>ERZ809074.5056-NODE-5056-length-10268-cov-7.806129_pt1 | contig 10268 bp, 7 predicted proteins | sample MGYA00520795_ERZ809074 | MGnify/ENA primary metagenome ERZ809074 (study PRJEB31570, sample SAMEA3212989) | Homo sapiens | biome: human-gut; feature: human gut; material: fecal | place: Sweden | collected 2011 ...
CTATCCGAGGACTTCGTCCCCGGTTACTATCGCTACGCTCTGTAGTGCCTTCCAGGCACAAACGTTGCATGTATACAAACCTATTTCAGGACAAGATAAAAAATGCGTATAGATAACCGTAACTTATATGCTTTCCAGCTCGCTCATCTCTTCTTTTGTGAGCGGCGTGCCGGAGGTGCAGCGAAGGTTGTCGGCGAGCTGCGCGATGCTGCTTGCACCCACGATAACGGAGGTGACGCCCTCCTGCGCCAGCACCCAGCGCAGGGCGAGCGTGGCGGGCGTGTCGCCGCGCCGTGCGGCAATGGCGGCAAAGGCAGAAAGGCGGCGTTGCAGGTCGGGCGTGAGGCGGTCTTCGGGCAAGGTGAAGTCGCGACGCATACGCGAGTCGTCGGGAATGCCATTGGCATAACGGCCGGCAAGCAAACCCTGAGCGAGGGGCGAGAACGACACGAAACCGCTGCCCGAACGGTACACCTCGTCGAGTATGCCCTCCTCAATCGGGGCGCGGTCGAGCAGATTGATGCGTCCCTGGTAGCACAGGCAGGGCACGTCGCGCTTGCGCAGATATTCCAACCCGAAGCGCGTGGCTTCGAGCGGCCAGCGCGAAATGCCGACGTAGAGTGCCTTGCCGCTGCGCACGATGTCTACCAGTGCCTGCAAGGTCTCTTCGAGCGGCGTGTTGGGGTCGTAGCGGTGGGTATAGAAAAGGTCTACGTAGTCGAGGCGCATTCTGCGCAGGCTTTGGTCGAGGCTGGCCATGAGATATTTGCGCGAGCCCCAGTTGCCGTAAGGTCCGGGCCACATGTCGTAGCCGGCTTTCGTGGCGATGAAGAGTTCGTCGCGGTAAGGGCGCAGGGCTTCGTCCATAACGCGCCCGAAGGTGGTTTCGGCAGAGCCGTAGGGCGGCCCGTAGTTGTTGGCGAGGTCGAAGTGGCAAATGCCGTGGTCGAAGGCATAGAGCAGCAGTTCGCGGCTGTGCTCGTAGGGCACGGTGCCGCCGAAGTTTTTCCAAAGTCCGAGGGTGACCGCTGGCAACAAAACGCCGCTACGACCACAGCGGCGGTAGAAACCGTCGGGCGCGTCGTAGCGGCTGTCTGCTGCACGATAACTCAAATTATCTTGCATAAATATTTATATAATTACATTGCGATTTTCGCCTGCTGCATGCCGTTGCTTCCTGTTTCGGTTTCTATCTGAATGATATAGATGCCGGAGGAAGCGGGCAGGTTGAGCGTGCGGCGGCTGCCCGTGGAGCAGATGCCGAGCGGCTGGCACAGGATTTCGCGGCCGTCTGCCGTGTAGGCCTTCACGCAAAGCGGTGCGTCGCAGGGCGTGGCGTTGAAGCGCAGGCTGACGGTACGGCTACGGCGGTCGGCTGTGATTTCAGCGTAACGGGCGGTAGAACCGTCGGCGGTGCGGTCGGTGAGCACGGGGCTGTTGATGCCCGTGAGGCCGAGAATGTCTACGAGACCGGCATAGGCGTCAATTTTGCCGTAGCCTGCTCCGCCGGGCTTGGCGGCCGCCGTGAACTCATCGTTTTGAGCCGTGCGGGAGAAGATGCCACGGATGTCCTCGGGCGAGAGTTGCGGATTGGCTTCGAGCCAGAGGGCGATGGTGCCCGTGATGAACGGCGCGGCCATCGAAGTACCGCCGTTGGCGGCATAATAATAATAGTTGTCGCCCTTTTTGGAGCGTCCGGCACACTCTGAGGCCTCGAAATAGTCATAGTAAGAGGAAATGGCCGAAACGATGCACATGCCCGGTGCCACGATTTCGGGTTTCATACGTCCGTCGAGCGTGGGGCCTTGGCTGCTGAACGAACTTACCGAACCGTTCTCCGTGCCGAGGTTCAGTTCCATGGGCACGCCGCCGAGCGTGGTGTATTCATTTTTCGTCTGCCAGCAACCCACGGAGATAATGCCGCGTCCCGTGCCGCCCAGTTCGGAGCAGGTGGAATGCGTGTCGCCCTCCGTCCAGCCTGCCTTACCGGCTGCGCTGAACTCGGTGTAGGAAGCGTTCCAAAGATCTACCTTTTCGCCACTCTTGCCGATAATAGCCAAGCCCATGCGTCGGTTGGTGCCAAGGCCGGTTACGGTGAAGCCGATGTAGGCGTTCGGGCGGTTGTTGTATTCACCGCGCTGGCAGGATATGGTGACGGTGGCGTCCATGCCGCACTCCGCCATGGTGAACTTGAAGTTCTTGGTCGTGAGTTCCTTAGTGCTTACCGTGTCGGTGTGGGCCAGGATTTTGCCTTTCAGTTCGTCCACCACAAGCCCTACCACACGGAAGTCTGTTCCTACGTCGCCCCACGCATCTACGAGGGCAGCCTTGGAAGAGTTGAGCGTGATGAAGGTTTTGAGCACCGTGTCGTTTTCGGCAAACTGCTTGGAGGCGTGGAGGGCGGTCTCGCCCTCGTTGCCCACCGCGCCGACGATGATGTTGCCCGCGCCGGAGAGCGATTCAAACACCTTGTCGGTAATCGACGTGCCGTCGTGCGGCCCGTTGTGTATGCCCACGCTCATGTTGATGACACAGGGTTTGCCCACCGATTTGGCATAGTCCATGATGTAGCGCACGCCGTTGGCCACGTCGGTGGCAGAGCTGGCATACGATACGAGCACGATGTCGCTGCCCGGCGCAACGCCGTAGTACACCGCACCGTTGTCGCCGCCGGCAGCAATGCCTGCCACGTGCATGCCGTGGTAGGAATGGGTCATGTCGTATCGTGCGCTGAGGATTTCCTCCTGCGTCACGTATTCCGTGCCGTAGCCGAAGGCGGCGGGACCGCGCCCGGAGTTGAACGACTGGTCCCAAACGCGCTTCACGCGGTAGGGCGAGCCTCCGATGCCGTAGAAAGCGGCGTGGCCGTACTCAAAGCCGTTGTCCACGATGCCCACCACCACATCTTTGCCAAGATACTGCTGCGGCAGCACGGGGTCGGTGGTCTTGTGGACCTGCGAAACGCCCGTCTTGCGGCGCGCCTCGTTCATGAGCGGGCGCACGTCGTCGCCCTTTTCTATGCGCGTGATTTCACTGATTTCTGCCACTTGGCGCACCATGCCGAGGGGAATGGCGGCGGTGAGCACGTCGTCGGTGAGGCGCACGGGGCGAATGCCCAGTGCTTCGAGGCGACCGATGGCCTCATCGCTTGAAATGCGCAGGAAGGCTTTCACCGTGTCGTCTGTCGCCGTCTGCGCCTGCGGGTGGGCGGCTGTGATTCTTTGCCGCGCCTGCTCCTTTTGCATCAGGTACACTTCGGTTGCAGGCGAGAGTTTTTGTGCCAATGCCGTGCCGGCGGTAATGCCGAGCAGCAGCGATATGATAGTCTTTTTCATTAATGGAGATGTACTTGTTTACTTCAAATCATTATTTACTTCCTGTATATGCGCTGGTATTGCCTTTCCAATAGAGTTTCAGGTAGTCCATTGTGCCGGAAGGCGTGTCGCCGCCCCACGGCGTGCGGTAGCTGTTGCGCAGGAACAGCCTAACTTCTACTTCATCGCCTGCGGCGTTGGGTGTGACAGAGAGCGTGCCGTTGTCGATGCGGTTCATGTATTCGTTGTCGGCAGACGAGAGTTGGAAACCTTGGAACTTCACCGCCCAAGTGTTGGCCTCCGTTTCCGCAAGACTTATTTCGCCCGTGCCGATAAGGTCTGTGCGCACTTTCAGCATAGGGGTGACATAATAGTCTTCGGGGTCGTCCGTCTCATTTTTCATGAAATAGAAATATGTCATGCCGTCCGTGCCATCGCGGCGTTGCAGAGCCACAAGGGGCACGTCGGTGCGCACGGTCGATCCGTCGGCTTCGATGACTTGCAGGCTGTTGGTGTCGCCTGCCTGCGGCCACATCTCGTCGAGGCTTTCCACGTCGGTCGCCGCGCCCTTGTAAGATGCCGCCACGTGCAGCCCGCCTTCGAGGGTCACGTCGATACATATATATATATTGTCTCCCAGTCGCAACGTGCTGATAGTGCCCGTGGTGGAGGAAGCGGCTTCGGTGGTGGTGCGCAGAAGGTAGTCGTATACTTTCAGTTGATAGGCCGAAGGATTGGCTGCCAAGTCGATCTCGCCCGAGTAGACGCGGCTGGCGGAAAGCGTGAAGACCACGCCAAACCTGCCCGCGCGCATACCGGCTGCCGTAGCCGCCGAAGCATCGCCCAAGCCGAAGCTGACGGAAGTGCCCGTGGCAGCGGCGCAACGCAGAAGCGACGACATCGTGCCGCTGATTTCCTCTGCACCCTCCGCAGGGCGATAGCTGCAACTCTGATTGGCTGCATAGTCTACCGAGAAACTGCCGCGATACATAGCGTAGAGACTGCCGCCGCCTGCAATCTTGGCTTCAATGGTAAGCGTGAGCGTCTTGCCGAGCTTGTCCTTCGCGACTTTCACAATGGCATTTTGCAGCACGGCGCGGTGGCCGTCTATCATGATTTGGAACGGCGCGGCGGATTCGCCACCCTCATACGCGAGCTGCTTGCCGAAATCGGCTGCAGCGATGCGCACGGCAACGGGAGCACTGGGCTGGAGAGTGCCCTCGCCCGTGGCATTGAGCATATAGGTGAGGCTGTCGCCGTCGTGCCATTCGAGCACGGCCGTCACGTCGGAGAGCGTGCCGTTGAGGTCGTACTGGTTCACCAGTTCGCGCGTGGCAAACGTGACGCGTTGCACCTCGTCCACGTAGAAATCCACCGTCGAGCCGTCGGTCTTATGGACGGTCATGATTTCCTGTGCCCATGCGCCGAGCGGCAGGCAGAACAGGAGGAAAAGGATTATATTTTTCATTATTTCTTCAACAACTTAATCGTCTGGCCCTTGCCTACCTTGACGAGGTAAACGCCCTTGGGGCTGCCTTGCAGGCTCACGGAGCGCAGGCCCGCGCCGGAGGCGATGAGCGTGCCGTCGGCAGCAAATACCAGCACGGCATCGGTCGCAGCCGCGCCGTTGATGCGGATCGTTTCGTTGTCCATGAAGCTCACGGCCGCGCCGGGCAGAGTCACCTTCGCGATGCCCTCTTCGAGTTCCTCGATGGGACCGCTCCAAACGCCCGTGATGCGGAAGCCGGCATCGTCTATCACGTCGATGTTGTAGGTCACCGTGTTGTCGGCGTTGCGGCTGAATGCCACCGTGCCGTCGTAAGCCGGAGCCAAGCCGTCGGCCACGAGATAAGAGCCTTCCTTGAAGTGGAACCAGCGCGTGCCTGTCAGGTCGCCGCCGTTTTCAAAGTGGCCGCGGTCGAGGCAATAAGGCTGGAAAGAAGAAGCCTCGCGGTTGGGCATCACGGTGTACACGCCTTCGGGCACAGCCGTGCAATCGGGGGCGGTGAGGAAGGCTATGCGGAAGATGTCGCCGCCGTTGTCCACAATGCTTTGGTCGCGCCCGGAAGGCGAACCGATGTCGGCAAGGAAGAGGCCGCAGCCGTTAGTATTGTCCTGATGCCAAATGCGCGATACGGCGACTTGGTCGAGCGTCAACTCGTAGTCCTCCGTAAGCGTGGAGATGTGCGCGTCGGGCTGGTCGTCCGACTGGTCCATAACGGGGATATCGCCCTCAAACGTACCCGTCACCACGTAGCCGTCTTTCGTGATCAGGTCCACGGTGATGCTGTACTTGCCGTCGGTTTCGGCAATTTCCACTTTGCCGTCGGCGCAATAGCTGTAAGCATAGTTGCCCTCGGCGTCGACGTATTGCACGAACGTGCCAAGTATGCCCGTCATGCCGTTGTATTCCAATTCGATGCCGGGATACCATGTCTCGCGCTTGAAACTGCGGCCCATCACGTACGTGCCTGCCACAACTGTGGCCTCCTTCGAGTCGGCGAAGAGTTTATTGTACAGACAGAGCTGCAGGCAATGCCCCTGGCCGCTCTGCGCCCCCGTTTCGGTGTCGTAAGCACCGTCGTAGAGGTTGAGCAGCATATTGCCCGTGTTCGACTGGTAGAGGTTGCCCATATAGATGCCGAGCGCGCCGGTGAAGGTGGTGCGCACGTCGCGGGCCAGCTGCGGCAGATTGTCGGGCGTGGTGGTGATGTTGGCAAAGGAGAGCGTGGCGAAGAAATGCACGTCAAACGTCTTGCCTGCGTGGACAGCCTTGGTGTCGATGATGTAGCGGCCGTCGTCGTCCTTGCTCACGGCGATGTCGCCCGAGAGCAGGCACGTGGCTTCAATCACGCCCTCCGCGTTGCGGTATTCGAGGTAAGAATAGCCGGCATCGTAGGTCATGGCCGCCGTGCCGTCGCCCGTAGTGTAAGTACCTACGGGCAGGCGTGCCGGGTCGGTAGGTTCGGCATACAGGTCGGCGTAGAGCAGCCAGCCCTCGCGGCTCATCTTCACTTCGCCGCTCTTCACCGTGGCGGGCACGGAGGAAGCGAGGAAGTAATAGTCGGCCAGCGTTTCGTCGGGCGTGTAGTAAGCCGCCGGCACATACGAGAGTTCCAGCGTTTGGGGCGTTTCCACCGCCAGCGTGCCGGCGATGCTCTTTTGCGGCGCAGCCTTACGGAGCGCAATGCCCTGAGCGGCGACCGTGAGCGGCAGCAACATCAGGAGCGAGAGAAAGAAAGAGGTAAAATGCTTCATTTTTTTACTTGTTTACTCGTTTACTTATAAACTTGTTTACTTCTTAAAAATTTTTATTGCGTTAGTTTGATTGATTTTCAGAATATAAACGCCTGTGGGTAAGCCTGCGAGGGAGATGTTGGCAATGCCCGCCGCGCGGTCAATGGTTGCCGCTGCCGTGCGCCCGTCTACGGTCACCAAGCGCAGCGCATCACCCTCGGCGATGCCCGAAACGGCGATGAGGTCGGGGGCGGCGAAGCGCACGCGGCGTTCAGGGGCGCCGGAAGATAATTTGCCGATGCCGGTGCCCACGGGACGGAAGAAAAACTGCGAAACCTCCGTTCTTGCAAACGTGGCTTCGGCCTCGCCTGCCGTTATCACGAGGTTCGCGCCCTCGAAAGCCACTACGGGCTGCAGCGAGAGGGCGTAGACCGTGGTGCTACCGTCGGAGAACTGCACCACAAGTTCGCTCTGCCCCTTTGCCGCAGGGACGGAAAGCAGGCAAAACAGGATAAGGATAAATATGTTTCTCATTGAAAGGTATATTAATAGCAGGCTCCCGCCTGCCGTGTGCGCCTTTCGGCAGGCCTCTGCCCGCCTTGTGGCAGCACCACGTATAATATAATATTGTATGTCTTTTGGTCGATAAGTGCTGCAAAGTTATGAAAAATAATATCCTTACGCCACTATCTTATAAGCAAATTCGTTTGCAGGACTATTATTTACTCGTTTTCTTGTCTATGCTGCATTGAGAAGAAAAGCGGGTGCGCCGTTGACGCACCCGCTACCTTATGCTTTTTAATAACTTTGTGAAGAATCGTAGCCATCAGGCATCCAATCGCAATAGAAGTTGTCCTGCTTCTTCTGCGTCCAGGCCTCGTCTTCGGTCTGCGTCTGCGAAGTGCTTCCCTCGCGGCTGCCCACGAGCATCTGGGCTACTGAACTTTCGAGGTGCAAATCCATAACTATGGCAGAGGGGCTGATATATTGCTTTTTCATACTGTGCATTGTTTTGAAGGGTTTGTAAAAATGTTTTTGAATGAATCGGCTTTTTATTTTCATAATGTCGGCTGCACTCGGCAATTTGAGCAAGCTCAATTGCGCTCGTTTGCACGACATTTTACATAAATCTTTTTGCCGTTCATTATATAGATGCCGCCCTTGGCAGCCTGCTGTACGCGGCGGCCGCTGAGGTCGAAGATAACGGCGGGCTGCTGCTCCTGCGTGCCGAAAAGCTCGGAGGGCGCAATGCCGGTTTCGGTGCCGTCTTCAAAACGAAGCACAAGGTTGTTGGTCAAGTCGGAAAGCGTGCTGCCCTCGGGGATATTGAGATATGCGCGGTTGGCGGGAATGTTGGTCACGCTGGCAGAGGGAACAAAGAAACCCACCTCGCCTTCGCCGTTGCGCCCGAGGGTACGGTAGTCCTTGCGGTTGGCATCGTCATCGAACAGTTGCTTCAAGAGACAGCCCTCCATGTCGGAGGCTTGCGCTTTGCCGGCAGCGTAGCTAAGGGCGAGCTTGGCAGAATCCGCTGCGCTCTCGCTGATGAGCACGATGGGCGTTTCTTTGGCAATCACCTCACTGGTGATTTCAGTGAGCACGAGGCTCTTCTTGTCTGTGCTGAACGCCGCCGTATAGAGCTTCGCAGTTTCGCCTGCGGGCTTGGCGAGGGCAACGGGAGCGTAGACCGTGGCATACGACTTGCCGCCTACGGCGTTCATCTTTATGGTAAACGTTTCGGCTTCGCGCAGATACCAATAGCCCTCGGGGCCCGGCACGGCAGCCGATGCCTCAATGGTTTCGTTGCCGCTCTGCTTCAGATAATTATATACGCCGCCAGTGCCTGCGAGGGAAATCGTGTGGGCTTGGATGTTCTGCGGATTAGCGTAAGACACAAAGGAGGAGGGTCCCACCGTTGCAATCGTACCAGTGCCCAGCTCTGCCTGCGGACTAAGTACTTTGTTCGCGTTGATGTTGGTAAGTACGTTGTTGTTGAACGACCACAGCGCGGCGAAGTTGTCGCCGCCGTTGCTGCCGCTAACGGCATAAACGGTTCTGCGGGCGATCAGTTCTTGGCTTGAGTTGACAGAAGAGAGCAAATAGGCCGTATTGGCAGCCTGCTCAACAAAATAATATTTGGAAGCCTCGAGCGCAATCTTGCCATTGCCTTTCACTATATCGTTGAAAGCCACGCCAGTCTGCGTGCTCGAATAAGTGCCCACGTAGCGTGCGGCAGGATAGGCGGCGAGAATTTCGCCGGCTTTCGTTGCGGAAAGATTAGAAAGGGGAGTTGCTAAAGCTATATTGGCCACATAAGAGACTGCATCGGCAGAAAGACTGATATAGTTGCCCGTTCTGACGGATTTCAAGAAATAATTATCGTCCGTCAGTTCGATTTGCAGTTTGCTGCCGACCGTTCCGCTAAATGTGCCGGCGGCATCAGAAAGATATTTGTCGGAAGAGTCCTGAACGACAAAGCCGTTGTACCAGTCGCCGCTCATCTTAATGGCGTATTGGTCGTTGCCGGAAGTCTTGTCGTGGTTGTAAAGATAGTTACTGCCCTTGCCGAGCGCAAAATAAGTGCCGCCGAGCACAAAGGGCATGCCGCTCTTGTAGCGCGTCTTGACGTAGTAAGTAGTGCCGGCAGCAGGAGTAGCTGTTATATCGGCAACCTCCGCCGTCAAGCCTTCATTGGTATAGAAGGTGGCATCTACGTAATTCGGAATATTGGCAAGGTTTTCAATAGTTCCGCCAGTCGTTATCTCAACGGAATTGGCAGTTTCATTTAAGGGCGTGCCAGCAGTATCATAATATTTGTAGTTTACTTGGTCGGCCTTAGCCTCATTGATTTCGTAAATGTTGTAGTATGATTGATATGTATTTGTTGATAAAGCGTTTACATATTGAGATGTGCTAGAAGCCTCATTTAAACTTACTCCTTCCAATTTTATGACAAAAGCCGATCTGCCATACTTATATTCTGTTTTATACTCATAAGTAAAGGCCTTGGCATTTGAAATATCAGCAACAGGTGCTGGACGCTTACTGGTAGTGGAATTAAATCCCCAATATGTATCATCATTATAATTCTTTACAACAATGGCACCATCCGATCGCTCCTCAAATGTAAACAGATATGCCTTGCCAGCCCCTTCCACATCGCCAGTGATGCTGCCAATAGCATTTATATAACTTGAAGATGATGCACCTAATGTAATAACAGGAATGCTTCCTGACAGCCAGCCGCCATTGGCAAGAAAGTAATTCTGTTTACTTATGGTATTGAATGACGGTACATCGTACAATTGTATCGCATACTTCGTGCCGTCTGTCTTAATGGCATCACCTGCCCCAAGCTGTTTGGCCGTGATGTCCGCAGCTGAAACTCTAAGATTTACCCCCCCCCGTTATAACAAGAAGGCAAATCAATAAGAACGTTTTTGATAAGTCAAAAGACCAAAGAGAGTTTACTCGCTTTGGCTTGGCGAGAAAACGTCTGTTTAAAACGAAAGATTTTAAGTTGAACATAACCTTAAAGAATTAATTTGTTATTGAGTTGATGAGATAGTAATGAATTGCCTAGTAAAGGAAACTGCTAAAAGTCTAAGTTGAACGCTGCAAAAGTAATGAAAAAACTACGCTTGGGACACAAAATCAGCAAAAAATCAAACAATTAATTGACATTTTTATCATTGCAACCCGGTTTTTTCTAACCAT
>ERZ809074.5057-NODE-5057-length-10266-cov-5.709529_pt1 | contig 10266 bp, 8 predicted proteins | sample MGYA00520795_ERZ809074 | MGnify/ENA primary metagenome ERZ809074 (study PRJEB31570, sample SAMEA3212989) | Homo sapiens | biome: human-gut; feature: human gut; material: fecal | place: Sweden | collected 2011 ...
TCAGTGAGCTGATCAATCTCTGTATGCAGGCACTTCTGGATAACGGGGATGAGATTCTGATCCCTGCACCGGATTATCCTTTGTGGACAGCTACTGCGACTCTGGCAGGTGGAAATGTAGTTCATTATATTTGTGATGAGCAGTCTGAATGGTATCCGGACATTGATGATATTAAGAGCAAGATCACAGACAAGACCAAAGCGATTGTTATCATTAATCCGAATAACCCTACAGGAGCAGTTTATCCCAAGGAGATCCTGGAGCAGATCGTGCAGATCGCAAGAGAGCACGAGCTGATCATTTTTTCAGATGAGATATACGACCGTCTGATCATGGATGGCTATAAGCATACTTCTATTGCATCCCTTGCACCAGACGTATTCTGCGTTACTTTTTCCGGACTTTCCAAGTCCCATATGATCGCTGGTTTCCGTATTGGATGGATGATCTTAAGTGGTGCCAAGAATAAGGCGAAGGGGTATATTGAAGGTATTAACATGCTTTCCTCCATGCGTCTTTGCTCCAATGTTCCGGCCCAGTCCATTGTACAGACTGCACTTGGTGGATACCAGAGTGTAAATGAGTACATTCAGCCAGGCGGAAGAGTTTATGAGCAGAGAGATTTTATCTACAAGGCACTCAATGACATTCCGGGAATCACAGCCGTAAAGCCCAAGGCTGCGTTCTATATTTTTCCGAAGATCGATACAGAAAAATTCAATATTCACAATGACGAGCAGTTTGCTCTTGATTTCTTACATGAGAAACAGGTGCTTCTGGTGCCGGGAAAGGGCTTTAACTGGAATTGTCCTGACCACTTCCGCGTAGTATATCTGCCGAATGTGCGTCAGCTGGAGAAGGCTATGGACAAGCTGAAGGATTTCTTGTCCACCTATAAACAGCGATAAGAAGATAATAAAACAATGGCAGTCACAGATTATCCATTTACAATGCCGGAGCAGAAGCATCCGCTTCTGACTCTGACAGCATTAATAATTGAGGGAGGAACGGATTATCGGACGGATTAAAAAGAAAGGAGTTTATTTGAATGACAGGATTTAAGATGAAAGTAACACCGGAAATAGAGAACCTGACGGAGGTTTGCAAGGAGCATTCCAGCCTGGATCTGTCTCTTTATCAGAAGTATGATGTTAAGCGAGGCCTTCGCGATATCAATGGTAAGGGCGTTCTGGCAGGTCTGACGCAGATTTCCAATGTATGCGCCACGAAGGTGGTTGACGGCAAGGAAGTGCCCTGTGCGGGCAGTCTTTCCTACAGGGGATATGACATCAAGGAGTTGACCAGGGGATTTATTGAAGATGACAGATATGGCTTCGAAGAAACTACCTATCTTTTACTGTTCGGCAAGCTTCCGAATGGGGAGGAACTGGAGGATTTCACCAAGCTTCTGGCGAACCAGCGCTCCCTTCCTACGAATTTCGTAAGGGACGTTATCATGAAAGCACCGTCCAAGGACATTATGAATGCCCTGTCCAGAAGTGTGCTTACACTTTATTGCTATGACAAAGAGCCAGATGATATTTCCCTTCCGAATGTACTGAGACAGTGCCTGAATCTGATCAGTGTATTTCCTCTTTTATCTGTTTATGGATATCAGGCTTACAATCACTATGTATGCGGCAAGAGCCTTTATATTCACAATCCGAAGAAAGAGCTTTCCACAGCGGAGAATATCCTCCGTATGCTTCGCCCGGATAAGAAATATTCCCATCTGGAGGCGAAGATCCTGGATCTTGCCCTGATCCTTCATATGGAGCATGGCGGTGGTAATAACTCTACATTTACTACACACGTTGTTTCATCATCCGGAACAGACACCTATTCTGCAATCGCAGATGCTCTCGGTTCTCTGAAAGGTCCGAAGCACGGTGGTGCCAATATTAAGGTTGTAAGTATGTTCCAGGATTTGAAGAAGAATGTGAAGGATATTTCTGACGAAGAGGAAGTAAGAGAGTATCTGAAGAAACTGCTTCACAAAGAAGCTTTTGATAAGAGAGGTCTTATTTATGGTATGGGACATGCTATTTATTCGGTATCGGATCCCCGTGCCCAGGTACTGAAAGGCTTTGTTGAGACTCTGGCCAGAGAAAAAGGCCGTATGAAAGAATACAATCTCTACGCGATGGTAGAGCAAATGGCTCCGGAGGTTATCGCCGAGGAACGCCATATTTACAAGGGTGTCAGCGCAAACGTGGATTTTTACAGCGGTTTTGTTTACAGCATGCTGGATCTGCCTCTTGAGCTGTATACACCGATTTTTGCAGTGGCACGTATTGTGGGCTGGAGCGCCCACCGAATGGAAGAGCTGATCAATACAGACAAGATCATCCGTCCGGCTTACAAGAACGTTCTGGCTCCGGCTGTATACGTACCGCTTAAGGAGCGTGAATAAGAATGACAGTGAAGCATCAGTCTTCCTTGGTCCTGGAGGGCGGGGGAAGCAGGGGAGTATTTACAGCAGGGGTTCTGGATTATCTTATGGAAAAAGAGGTGAAATTCCCATATGTGGTGGGTGTTTCCGCTGGTTCCTGCAATGCTCTTGATTATGTATCCTGGCAGCCTGGAAGGACCAGAGACTGCATGATCATAGAGGATAAGGCAAACAGCTATATTGCTACTAAGGAAGCTCTTAAGAAGCATGAGCTTTTTGACATGGATATGCTGTTTGACAAATATCCAAATGAATTGTTTCCGTTTGATTTTGATACTTTTTTTCAGTCAGATACGGAGTGTGAGCTGGTAGTGACCAACTGCCAGACTGGTGATGCGGAATATATGACTGAGAAGCATGACAGACGTCGCCTGATGGATATTGGAAGGGCTTCTTCCAGTATTCCCGTTGTAAGTCCCATGGTAGAGATTGACGGTGTTCCTTATCTGGATGGCGGCATTGCAGATTCGATTCCCCTGATCCATGCCATGGAGAAGGGATATCGAAAGAACGTGGTGATCCTTACCCGAAATATGGGTTACCGCAAGAAGAAACCGGGAAAGAGCACTCCGCTTTATGTGGCTGCATTTCGGCATTATCCGGAATTTTTGAACACTTTATATAATCGTTACCGCAGCTACAACCGGACTTTGGAGCTTCTGGAAAAATGGGAGAGGGAAGGACATATTTTTGTCATCCGCCCGGAAATTCCCACTGTGGGGCGTGCGGAGGCGAACAAAGAGAAGCTGATGGCGTTTTATCAGCATGGTTATGATGTGATGAAAGACCATTATGAGGAACTGCAGGCGTACCTAAGCAGGTGACGGGATCCTGACAGAACCTCTTGGAAAACAGGCGCGAGATCATGTGAATACATGATTTCTGTGATTGCAAAGCGCGTTGCTGGAGTCTGTTTGAAAAATCATTCCCGCAATCTGTATTACCATAGAAAATAAAAGAATTAAAGGATGTAACAGAATGTTTGAACGCTTTTTTCCAGATGAATATCTGGATTCAGCATATGTAGTCAACTATGAAAAACTATACCAGGAGGGATACAGGGGGATTTTGTTTGATATCGACAATACCCTGGTTCCTCATGGGGCACCGGCAGATCCGGAAGCTGTCCGGCTTTTTCAGCAGCTTCGCGACATTGGCTTTTCCTGCTGTCTGGTGTCAAACAACAGGAAAAAAAGGGTAGAACCATTTGCCGCTTCAGTAGGCGCTCAGTTCATTGAAATGGCTGCCAAGCCGTCCAGAAAAGGCTATGAAAGGGCCATGGAGAGACTTGGAACAAACACAGGGAATACGGTCTTTATCGGAGACCAGCTTTTTACCGATATATGGGGGGCTAAGAATGCTGGCCTTCGTAATATTCTGGTAAAGCCGATCAATCCCAAGGAAGAGATCCAGATCGTGCTGAAGCGCTATCTGGAGAAAATTGTATTACATTTTTATACCAAGGAGGAGAAGAATTCATGAACCATATTGTGGTGATCGGATTTATGGGTTCTGGCAAGACAAGAGTGGGGAAACGTCTGTCCAGTGACCTGGGACTGACATTTGTGGATGTGGACAAGGTGATCGTTAAGAAGATGAACATGTCCGTAAAGGAGATTTTACAGAAATTTGGAGAGCCATATTACCGTGCTCTGGAAACTATGACTGTGAAAGCTCTGATTGAAGATAAAGAAAGAAAAGTGATTTCTCTTGGCGCAGGTCTTCCGGTTCAGGAGCAGAATGAGCAGTATATTAAGCAGCTGGGTACAGTTGTTTACCTGAAGGGGTCTGCTGAGACTCTCCGCAAGAGGCTTGAGGGAAATAGCAATCCTCTTCTGGAAGGCGAAAATCAGGATGAAAAGATCAAAAAGCTTCTGAAACAACGTGATCCGATTTATCATAAATTTGCAGATATTGAAGTTGTGACAGGAGTGAAGCCTTTTGAGGAACTAATCAAGGAAATTGAAGAACAGCTTCCGTGAATACAAAAGTATTTTGCCATAATATATGGGAAAAACAGGAAAATTTGGCTGCATATGAAAAAAAGTAGTTGAAAAAATGGTACATATATAATAAAATATTTCTAGTCATAAGCACTATAAGGAGGAAAAATTAATTATGATTTCAGCAGGTGATTTCAGAAACGGTGTCACAGTAGAAATTGATGGCAACGTTTGTCAGATCGTAGAATTCCAGCACGTTAAACCGGGTAAGGGAGCTGCTTTCGTTAGAACCAAATACAAAAATATTATTACAGGATCCGTGTTAGAGAAATCTTTCCGTCCTACAGAGAAATTCCCTACAGCACGTATCGAGCGTGTTGATATGCAGTATCTCTACAGCGATGGCGGATTATATTACTTCATGAACGTAGAGACATTTGACCAGGTTGGTCTTACAGAAGAGCAGGTTGGCGATTCTCTTAAATTTGTAAAAGAGAATGAGATGGTTAAGATCTGTTCTCACAATGGCAATGTATTCGCTATTGAGCCTCCGTTATTCGTTGAGCTTGTAGTTACAGAGACAGAGCCAGGATTCGCTGGAAATACAGCTCAGGGTGCTACCAAACCGGCTATCGTTGAGACAGGAGCACAGGTAATGGTTCCGCTGTTCGTTAACCAGGGCGACAAGCTGAAAATCGACACCAGAACAGGCGAGTACCTGTCACGAGTATAAATAAATAACTGCGGAGCAGTTATTTATTTATGAGCAAGTAGCGGATGCGGATTGCGAATATCCGCTAGAATAACTGCGGAACAGTTATTTATTTATGAGCAAGTAGCGGAAGCGGATTGCGAATATCCGTTCTAAATCGCATAAGCTGTTTATTTATGTGCCATCGGCGTATGCCGGTGGCACATTTTGTTAATTTCAGACACATTTTATAAATTATTGTATACCAAAAATAAGGAGGAGCACAAATGGAATATACAACACTTGGAAAAACTGGTCTTAAGATTTCCCGTATGGGATTTGGCGGAATCCCCATCCAGAGAATTGACGCGGAAGGTACTAAGAAATTAATGCAGCAGCTGGCAGAAGAGGGGGTAAATTATATCGATACAGCCAGAGGCTACACGGTCAGCGAGGAGTATCTTGGTTATGCCCTTGAAGGAATTCGTGACAAATTTGTGATTGCCACCAAGAGTATGGCAAGAACCAGAGAAGCCATGGCAGCAGACATTGAGAAGAGCCTTGGCAATCTTCGAACCAATCACATTGACCTGTATCAGGTACATAACCCAAGCATGGAACAGCTGGACACTGTTATAGGTGAGGGCGGTGCCCTGGAGGCTTTATTAGAGGCGAAAGCAGCAGGTAAAATTGGTCATATCGGTCTGACTGCACATTCTACAGCTGTTTTTGAACGCGCACTGAATCTGGACTGGGTGGAGACAATCATGTTTCCATATAATATCGTAGAAAACCAGGGCGACGAGCTGATCCGCAAATGTCAGGAGAAAAATGTGGGCTTTATTGCCATGAAGCCATTAGCAGGTGGTGCAATTGAGAATGGCACTCTTGCACTTCGTTATGTCTGTTCTAACCCGGCTGTTACTGTGGTAATCCCGGGAATGGCAGAAGTATCTGAACTGGAAGAGAACATTAAGGCATGCTCTGACACAGCACCTCTTACAGAGGCAGAGCTTGCAGAAATGGAACAGATCCGCCATCAGCTGGGCACCAATTTCTGCCGTCGCTGCAATTACTGTGCGCCATGTACGGTTGGAATCAGCATCCCAAGCGCATTCCTTTTCGCAGGATATCTGGAACGCTACAATCTGGCTGACTGGGCGAAAGACCGCTACGGCAGCATGGCAGTGAAAGCTTCTGCATGTGTGGGATGCGGCAAGTGCGAGACAAGATGCCCATATCATCTGCCAATCCGGGAAATGCTGAAGAAGGTTGCAGAAGAATTTGGAGAATAATAAAAACTGCCCTGTGCGTCTTCAATGGTTTTTCAGATAATTTTGCAAAAAAAAGAAAAAATGTATTGACTATATAGTAACTATATAGTTTACTATAAAGAAGCCTTAAGAAAACCTTATAGCAACTACAAAGTTGCGGATAAGAAAAATAAGTGATACTGACCACGGAGTGAACAGTATCGAATACACGAAAACAGGATCTGATCAAGGAGGATTATGATGAAAAAACTGGTGGTTATGGGATTAGCAATGGCAATGACAGCGGCTATGGTAAATGGTGTATGTGCTCAGCCGGTACAGGCAGCTGATGGAGAAGGACTGAAGGTAGCACTTTTACTTTCCGGAGCAGCAAATGACCAGGGCTGGAATCAGACAGCATACGAAGGAGCACAGAAAGCCTGTGAGAAATACGGATACGAACTGGCTTACACAGAGAACCTGGAAGTTGCTGATATTTCCGCCGCTTTTGCTGACTATGCAAGTGCAGGTTATGATGTGGTAATTGGTCACGGATATGAGTTCGGTGATCCTGCACTGGAAGTTGCAGAGACCTACCCAGACACCAAATTCATCTGCACAGAGGCTGACGCTTCCGCTGACAACGTAGCTTCCTACGTTATGGCATGTGAGCAGACCGCTTATGTAGAAGGAATCATTGCTGCTTCTACTTCTGAGTCTGGTAAACTTGGCGCCATCGGACCGATCCCTGGAGATTCCCTTGTAAAGATCATTAACGGATATGAAGACGGAGCAAAATCCGTAAATCCTGATATCGAAGTTCAGACAGCCTGGACAAACTCTTTTGTTGATACACAGCTTGCACAGGAAGCTGCAAAAGCTATGATCGACAATGGCGTAGACGTAATCAAGCATTGTGCAAATGCTTGCGGAAACGGTGCAATGACAGCAGCTGTTGAGGCTGGAATCTGGTGCCAGGGCGATTCTTACGATCAGAGCTCTTTAGCACCTGACAATATTCTTGATTCTGCAATTTACAATCTTGATGTTGTAATTGATACTGCCCTTGGCAGCGTTGCAGACGGAAGCTTTGAGGGAGATGTTTACAACCTTGGTATGGCAGATGGCGCAGTAGAAGTTCTCCTTTCCGACAATCTTTCCGATGATGTGAAAGCAACTGCACAGGATGCAATTGATAAGATCGTTTCCGGCGAGCTTGAAGTTGAGCGCGACTACACAATGAGACAGTAAGAAATCGGATTTGTAACCGCGGATTGAGATATCTGTTTTTATAAAAATGGCTCGCAATCTGAAATCCGGCAACTGATTGTTCAAAGACAAATGAAGCTGAAATGGAGGAAAGTTATCAATCAGTCAGTGGAGATAACCTTCCGAAGTTTCAGCTTTTTAAAACACTTTAATTATACGAGAAAAAGGAGAAAACCATGTCTCTTCTTCAAATGAAACATATCTGTAAATCATTTTCCGGCGTATATGCAAATGAGGATATCAACCTGACAGTAGAAAAAGGTGAGATCCATGCTCTCCTGGGTGAGAACGGAGCCGGAAAGACCACACTTGTTAATATTATATTTGGTCTTTACACTGCAGACAGCGGTGAAATTTTGTGGAAAGACAAGCCAGCGGATTTTGCCTCTCCAAGGGAAGCTATCGATGCAGGCATTGGAATGGTCCAGCAGCATTTTTCCCTGGTAAATAAAATGACAGTTCTGGATAACATTGTCCTGAATCTGAAGGACAACTCCTTTTTCCTGGACAGAGCTGCTGCAAAAAAGAAGCTGACTGATCTGGCAGAAAAATACGGACTCTACGTGAACCCGGATGCTGTGATCAGTGATCTGTCAGTGGGAGAACAGCAGCGCGTGGAAATCCTGAAAGCATTATACAGAAATGTAGAACTTCTGATTCTGGATGAGCCTACTGGCGTACTCACCCCTCAGGAAACCACACAGTTTTTCGATGTTCTCCGCAATCTGAAAAAAGAAGGCTATGGAATCATTATCATCACCCATCGTATGAGCGAGATTATGGCAATCAGTGACAAAGTTACCATTCTTCGGGATGGCAGACAGGTGGCAGATCTTGTGACTGCAGACACCAATCCGGAAGAGCTGTCTGCCTATATGATCGGACGAGAGCTGAATGATGACTATCATATAGAAGGTTCTCCCAAAAAAGATATTATGCTGGAATTGAAAAATGTGTCCAATCATCACAGAAAACACAGCCGTCATAAGCTTGAGAATATCAGCCTTACCATTCACAAAGGGGAAATCCTTGGAATTGCCGGTGTGGAAGGAAACGGACAGAAAGAGCTTGCAGAAGTGATCACCGGAATTCAGAAAATCGGTGAGGGCGAAATTCTTCTGGACGGACAGAATCTGGCAGGAATCAATATCCGCGGACGTTATGAAGCAGGTGTTTCCTATATTTCAGAGGACAGATTGTCAGACAGTCTGATCACCGGAATGAACATTTCAGAAAACCTTGTTCTCCGGGAATATGGGAAGCTTCCATTTGCAAACCATTCTATTATAAACAAAGCAGCTATCCGTAAAAATGCAGCAGAAAAAATGAAACAATATCAGGTGCGCGCATCCGGAAAGTCGGGGATTGATACGCTTGTAAAGCTTTTGTCAGGTGGAAACCAGCAGAAGCTGATCATAGCCAGAGAGCTGAACAATCATGCAAAAGTGATCGTGGCAAGCCAGCCTACCAGAGGTCTTGACATCGGTGCTACAGAATTTGTCCGTCAGCAGCTTATAGATCAGAGAAATGCAGGAAAAGGTGTTATGCTGATCTCCGCAGATCTGGAAGAAATTATGGCATTAAGTGACAGGATCGCAGTGCTTTTTGGTGGAAAAATCGTGGGAATCCTGAATAGAGAAGAAGCTACTGTACAGAAAATCGGCCTTCTCATGGGCGGAATTTCAGAAGAGGAGGCAAGATAATGGAGAAGGAAAAAAGAACAAGAGGGATCACAGATGTATTTCTGATTCTTGTGATCACAATTCTGGCAGGTACGGCTTTGATTCTTGCATGCGGCGCAAGCCCGGTGGAAGCATACGGTCTTTTCTTCCGTGGAATCTTTGGAACACCTGCTGGATTTGCAGAAATTTTTGTGAAAGCATGCCCGCTGATCCTTACAGGTCTTGGCTGCGCAGTAGCATATCGTACCGGCTTTTTCAACATTGGTGCAGAAGGACAGTTTTATGTAGGGGCTATGGCAACTACCATGGTAGCTCTGAACTGTACTGCTGTTCCGGGAATACCAAGAATTATCCTTTCCCTGGTAATCGGATTTCTGGCTGGTGGTGTGTGGGCATTAATTGCAGCAGTCTGTAAAGCGAAATTCAATATTTCCGAAATTATTGTCACCATTATGCTGAATTATATTGCAATTAATTTTCTTGGCTATGCAGTCCGTTCCTTCCTGATGGACCCGGAAGGAAATGTTCCGCAGTCTGCGAAAATTGACAAAGCCGTACAGCTTGGAACCCTGATCCGGGCAACCCGTTTTCATGCAGGTATTCTGATCGCAATCATCTGTGTACTTGTAGTATGGTTTTTCCTGGAAAAAACAACTATGGGATACGAATTGAAGGCAGTTGGACTGAACAAACGTGGAAGCACCTGCAACGGTATTTCTGTTATGAAAAATATTGTGCTTTCCGCCTTTTTAAGCGGCGGACTTTCCGCAGTGGCAGGTGGAATCGAGGTTCTTGCCATTCAGAAAAAGCTTCTGGAGGGAATCTCCTCAAACTGTGGCTATACGGCTGTTTTGATCGCACTTGTGGCATTTAACAACCCTATTGGCGTATTCTTCGTGGCAGTGCTTTATGCAGCAATGCAGGTAGGTGCAAGCTCCATGCAAAGACAGCTTGGAGTACCGTCTGCAATCGTTAA
>ERZ809074.5060-NODE-5060-length-10263-cov-6.882543_pt1 | contig 10263 bp, 9 predicted proteins | sample MGYA00520795_ERZ809074 | MGnify/ENA primary metagenome ERZ809074 (study PRJEB31570, sample SAMEA3212989) | Homo sapiens | biome: human-gut; feature: human gut; material: fecal | place: Sweden | collected 2011 ...
TGTATCGAAAACTTCATTCTTAGCGGGAGACTGATGTGATGGGATTTATTAAGAAGTTTGAAAGAGTAATTTTAGCAGACATGATTTTCAGCCTGATCGTACTGATCATGGCATTTATGGGATGGCATTCCGAGAATATTTTTATGCTGATCGCAATCGTACAGATTATACTGGTCGATTATCTGGTGATCGTGATTGTTTATCCGCTTCAGATTTTCTCAAAGAATTTAGACAGTTTTAATGAGATGGATTTTGAAAAAGAAGAGATGGGGATACCGACATCGGGTATTCCATTTGAAAAACAGGTATACAGGCTGGTAAATCAGTATGCTGCCTGCAAAACAAGAAAAAATAATGCACAGATTCTGAATAAACAGACAGAACTGACTGCATTGCAGAGTCAGATTAATCCACACTTCCTTTATAATACTTTGGACACGATTAGAGGACAGGCTATGTGTGATGATAATATTGAAGTGGCCAAAATGATTGAGACACTGGCTTCCTTTTTCAGATACAGCATAAGTAGAAAAGGAAATCTGGTAACACTCAGAGATGAATTGAACAATATTAATAATTATATGAGAATTCAGCAATATCGCTTTAATCACAGATTTTCTATGGAAATTGTGATTGATGATGAAAATACAGCTGCATATGACTATTATGTTCCGAGACTGATTTTACAGCCAATTGTAGAAAATGCGATTATTCATGGACTGGAAGAAAAAATAGAGGGAGCGCAAGTTCTTATAGAAGTAGATATTGCGGAAGACATGATAATTACAGTTTCCGATAATGGAAGGGGAATGTCTTTGAAAGAACTTGATGAGTTGAACGGAAGAATACATTCTGAAATAACAGGCCTGGTAGAAGAAGATAAAAGTCATGGAACAGGAATTGCGCTTCCAAACATTAATAAACGTATACAGCTTCTTTTTGGAGAAAAATATGGATTAAACGTATACAGTTCAGAAGGGTGTGGAACGGATGTAGAATTAATATTACCTACAAATCATCACGCGGAGGAACGAGTGTGAAGAAAATTGTATTGAGAATGAGTGACCTTACACTGCATAATGAAGATTATGGAAAACTGTCATATGCTTCTTTTTATACAATAGAAGGAGAAGTTACAGCTTTTCTGGGACTTAATTATTCAGGAAAAGAACTGCTTGTTCAGATTCTGACAGGTCACATAGATATGAACTGGAGCGAAAGTAGGGTTTATGTGGATGGGTGCAGAATACGGAAGTTTGTTGATCTGCAGCCACTTATATATTATCTTAATACTAACTGCGAAGGTATCGAAAACTGGAGTGTGGCCGAATATATTTCTCTAAAAGATGTAAGCTGGTTTCTGTCCAGAAAAGCCAGAGAAAACCTGATAAAACAGGCTGAACAGAGGATAGAAAAGATAAATGTGCAATTAAATGTAAAAAAGAAATTAAGAGATCTGACACCTTTAGAGCGAAGAATAGTAGAAGTTATTCGTGCAGAAAAGGAAAATGCACGCATTCTGATTATTGAAGATGAATGTGAAGGTATGGATATAGAGAGTATTCAGAAATACTCAGATTTTCTGAAAACAGTAATTCAGGGAAAAATGTCTGTAATACTTTTATGTCATTCTACAAGAGCAGCAGAAATTCTTTCGGACGAATATGTGATTTTTCGGCGTGGTCGTATAGTAAAACGCTGGAAGAAGAATTCTTCATATAATACAGGTAAAATTAGTGATTATTTGTTAGGTGGAACCATGAGGCAGAAAAAAAACTCGCTGGATAGTTATGCTCGCAAGATAACTCCTTTAAAAAAGATTGTTTATGAAGTAAATTATGTATTCCTGAAAGACAGAAAAGAGAACTTCTACTTTCACAAGGGCGAAATTACTACATTTGTAATTACAGAGCATAGAATGAGACAGAGACTTTTTCAGATTCTCAGTGGCAGGATAAGCCTGGATGGTGTTGAGTATACTGTCCAGAATAAAAAAATATATTCCCCTTCGATACTAAAATTTTTTGAATATAAAATTGTATCAGTAATGAGACTTGGAAATGATAATGAGATTTTTGAAAAAATGTCAGTAGGAGATAATCTTATGCTCCCTTCTCTGAAAAAAATTCCATTGCTGAATTATATGATATCAGGGCATAAGATAAAAGAAATTCTCAGTAATGAGCTTGAAATTGAGACTGTTTCCTCAGGCCGGATAACAGGCTGTCTTGGCAAGAATGATCATATCAGTGTTGCAATGGACAGATGGTATATTTTTAATCCAGATGTAATTATTCTGTATGAACCATTTACTAGCTGTGATGCATATGGCGTTTCGGTTATTTTATCGTATGTAAAAAAAATGGCGGATAAAGGTACTTCAATTATAATTGTTAAATCAAATTCTGAGTATATGGAAGAATGTTCGGACAGGATTATTGATCTGGATGAAATATATAAAGAACAGTAAGCAGGTTTTATAGACGACGCAGACTATACTTTTATAGTCTGCGTTTTGTGTGCCTTGAACAGGTAAATTTGTGCTTTTATACTACAAACAATCTGAAAATATATTAAAAGATGTGTAATATATATATAGAAAAATACAAAATTAATATAAAATCTTAATATATTCTACCAATTCTAAAATTATTCGGATTGGAAATAATATGCATTTATTATATACTCTCTTTAAAGAAAAGGAGGGAACGCAAATGAAGATTGCGATTGGATGTGACCCAAATGCACAGAGTGCAAAAGAAGAATTGATAGAGTTTATAAAATCAAAAAACTATGGGTCTGTTACTGATTTTGGAAGTGAAGATACGATTTATGCACATGTGGCTACTAAGCTTGCGGAAGCAGTAGCTGAAGGAAGCTATGACCGTGGGATTCTGATCTGTGGAACCGGAATAGGTGTCTGTCTGGCAGCAAGTAAGGTAAAGGGTGCATATCCAGCTCTCCTGACAGATATTTATTCTGCAAAGAGAGCACGTCTCAGTAATAATGCAAATATTGCATGTTTCGGTGCATTTACTATTGGAAATAAACTTAGAGAAGAACTGCTAGACGCCTTTCTTACAAACGAATTTGTGCCAGGCTGCTCTTCCCAGCCTAAAGTTGATGCGTTCGTAGAATATGACATGAACAGATAAATTCAAAAGAGAGGTGGCAAAACAATGAGTCTGATTGAATTGAAGGATATTCACAAAAGTTTTTATGGAGTTGAAGTCCTCCATGGTGTAAATTTTGTTTTGCAATCTGGGTCTGTACATGCACTGATGGGTGAAAATGGTGCAGGTAAATCGACTTTAATGAAAGTCATAGCAGGTGTGCATACAGCAGATTCAGGAAAAGTCTTTCTTGATAATAAGGAGGTCGAAATTTCATCTCCAGCTAAGGCACGCGAACTGGGAATTGCAATGATTCATCAGGAATTATCATCAGAGCTTGAGATGTCTGTGGCTGAAAATATTTATCTTGGAAGAGAACCAGGACGTTTCGGCATGGTAGATTATCGTCAGTTGTATCATCAGACAGATGAACTTCTGAAAAACCTTGGTATTCATTTAAATCCACGGACAAAAATGAAACGGTTAAGAGTGGCAGATCAGCAGATGGTTGAAATAGCCAAAGCAATCTCACAGAACGCCCGGGTAGTAATCATGGATGAGCCAACTTCTTCGATTACAGATAAAGAAGTTGATAATCTGTTTAATATGATCAGAAATCTGAAGTCTGCAGGAGTTGGAATTATTTATATATCTCATAAAATGGATGAAATATTTCAGATATGTGATGAAATGACAATTCTTCGTGATGGTACTTACATAGATACTTTTAAAGCTTCGGAAGTAAATCAAGACATACTGATTCGAAGTATGGTTGGACGTGAACTGGGAACACAGTTTCCGAAAAAAGAAGTTCCAATAGGAGAAACTCTCCTGGAAGTACAGCATCTTACTCGTGCAGGAGAGTATGAGGATATCAGCTTTAAACTTCACAAAGGAGAAATTTTAAGTTTTACAGGTTTAGTCGGTGCAGGACGAACAGAACTTATGCATTCGATTTTTGGGCTTACCAAACCAGATTCAGGAAAATTAATTTTAAACGGAGAAGAAGTGGAATTTAAGACTCCCCGTGATGCAATCCAGCATGGAATCGCTTACGTTACGGAAGACCGTAAAGGTGAAGGACTTGTTCTTCCTATGAGCGTTGAAAAAAATATTACAATTGCTTCACTGCGGTCTTTTGTAAAAAGTGGTTTCCTTCAGAAAAAGAAAGAAGCGGATGTTGTTACACAGGAAGTAGCTTCACTTGGTATTAAGGTTGCCAGAACATCAATGTCAGTAAAAGCACTTTCAGGAGGCAATCAGCAGAAGGTTGTTCTTGCGAAATGGATGATCGCCGGTCCGAATGTATTAATCTTTGACGAACCTACCAGAGGAATTGATGTAGGTGCCAAAGCAGAAATATATAAGATTATGTGTGATTATGTAAGTAAAGGAAATGCCATTCTTATGGTTTCTTCTGAAATGCCTGAGGCTATGGGAATGTCCGACAGGATGATTATTCTGAGCAATCACAGATGCAGCGGTGAATTAAACCGAAATGAATTTAACCAGGAAGCTATTGCACAAATGCAGTTTAAGTTTATGCAAGGTAAACAATAGTAGGGAGTGAAAACCATGAGTGGAGAAATGGCAAAAAATAAAGCTTATTCAAATAATGAAAAATTATCCAAAAAACAATTTGTTTCAACCTATGGTTCATTGATCGGATTAATTCTTCTGATCATTATCATCACAGTATTGAGACCACGTTTCATTAGTCCGGCCAATCTGCGAAATGTCTTTCGTAATGCATCTATTAATGGTCTGCTTGCTATTGGAATGACTTTTGTAGTATTAACCGGAGGAATTGATCTTTCTGTTGGTGCAATCATGGGATGTGCAGGTATGTATTCTGCATATTTTGCACAGTCTGTCAAAGGATATCCAGCGATCGTGGCAATTCTAATCGGCCTGCTGGTAGGACTGGTATTTGGTGTTTTTAATGGATTTTGTATTGCATATCTGAAGGTTCCGGCGTTTGTCGGTACACTTGGTGCATTGAGCATTGCCGACAGCCTTAAGTTCCTTCTGACAGATGCTAAACCGATTCCAAATCTTTCGGATTCTTTTAAAACAATAGGTGGTGGCAGTTTTGGATTTATTCCGATTCCATGTGTGATCATGGCGGTTGTACTGATTATCTGCTTCACACTTTTGTATAAGACGAGATACGGACGTTATATTTATGCTGTTGGTGGTAACCGAAATGCAGCTCATGTATCTGGTATCAATACGAAGAGAATCATCTGTTCTGTTTATATCCTGACAGGTGTACTTTCCGCACTCGCAGGTGTTATTATGACAGCCAGAGTTACTTCTGGTGTTACTTCTACAGGAGATGGATATGAAACAGATGCTATCGCAGCAGTTGTTATTGGTGGAACCAGTCTTGCCGGAGGAAAAGGAAGACTTTGGGGTACCATCGTAGGTATTTTGATCATGCAGTTCCTTTCTACAGGACTTGATATGCTTGGTGTCAATGCATATTATCAGATGCTTGTCAAAGGATTTGTTGTTATTGGTGCGGTAATGCTGGATGGATTAAGTTCAGACTGATAAAGATTAAGAAAAAAATAATAAACTTCCGGACGATAAGAGGAAATTAATAAAAATAAATTTATACAAGGAGAAATGAAAAATGACAAGAAAGACAATGAAAAAAATGATGGCAACAACATTAACAATGGTTATGATCGGCAGCACGGCTCTGGGAAGCACAGCTGTTTTTGCAGCAGATGGTGCTAGCGAAAAAGTGGAAGGTGCGGAAGGCCTGAATATTGGTGCTACTTATTATACTCTTCAGACAGAGTTCTGTATGCGTATGGATAATGCTGCACAGAAATGGGCAGAGGAGAATGGAGTAAAATATAAATCATATGATGGAAACAATGATGCGGCAACACAGCTGTCACAGGTAGAAACAATGATTGCAGATGGAGTAGATGCAATTATCTTGAATCCACAGGATGCAGATGCATGTTCTGCATGTGTTGATGCAGCAGATGAGGCTGGAATTCCAATCGTAGGTGTAAATACAATGGTAAATAATGATAAACTTACAGCTTATGTGGGTTCTCAGGATGTAAGTGCCGGCGAAGATATCATGAAATATATGATCGATTATATGAAAAAAAATGCTTTTAATATTGTAGTTATTGAAGGACCGATGGGACAATCCGCACAGTTACAGAGAATGGAAGGTATTGAAAATGTACTGAAAGATTATCCGGATATTCAGATCCTTGACCAAAATACAGCTAACTGGTCCCGTTCTGAAGCTATGACACTTATGGAAACATGGATCACAACATATGGTGATGATATTGATGCGGTTGTATCTGAAAATGATGAAATGGCACTTGGCGCAAGAGAGGCTATCGAAGCACAGAATATGGACATTCCTTGCATTGGTATTGATGGTATCACAGATGCAGTTGCAGCAGTAGAAAGCGGAAAGATGATTGCCAGCGATTTCCAGAATGCAGAAGGTCAGATTACAGGTGCTCTTGAAACGGCTGTCAAATGTGTAAATAATGAAGACTATGAAAAGGAACTGTGGATTCCATTTGAGATGATCACACCGGATAATTACAAAGATTATCAGAGTAAATATTGATGTGAAATAAAAAGATATTGATGCACTTATGGTTACATGATGAGCAAAAGGAGGAATAGAATATGTTACCTTATGATGGAGTAGATTTGGATTATTCTTTACAGGGAAAGACAGCGATTATTACAGGTGGAGCTGCCGGAATCGGACACGCAACGGCAGAATTCTTCCATAAAAAAGGAGTAAATGTTGTTCTTGCAGATCTGAATTCAAAGCTGGATGAAGTTGCAAAAGAAATTGGAGAAAATACGATTGGAGTAGTTGGAAATGTCTGTGATGTAGATTATCCGACAAAAGTTATTTCCGAAGCAGTAGCTGCTTTTGACAAAGTAGATATCCTTGTAAATTGTGCTGGTATTGTGGCTCTTGATAATGCAGAGACCATCAGTGCTGATGCATGGAACCGCACAATCAATATCAATCTTTCTGCATGTTTCTTTATGGCTCAGGCGGTAGGAAAATATATGATTGATAATCATGTAAATGGAAGTATTGTTAATATGGCTTCTCAGGCAGGTGTCATTGCGTTGGATAAGCATGTGGCATATTGCGCAGCCAAAGGTGGCATTATTGCCATGACAAAAGTAATGGCAAAAGAATGGGGAACATATGGAATTCGTGTAAACGCCGTAGCTCCTACAGTTGTTCTTACAGCATTAGGACATAAGGCATGGGATGGTCCAGTAGGTGATGCATTTAAGAAAACAATTCCTGCTGAGAGATTTGCTGAACCTGAAGAAATCGCTTCTGTTATCGCATTCCTTTGCAGTAAAGGCGCGGGAATGATCACTGGTCACAATCTTCTTGTAGATGGGGGATTTACAATTCAGTAAATGATTTTGGGAGGAAATTATGCAGAGAATATTAAATAATCCGGATAATATTGTAGATGAGATGCTTCAGGGTTTCCTGAAAGCACATTCAGATCTTGTTGAAGGTGGGGAAAATCCTCGTGTAGTAAAAGTAAAAAATATACCGGAAGGTAAAGTAGGCGTAATTACCGGTGGCGGTTCAGGTCATAAACCAGCTTTCATTGGCTATGTAGGAAAAAATCTCTGCGATGCAGCAGCAGTAGGGGAAATCTGTTCTTCCCCTACTGCAGTAGCATTTCTGGATGCGGCGAAAGAAGCAGATCAGGGAAAAGGCGTTGCCTGCCTTTATGGAAATTATTCTGGAGACAACATGAATGTAAAAATGGCTGTGAAGATGGCAAAAAAAGTAGGAATTACTGTTAAAACAGTAGTTGCCAATGATGATGTTGCATCTGCACCAAAAGATCAGAGAGAAAAAAGAAGAGGTGTGGCCGGAGAGGTTCTCATGTGGAAAGTCGGCGGTGCCAAGGCAGCACAGGGCGGAGATCTTGATGAGGTAATTGCAGTAGCACAGAAAGCTATTGACCATACACGTTCTGTAGGTATTGGACTTACACCTTGTACTCTTCCTGCTGTAGGACATCCAAATTTTGAAATCAAAGATGGAACTATGGAAGTAGGAATCGGACATCATGGAGAGCCGGGAATTGAAGTAGTTCCTATTGAAACAGCGGATAAGATGGCAAAACGTATGACGGATATTGTACTTCCGGATTATCCTTTTGAAGTCGGAGATGAAGTTGTTGTTCTGGTATCAGGACTTGGAGCTACTCCAGTGATGGAATTGTACGTATTATATAATGAAATTGACAAGATTTTAAAAGAAAAAGGCATCATAACATACAGAGCATATGTAGGTAATTATTTCACGTCTCTTGAAATGAGTGGGGCAACACTTACTATTATGAAATTGGACGATGAGTTAAAAGAACTTATAGATATGCCTGCATATAGTATGGGATTAAAACAGGAATAGGTAGCAGATGAGGTGAAACAATATGAGTACATTTAAAAATACTGATGGAAAATCTGTATTATTAAAAATGGTAAAAGGAATTCAGGATAATAAGGCTTATCTGGGAGAGGTTGATGGCCTTATAGGAGATGGCGATCATGGAATGAACATGAACAAAGGATTTACTGTTTTTGAAACACGTTTTGCAGATAAAGAAATTGGCTTTACAGAAGGTCTCGATGAACTTGGAATGATTCTTCTGAATGAAATTGGTGGTTCCATGGGTCCTATTTATGGAACAATTCTGATGGATATGGCAGAAGTAGGTGAAGATCTGGAGAATATCGGACTAGAAGATTTTGCAAAAATGCTTGAAGCGGGACTTGAAGGACTTTGTGGAATCGTGGATGCCAGAGTAGGGGACAAAACTCTGGTTGACACACTTTCTCCGTCAGTAGATGCTTTGAAAGATGGAATTAATTCCGGAATATCTTTTAAAGATGCATTAGAAAATATGAAAGCAGCGGCGGATAAAGGACGCGATTCTACAAAAGATATGGTTGCCAAGTTTGGGCGTTCCAGTCGTCTGGGAGAACGCTCTCGCGGAGTGCTAGATGCAGGTGCCACATCATGCTGTATTATTTTAAATTCTATGGCAGATGGCATCATTGAACTGCTTTCATAGGATGTATGTTGTATAGATATAAAATATTTGGGGCTGTCACACCGGTTGTGAACTGCTCCCCGTCAAATAGACAATTGAAAAAATATAAATTTTTCCTGCCAGCAGAAATTTATCTGCCTGGCAGTTTTTATGCAGCTTGCAAGTAAATTTCGTGTTTTTCCATCCACATGACTGAGGCACATCCTTTTTTGTCTGTATAATTTCCTGAAGTGTCAATGACAACTCTGGAAAACCAGCAAATACATAGAATAAATCCAGGGTTGAATGCAAGAGTTATTGCAACCTGGGTATATCGCGTTAAATATAAGGCATTTTGAGAGAGTAAATGCAATTATCAGATAGAAGTTGCAGGAGAAATAGGTTATACTTTAAATGCAGGCAGATGAAAATCAGAAGCTTTTTAACATCAAAATAAGACGGCTGGCATGAATCTTGCAGGACTAAATGCAACCCGTCTGGAGAGATCAAATCTGCTTCTCTCAGGCATTATATTTAGGTGTTTGTTATTTTATAAGATCAGGCTTGAGGTGGATCTGGTCAGCGGGAACTGATCGAAGATCCATGAGACTCATCAGTTTTGCATCAAGCAGAAGAAGAAGAGCCAGCTGGAATGGAGTGCAGCCATTCAGGCTGGCTCTTGCCGTACTGTTGATGTGATTCATCATAAGGTTTACTTTCTGTTCAGTAAGAGAGTCAAAAGAAGTTCCTTTTGGGAGGATATAACGTATAAACTCATGATTCTTTTCCAGGCGTCCTTTCTGCCAGGAGGACATGGGGTCGCAGTAAAAGACCTTTGTAAGGACATCCTGCCGGTGCGGCATCTCAAATAATGAAGGATCCAGGAAAGAACTCCCGTTGTCTGTTAGTATTATCGGAAACAGCTGTGAATAAGTCTGTGGGCCAAGTTCAGACAGCAGGAGATCAAAAACATCCTGAACATATTTCCTGCGGTCACCAGGCAAGAGAAAAAGAAGCATCAGAGAACAGTTCCGAAAGAACAGAGTAAGGAGGACAGGACCGGATTT
>ERZ809074.5069-NODE-5069-length-10253-cov-12.553050_pt1 | contig 10253 bp, 8 predicted proteins | sample MGYA00520795_ERZ809074 | MGnify/ENA primary metagenome ERZ809074 (study PRJEB31570, sample SAMEA3212989) | Homo sapiens | biome: human-gut; feature: human gut; material: fecal | place: Sweden | collected 2011 ...
GACAAGAAGCGCATCAGCCTGTCCATGAAGGCTCTGCTGAACAACGACGCTGAGTGATCAGCCGCCTGTTTGAAGCATAGCTTCTGACACATGCGATCAACAGCCCCGTTGCCGGGAAAACGGCGGCGGGGCTGTTTTTGTTAAGGAGAGAACCCTCTCAGTCACCTGCGGTGACAGCTCCCCCGAAGGGGAGAGCTTTTGGCAAAAGAGGGCAGGCTCGCCGCGCCCGCAATAAAACCTCGCCCTTCGGGAGAGGTGGACGCGAGCAGCGCGAGCGGACGGAGAGGGTTTGACGAACTATGATAAATTTTTTCAAGAAACACTGGGAAGTGCTGAGCTATCTGGTTTTCGGCGTGCTGTGCACCCTGCTGAACATTGTGCTGTATGCGCTGTTCAACAAGCTGTTTGGTTATACAGCCGCCAACAGCTGGGGCAATGTGCTGGATAACATCATCTGCATCCTGTTTGCCTACTGCACCAACCGCGCCTTTGTGTTCCGCAGCAAAACGCAGGGCAAGGCCATGGCGAGAGAATTTGGTGCATTCGTCACCTGTCGTCTGGGTACAATGCTGCTGGACACTGCAATTATGCTGGTGCTGGGCAATCTGCTGGCTGCGCAGGGTGCAGCGCTGATGGACGAGCTGATGCAGGGGGTGCTGAGCGTGGTGGCCCACTGGCTTGGCCCGGATACGGCCATCCAGATGGCAGCCTCCTATGCAGGCACACCGGCGGGGGTCACGGATGGCTCTGCCGCTATTGCCGTCATTGGCGGTGCAGACGGCCCCACGGCGATCTTCGTTACCAGCCGCTACAATGCGCAGGCACTGTGGGGCCTTGCCGTGAAGGTCTTTTCCAATGTACTGGTGATCGTGCTGAACTATGTGTTCAGCAAGCTGATCATCTTTAAAAATCGCAAGTGAGATATTTTCTCCGCCGCAGGCGGAGAAAATATCCAATATAATTTAGGAGGTACGGTTTTATGAAGCGTGGTCTGAAAGGTTTTGCATTTCTGGTCTCCGGTCTGGTGCTAGGCATCATTGGTGCAACGGTCTCAGCAACTGCAATTGCCCTGAGTGCTGTCGGCATGGCAAAGGTGCGCCGTGCCAGCAAGTAAAAAGGAGAAACAAACATGACTCGTGAAGAAATTCTCTCCCATGTCGATCACACCCTGCTGAAGCCGGAGGCCACCTGGCCCCAGATCCAGACCCTGTGTGACGAAGCCATTGCAAACCACACCGCATCCATCTGCATCAACACCTGCTACGTCAGGCAGGCGGTGGAGTATATGGCGGGCCGCATCCCGGTATGCTGCGTGGTAGGCTTCCCTCTGGGTGCCATGGATACCGCCAGCAAGGCGTTTGAAGCCAAGACTGCCATTGAGAATGGTGCCGCCGAGGTGGATATGGTTATCAACATCGGTCGCCTGAAGAACAAGGAGTACGATGCCGTGCGCGAGGACATCCGCGCCGTGAAGCAGGCGGTGGGCGACAAGATCCTGAAGGTCATCATCGAGACCTGCCTGCTGACCGACGAGGAAAAGGAAAAGATGTGCGATATCGTCTGCGAGGCAGGCGCGGACTACATCAAGACCAGCACCGGCTTCTCCACCGCAGGCGCAAACTTCCACGATGTGGAGCTGATGGTCAAGGGCGTGCATGGCCGCTGCAAGGTCAAGGCTGCCGGCGGCATTTCCACCGTGGAGGATATGGAGACTTTCCTTGCACTGGGCGCTGACCGTCTGGGCACCTCCCGCGCTGTCAAGATCCTGAACGGCGAGCAGGCAAAGGGCTATTAAGTTTTCTGCAAAAAATGTATTTCGGCAAAGCTCTGGGCTTGGCTGAACTGCAAAGGATGATTTCTCAAGGGCTGCTGCACAAATTGCTGTGCAGCGGCCTTTTTCGCGCCCAAGCCTTGCAAGCAGGGCGCGGCAGGGTGTATAATACAGATAGGTACTGTATAAAACAGGAGGCTGCCCGCTTTATGGGGTAAGGCGGGCAGAGGAGGAAATGCAATGAATATACCCGAGATCCTTGTGGCCAATGGCACAGGGGCGGTGCTGGTAAGCTTTCTGCTTTTATTGCGGGTGCGCGGCGAGAGTAAAAACAGCGTGGGAACAGAGCTGTTCTGCCGGATTCTGGTGGTGACGCTGCTGGCACAGGCCACAGAGACGATCAGCTTTCTGCTGGACGGCGTGCCCGGTGCGGCAAGCCGGTTCTGGCTGTACCTCATGAACACCGTCTGCACCGGCGCTACCGTGAGCGTGGGCTTTGCGTGGTGTTTGTATGTGGACTTCCGGGTCTACCACAGCACCGGACGCCTGCGCAGAAGGCATCTGTTTCTGGGCGCGCCGCTGCTGGCTGTTCTGGCGCTGCTGGCGGCGAACCTTTTCGGCACAGGATGGATCTTTACCATCTCCGCGGACAACGTTTACCATCGCGGTCCGCTGAACAGTTTGCTTTACCTGCTGCTGTTCGGCTATTATGCCGAGAGCGTGTGGCAGGTGCATAAGGCCAAGCGCGATGGCATTACGGTGGAGTTCTTCCCGGTGTACTACTTTGTGGTCACCTGTGCGGTGGGCACGCTGCTGCAGGGCGCATTCTACGGCATGGCCTTTGGCTGGCTGTCGGTAGCCATCGCCTTTGTGCTTGTGGACAGCCAGACCCGCAGCCTGCGCGGCTATACCGATGAACTGTCCGGCCTGTTTGGGCGCAAGTACATGAACTACTGTCTGGACCGCATCCACGCCACGCAGGAGAAGGACGTTTACGGCATCATGATGGACGTGAACTGCTTCAAGGAGATCAACGACACCTACGGTCATGGTGCGGGCGACCGCGCCATTCAGGAGATCGGTCACATCCTGTCCGGAGCGCTGGCGGCAAACTCGGTAGCTATCCGCATAAGCGGCGATGAGTTCATGGTGCTGATCCGGCACGGCTCGGAGGAGATCCTGAATAAGATCTGTGCCGCCATCGAGCAGCGGGTGCAGCGCTATAACGCCGCCGCCCCGGCGGGCAGCTTTCAGCTGTCTTTCTCCACCGGTGTGGCAAAGTATGAGGGCGGCAGCGTGGAGAAATTTCTGGCGGAACTGGACGAGCGGATGTATGCGGAAAAGCGCGCCTTCCACGCCGCCCGGAACGGCTATGCCGTACCGGAGCAGGGGAACGCTCCATCAATTTCAGAATAATGTCTAAAAAGAGTGATACTCTTCTTGACAATCTGACGAAGCAATGATAGAATACTGAACGTACCAACTGAATACCGACTTATCAAGAGCGGCTGAGGGGACAGGCCCTGTGAAGCCCGACAACCTGCGCGTGAGCGCAAGGTGCCAAATCCTGCGGGAAACCGAGAGATAAGAGTGCAACGCTCAGAGCTTTCGGGCTCTGGGCGCTTTTATTTTTCGCGCAAAAAAGCTTGAACGGAATGTTGGAGCAAGAAATACACACCCTGCTGTAAAAACTTTAGGAGGCAAAACAAATGGCAAGACACCTGTTTACTTCTGAGTCCGTCACCGAAGGACATCCCGACAAGATCTGCGACCAGATCTCGGATGCCATTCTGGACGAAATTCTGACCCACGACCCCAATGCCCGCGTGGCCTGCGAGACCTGTGCATCCACCGGCCTTGTGCACATCATGGGCGAGATCACCACCAACTGCTATGTGGATTTCCAGAAGGTCGTCCGCGAGGTGGTGGCAGATATCGGCTACACCCGCGCAAAGTTCGGCTTTGACGCCGACACCTGCGCCGTCATCTCCAACATTGACGGCCAGAGCCCCGATATTGCACTGGGCACCAACGATCAGGTGGGCGGTGCAGGCGATCAGGGCATGATGTTCGGTTATGCCTGCGACGAGACCCCCGAGCTGATGCCCATGCCCATCAGCCTGGCCCACAAGCTGGCCAAGAAGCTGACCGAGGTCCGCAAGAGCGGCGAGCTGGACTATCTGCGTCCGGACGGCAAGAGCCAGGTCACTGTCGAGTATGTGGACGGCAAGCCCGTCCGCGTGGACGCTGTGGTCATTTCCAGCCAGCACAGCGATGCCGTCAGCATGGAGCAGCTGCGCACCGACGTGATGGAGAAGGTCATCAAGGCCACCATCCCCGCCGAGCTGCTGGACGAGAACACCAAGTATTATATCAATCCCACCGGCCGCTTCGTTGTGGGCGGCCCTCAGGGCGATACCGGCCTGACCGGCCGTAAGATCATCGTCGATACCTACGGCGGCTACGCACGCCACGGCGGCGGTGCTTTCTCCGGCAAAGACCCCAGCAAGGTGGACCGCAGCGCCGCTTATGCGACCCGCTGGGTGGCCAAGAACATCGTGGCCGCTGGTCTGGCCAAGCAGTGCGAGGTGCAGGTGGCTTACGCCATCGGCGTGGCAAAGCCCGTCTCCATCATGGTGGACACCTTCGGCACCGGCACGGTCTCCGATGAGAAGATCGAGCAGGCTGTGGAGAAGGTCTTTGACCTGACCCCCGCTGCCATCATCCGTGACCTCGACCTGCGCAAGCCCATCTACCGCCAGCTGGCCGCCTACGGCCACATGGGCCGCGAGGATCTGGGCGTGAAGTGGGAGAACACCGACCGCGTGGATGCCCTGAAGGCTGCGGTCGCTGCCCTGTAAGCGGAACACAAAGCACCTAGCGCAATCATATAAAATAAGAAGGCATCTGCAACGATCGCTTCTGAGCTTCTGAAGCTCAGCAAATTTGCTGCAGATGCCTTTGTTTTTGCGGCTCTGCCGGGGAGGGCGAACGAGCGAAAACAGCAGCATCTCCGCTGCCCGGCACACTGCATTTTTATCTCCAGGAAGAGCGATCCCGGCAGACTGCTCAGACAAAGAAAAGTCTTACTTTTCTACGAAAATCGGCCGAAATTTGCGAAATGGCAAAGAATCGGCTGTCTTTTTGTCGAAAACACACATTCTCTTTGAGAAAAAAGAAAAACAGCTGTGCAAGGCGCAGAAAATCCTGACATGAAACAAATTGATATGGCAGAATCGACGAAATGTGATAGAATAAAACCAGATATGCGCTCTTGTGTGCATGATACGGATCGTAAACAGCAATAAGGAGTTATGACTATGTCTATTGAAATTTCCCCGAAGTCGTTCTTTGAGCAGCCCAGCGTGGCAGATATGCGGCTGATCTCCTGCCCCGGTGCAGAGGAACTGACCGGCCTGATCGACAAGCATCTGGTCCGCTGGGCCAAGGCTGCCGGAATTGACAAAGAGACCTTCATTATTCCTTGCGACTGCCCCCGCTTCCAGAGTGGCGATGCCAAGGGTCTGGTGAAGGAGTCGGTGCGCGGCGACGATATCTTCATCGTGGTCGATCCCGGCAACTACAGTGTGACCTACAAGCTGTTCAACTACGAGAACCACATGTCTCCGGACGATCACTTCGCCAACCTGAAGCGCCTGATCCAGGCAGTGGCCGGCAAGGCACACCGTGTGTCGGTTATTATGCCCAGCCTGTACGGCGGCCGTCAGCATCGCCGTGTGGTGCGCGAAAGTCTGGACTGCGCTGTGGCCCTGCAGGAGCTGCAGACCATGGGTGTGCGCAACATCATCACTTTTGATGCTCATGACCCCCGCGTGCAGAACGCTGTGCCGCTGATGAGCTTTGATAATGCAATGCCCACCTATCAGGTGCTGAAGAGCCTGCTGAAGAAGGACCCGGACCTCTCCTTTGATAAGAGCAAGTTTACCGTGGTCAGCCCGGACGAGGGCGCCATGAACCGCAACATGTACTTCTCCAGTGTGCTGGGCTGCAATCTGGGCATGTTCTATAAGCGCCGCGACTACACCCGCGTGGTGAACGGCCGCAACCCCATCGTGGCCCACGAGTATCTGGGCGAGAGCGTGGAAGGCAAGACCGTCTTTATCGCGGACGATATCATTGCTTCCGGCGAGAGCATGCTGGAGGTTGCCAGCAACCTGAAGGAGCGCGGCGCTGCCAACATCATCGCCAACGCCACCTTCCCCCTGTTCACCAGCGGTCTGGAGAAGTTCGACAAGGCTGTGGCCGAGGGCAAGCTGACCTATGTTGTGGGCACCAACCTGACCTACCGTATGCCTGAGCTGCTCACCCGCGACTGGTATGTGGATGTGGATGTTTCCAAGTACGCTGCATACTTTGTGGTGGCTCTGAACCACGACATGTCTGTTTCCAGCATCATCGATCCGCTGAAGAAGATCGAGAATCTGCTGGCAAGCCGCAAGTAAGTTTAATACGAAAAAAGGCTCTGCATCCTTGCGATGCAGAGCCTTTTTCGTATCACAAATCAAATAAAACGATCATAATTCGTCTCCATGGCTGCGCAGATACCGAACCAGCATGGGCAGCTCGTAGAGCAGCATGACGACCCAGCCCACCGCATAGCTGTAAGGCAGAGCTTCGATCTCCATTTTCCACACCAGCACGAACACTGCAGCTGCCGCCACACGGAACACCATGTTGAAGGTGCTGGACACCAGCGTGACCTTCAGATCGCCAATGCCGCGGAAGAAGCCCTGAATGCCATTGGTGGCTGCGGGCATCAGGTAGAACAGGGAAACCGTGCGCAGAAAGCGCACGCCCAGATGGACGACCTCCGGGTCGGTGACGAACAGCTTCATGATAAAGGGCGCACCGGAAAAGCATACAACGGCGATCAGCACGCCGTAAGCGGCCTCGATGCGCATACCGCAGTGGAAGCCCTGCTTCACACGGTCGTGCTTGCCGGCACCCCGGTTCTGCGCCATGAGGGTGGTCATGGCGTGGCCGATGTTCTGCTGCGGGGTATAGGCAAAGTCGTCAATGCGGGAAGCAGCGGTAAAGGCAGCCATAGCGTTGACACCCATGGTGTTCACGATGGCCTGCACCGCGATCTTGCCAAGCTGCACGGTGGCTTGCTGCATGGCGCTGGCCCAGCCGTAGCTGACCGTTTTGCGCAGCAGCTTGCCATCAAACACCAGCCAGCGCCTGCCCAGCTGCAGGATGGGCACCTTCCAGCGGATGTACAGTACGCACAGCACGCAGCACAGTGCTTCGCTGACCACGGTGGAAAGGGCGCAGCCGTTGCTGCCCCAGTTCAGCACCTGCACAAAGAATAGGTCGCCGCCGATGTTCAGCACAGAGCTGATCATCAGGAAATACAGGGCACTCTTGCTGTCGCCCAGTGCACGCATGGTGGCGGCAAGGAAGTTATAGAAGAAGGTGAAGATCAGGCCTGCAAACACGATGCGCAGGTAGCTGACCGCAATGGGCAGGATATCGGCGGGCACCTGCATCAGCTGCAGCAGGGGCGTGGCCAGAATGACGCACAGCGCCGAGAATGCCAGCGAGAACACGGTGCCTGCAATGGCGGTGGTGGACACCTGATGCTCCATCAACTGGGTATTACCGGCACCGAATGCGGTACTGACCAGAATGCCGGCACCCAGACACATGCCGTTGATAAACAGGATGGCCAGAGTCATGAGCGGGTTGGAGGTGCCAACGGCGGCAAGGGCTTCCTCGCCCACGAACTTGCCCACGATGATGCTGTCGGCGGCGTTGTAGGTGAGCTGGAACAGGTTGCCAAGTACCAGCGGAATGGTAAAACGGATCAGGAGCGGAGTAATGGCTCCCTTTGTCATGTCGTTTGTCATGGGAACTCTATGATTTCTCCTTATAATGTATTTACGATCTGCCGTCCGGGCAGGATGGCAAGGGCAGAGCGGCTGGCACCTACATGGATGAGCTGTGCGGCCGCCTGCAAAACGGCACCGGATGTCACCGAAGCCGGGATGGCATCGGTGCGCAGCACCTTTTGCGCGGCCCGCTGCGCATCGGTGGTGTTCACCGCCACCACGTTGTCTACCACATAGGCGTTGAAGTTTTCCGGCACAAAGCCGTAGCCCAGATCGCTGATGCCGTGGGGGCCGGTCAGGCCGCCGCCCAGCGCCTGCGATTCGTAAGGCTCCACGGCGGCGATGCGCACATCGTTCGTCCATGCCTTGATGGTCTCGCCCACGCCGGTCACGGTGCCGCCGCTGCCCACGCCGATCACGATAGCGTCCACAGCGCTTTTGCCCTCCCGCGCGATGCTCTGCACAATGGCAGGGCCGGTAACGCGGCGGTGGTACTCCGGGTTATCATCGTTGGCAAGCCAGTCCATGTAGTACCAGCCGTTGGCGGCGGCGGTCTGTGCCGCCAGACGGCGGGCACCGTTCACACCGCTGCGGGCCGGGCTGTGGCGGATCTGCGCACCCAGCCGCAGCAGGGTCTCCTGCCGCAGGGCGGGGGCATCTTCCGGCATCACCAGAACCACCGGGTGACCGGCGGTCAGGCCCGCCAGCGTGAGCGCAGCGGCAAACGGGCCGGAGGCCGCTTCAATGATGGGCTGACCGGAGATCAGCTTCTTTTTTTCAATGGCAAGGGCCAGCATTCCTTCGGCAAGGCCGTCCCGGGCCGTGCCGGTGGGGCCTGCAAAGTCCAGATAGGCATACAGCCGTCCCTTCAGCCCGCAGGCGGCAGCATAGCCGCGCAGCTCCACGATGGGGCAGGCGCTGAGCGTCTGGTAAAAATTGGGGTAGATCGGCACGAAGACCCTCCTTTCATGGGATACAACAATATTATCCTAACGCAAAAGGACTGCGCGCGTCAAGATGCGTTTTAGCAAAAACGGCGAATTTTTGGCGGATTTTCTGGAAAAATCTCCGAAAGGCTCTTGACAGGATGCGGTGCATCTGCTATACTTCATCCGTAAAGCAAATGAACTTTACATCACTTCTCGAAAGTACAGGCACAAAACCGGGGGATCAGAGGATGGCAAAAGATCTGGAAATGGGCTATCTGCTGGACTTTTACGGTGAGGTGCTCACCGAGAAACAGCGCGAAATGCTGCGCCAGTATTACAACGATGACCTTTCGCTGAGCGAGATCGGCGAGAACTTCGGCATCACCCGTCAGGGTGCGCGGGATGCCATCAAGCATGGCGAGAACGCGCTGAAGGAGCTGGAGGAAAAGGTCGGCTTTGCGGCGCGTTACCGCCGCGTGCAGCAGAAGCTGGAAGAGCTGGAGCAAATGGTGATCGATGCACGGTTCGAGTGCACCGGCCCGCAGGGCCTGACCACCACCGAGTACGAACACCAGCTGACCAAAATGTTAAAGCTCATCCGCTCCATCGACGAAGCAAACGAGAGCTGAAACCTGTGAAAGGAGCACCGTACAATGGCATTTGAATCCCTTACCGACCGCCTTGCCGGTGTGTTCAAAAAGCTGCGCGGTCACGGTAAGCTGACCGAGGCAGATATCAAGGCCGCGATGCGTGAGGTGCGCATGGCCCTGCTGGAAGCCGATGTCAACTACAAGGTTGCCAAGGACTTCTGTGCAAAGGTGTCCGAGCGCGCCATGGGTCAGGAGGTCATGGAAAGCCTGACCCCGGCACAGCAGGTGGTCAAGATCGTCAACGAAGAGCTGGCTGCCCTGATGGGCGGCAGCGAAGCGGCCCGCCTGAACATCAAGAACAAGGGCCAGACGATCATCATGCTCTGCGGCCTGCAGGGCAACGGTAAAACCACCCACGCCGCAAAGCTGGCAAAGTACTTTATCAAACAGGGCCGCCGCCCTATGCTGGTGGCCTGCGATATTTACCGCCCTGCGGCCATCGATCAGCTGCAGGTGGTGGGCAAACAGGCGGGCGCACCGGTGTTCACGCTGCCGGGCGCAAAGCCGCCGGAAATTGCAAAGAAGGCGCTGGCACACGCCAGGGATTACGGCAATGACATCGTGATCCTGGATACCGCCGGCCGTCTGCAGATCGACGATGTGCTCATGCAGGAGCTGGTGGATATCAAGGAAGCCGTTCCTGTGGACGAGACCCTGCTGGTGGTGGACGCCATGGCCGGTCAGGACGCTGTGAACGTTGCCAAGACCTTTAACGAGAAGGTGAGCATCGACGGCATCATCCTCACCAAGACCGACGGCGATACCCGCGGCGGTGCGGCACTTTCGGTGCTGGCCGTTACCGGCAAGCCCATCAAGTTCCAGGGCACCGGCGAAAAGCTGGACGATCTGGATGTGTTCCATCCCGACCGCATGGCAAGCCGCATCCTTGGCATGGGCGATGTGCTGAGCCTGATCGAGCGCGCGCAGGAGACGGCCGACGAAAAGGCTGCCGAAGAGACCGCCAAGCGGATGATGGAGAACAAGTTCGACATGAACGACATGCTGGACCAGTTCGCACAGATCCGCAAGATGGGCGGTGCAGGCGCGATGC
>ERZ809074.5079-NODE-5079-length-10231-cov-21.388561_pt1 | contig 10231 bp, 7 predicted proteins | sample MGYA00520795_ERZ809074 | MGnify/ENA primary metagenome ERZ809074 (study PRJEB31570, sample SAMEA3212989) | Homo sapiens | biome: human-gut; feature: human gut; material: fecal | place: Sweden | collected 2011 ...
GAATGACCATGGTGGGGTGCGTGTCGTTGATCTGGACCACGGCGTAGTCGGCCAGGTCGTGCAGGTTGCTGCCGCGCTCGACGGCCTCGTCGATCAGGAGCTGGGCGGCGTTGCTCACCATGAAGTACTCCTGATAGATGCGAAGCAGGCGGCCCTGCTCATCGGAATCATCCGGATAGAGGAACAAGGTGAGGTTCTTGGCGATCTCGGTCTTGTCGAAGTCGATGGAGCTGCCGGGAACCAGGCCGTCGTCGACACTTGCCAGGTCAAACAGACGCAGACGGTTCTTGGTGGGCTGGCCGTAACCGGGCACATCGATGTTGACGAGCTTGGAGGTGACGGCAAAATCGCCAAACTCGACGGTGTAGGAGCGGTCGTCATCGATCAGGATGTCCTGCTCGCCAAGCCACTCGTCGGGGACGGCCTTTTGCTGGTTGTCGGCAAAGCGCTGGCGGAACAGGCCGTAATGGTAATTGAGACCCACGCCGTCACCGGTAAGGCCCAGCGTGGCAATGGAATCCAGGAAGCACGCGGCCAGACGGCCCAGGCCGCCGTTGCCCAGCGAGGGCTCGACCTCAAACTCCTCAATCTTGTTGAGGTCGTGGCCGGCAGCGGTGAGCTGGTCTTTGACCTCGGCATAGATGCCAAGGTCAATCATGTTGTTGATCAGCAGTTTGCCAATCAAGAACTCAGCAGAGATGTAGTAGAGCTTTTTCTTGCCATTGTTGAGCGGGCAGGCGGCGGAGCGCTCCTGTACGAGCTTGACCAGCAGTTTGTAAATGCGGCGGTCATCGAGTTGCTCGAGTGAAGTTCCAAAGGACTGCTCGGCAAGATCCGCAAGATCGATACGGGGCATGTTTCCTCCTGTGGTGAGTTGACTACATGTCAGAAATTCAAAAGAAGCCCGCGCGAGGGGATTGGGGTGGCCTCGCGCGGGAAAAGCGGTCGCGTCCGCACGGTGGGGTGGGGTCGGGCGCGGTAGCTCCTATTGAGGAAGCTCGATTTCGGCTTCCGACGGGATGCGGAAGTAGGTCTCGGTCCAGTCGGTGAGTTTGTGCTCGAGCTCACGGGTGATGGCGCCGTCGAGCATGCGCCAGGTCCAGTTGCCGCCCAGGGTGGCAGGGGTGTTGATGCGCGCCTCATTGCCCAAGTTGAGCAGGTCCTGCATGGTGTAGATGCACGTGTCGCTCACGCTGGCGGCGATGGTGCGGTTGAGTGCATCGGCCATGGACTCGCCTGCCTGCCGGTGGGTGTACAGGGCCGCCTGCTCGCGCTGACGCGGGGTGGCCGTTCCCTCATACCAGCCGCGTGCCGTTTCGTTGTCATGTGTTCCGACGTAGGCGACGGTGTTGGCAATGTAGTTGTGCGGCAGGTAGTACGAGTTGGTGCCCTCAAAGGCAAACTGCAGGATCTTCATGCCGGGGAAGCCCGTGGTGTCGCGCATGTCGATGACGCCGGGGGTAAGAAAGCCCAGGTCTTCGGCAATGATGGGAAGCGTACCGAGCTTTTCCTCGAGCACATTGAAGAGTTTGAGCCCAGGTCCCTGCGTCCACGAACCATATGACGAATCGGGAGAGGAGAACGGCACCTCCCAAAATGCCTCGAAACCGCGGAAGTGGTCCAGACGGATGATGTCGTACATGTCGAGGGCGGCTCGGATGCGGCTTTCCCACCAGGAGAAGCCGTCTGCTTCCATGGCATCCCAGTCATAGATGGGGTTGCCCCAGTACTGGCCGGTAGCCGAGAACTGATCGGGCGGCGTTCCCGCGACGCTGACGGGATTGCCGGCGGCGTCGATCTTAAAGAGCTCGGGCGTGGCCCACATCTCAACGGAGTCACGCGAGACGTAGATGGGCAAGTCGCCGATGATCAGGATGTCGCGCTCATTGGCATAGGCCTTGAGGCGGCTCCACTGGCGATTGAAGAAATACTGCGTCATTTGGTGGTAGAGCATACGCGCCGGATGGTCGGCGCAGACCTTGGCGGAAGCCTCGCCGCGGGTGCGGAGCTCCGCGGGCCACTCCCAAAACGCCTTGAGACCGCACTCCTCTTTGACGGTCATGAACTCGCAGTAGGGGATGAGCCAGTCCTCGTTGGCCTGGATAAAGTCATCAAAATCGGCCGGCTTGTCGGCAGCAAAGCGCTCGGCGGCTCGGTCGAGAATCTGACGGCGGCCGCCAAAGATGGCACCGTAGTCGACATTGCTGGGGTCGGATCCCAGATACACACCATCGATATCGCGCTGCTCCAGATACCCTGCCTCGATAAGCTCGGCAAAGTCGATAAAGTTGGGGTTGCCTGCGCGGGCCGAGAACGACTGATAGGGCGAATCGCCATAGCTGGTCGTCGTAAGGGGCAGAATCTGCCAGTAATGTTGTTTGCACGAGGCGAGAAAATCGACGAAGTCGTAGGCATTCCAGCCAAAGCCGCCGATTCCGTATGGTCCGGGCAGAGATGAGACGGGCATGAGGACGCCGCTTGCACGCTCCATGAATGCGCTCACCAACCTTCTTGTTGTGGGGTCGGCCTGCCGATGGGTGTGCAGTCCGCCTCCGATGTTCTGATTTGATACGCCTATTGTAAAACATGTTGTTTAAACATGTACAGGCAAGATAAAAAAGTTGGTCGATTTTCGGCGAATGGTTACATGCCATGAAAAAGCCCCGACCTCACAACATGAGATCGGGGCAAGAGCGGTATGTAGGTTTTTACTACTCGGCGTCGGCGAAGCCGTTGGGGTTGTGGCTCTGCCAGTTCCAGCTATCGCGGCACATGTCCGCGATGTCGTACTGGGCCTTCCAGCCCATCATGCGCTCGGCCTTGGAGGCATCGCACCAGTTGGCAGCGATGTCGCCGGCGCGGCGCTCGCGGATCACGTAGGGCAGCTCCTTGCCACAAGCCTTGGAGAAGGCGGCGACGACCTCGAGTACCGAGGTGCCGGTGCCGGTGCCCAGGTTAAAGATCTCGACGCCGGTTTTGCCGTTCATCCAGTTAAGGGCGGCAACGTGACCAGAGGCCAGATCGCACACGTGGATGTAGTCGCGCACGCCGGTGCCGTCGGGGGTGGGGTAGTCGTTGCCAAAGACCTGAACGGCCTCGAGCTTGCCCACGGCGACCTGGGCGACATAGGGCACCAGGTTGTTGGGGATGCCCTTGGGGTCCTCGCCGATCAGGCCTGACGGATGAGCGCCGATGGGGTTGAAGTAACGGAGCAGCACGACGTCCCACTCGGGGTCGGCGGTGTGGACGTCCATAAGGATCTGCTCGATCATCCACTTGGTCCAACCATAGGGGTTGGTCGCGGGCTTCTTAGGATCCTCCTCGGTGACGGGCGGGTTGTCCGGGTCGCCGTAGACGGTCGAGGAGCTCGAGAAGATGATGGACTTGCAGCCATGGTTGCGCATGACGTCGATGAGCACCAGGGTGTTCTCGATGTTGTTGTGGTAGTACTCGACGGGCTTGCTCACCGACTCGCCGACGGCCTTAAAACCGGCGAAGTGGATGACGCGGTCGATCTGATGGGTATCGAAGATCTTGTTCATTGCATCGCGGTCGAGCACGTTGGCCTCGTAGAAGGTGAGGTTCTTGGCGGCCTCGTCGCCCACGATGGTCTTGACGCGGTCGACGGCGACGGCGCTGGAGTTGGAGAGATCATCGACGATGACGACCTGGTAGCCACCCTCGAGCAGCTGAACGACGGTGTGCGAGCCGATAAAGCCGGCGCCACCGGTAACGAGGACGCAGGTGTCTTTGGGGTCGAGTGCTTTGGACATGTAGTCTCCTATCGAATCAGGAACACTTCTTCAGGGGAGTATAGCGCAGGCAGGGACGCCCAAATCGTGCGCTGTAGAAAAGCAGAGGATTATGTTAACGTACTCATAAAAGAGCTTGCGTACGCATAACCTGATCTTTGGCATTTGCTTACGAGCCGCCGACCTTGCGGTTTCCTGCCGTTCGTGGAAATCGTTGGGACGCGCCATATGTACGCTAATATGTATGAGTTGAGCGACATATAAATAAACATGTAACGGAGTACATATGTCACCAAACAGCGATTCCATCCTTTCCCAGGAGCTCTCGCGCCGCACTGCCCTCAAGGCCCTGTTCGGCGCCGCTTCTGTGGCAGTTCTTTTTGGCCTGCCCGCTCGCGCCCATGCGGCGGAGGCTTCCAAAGAAACCACCGATAAACTGAATGCCGCCCAGGCCCAGCTCGACGAGGTCCAGGCTCAGCTCGATAGCATTGCGGGCGAATACGCGGCGCTGGCCAACAAGAACGCCCAGACTCTCAGTGATATCGAGGGCGTACAGGGCCAGATCGACGACACGCAGACGCAGATTGACGAAAAGAAGGCCGAGCTCAAAAAGAAGCGCGACGATCTTTCCGATCGCGTTTCCGCCAGCTATAAGTCGGGCGGCACCAACATCCTGTCGCTGCTGCTCGCCTCGGGTTCGTTTGAGGAGCTCGTCGCCAATGCGCACTATGTTGAGAAGATCAACAAGAGCGACCGTGACGCCATCGAGGATATCCAGACCATCCAGGAAGAGCTCGATGCGCAAAAGACCGAGCTCGAGTCGCAGAAGGCCGACTTGGAGAAGCTCAAGGACCAGCAGACTGCTCAGATGCAGGACATGCAGACCAAGCAGCAGGAAGTCCAGGCCGTGCTGAGCGGTCTTTCCGACGACGTCAAGGAGCTCATGGCTCAGCGTGATGCCGAGGTCCTCGCGGCCACGCAGGCCGAGGAGGCGGCGAGGAAGGCTCAGGAAGCCGCCGCTGCCGCAGCCGCTTCAAACAAGAACAACTCGACCTCGAGCGGCGGTTCCCATGCTTCTGGTGCACCGCAGCAAAATGTGGGTACGGGCAAGCAGCAGGCCGTGGTTAATGCGTGCTACTCCACCCCCTCGCCCGGTTTGGGCTGGTGCGCCGCTTGGGTTACCAACGTCTTCCGCAACGCAGGAGTGGGCTACTTCGGTGGTAACGCGTGCGACATGTTTAACGCGTGGTGCTATAGTGCCGACCGTTCGGCGCTAAAGGTCGGCATGATCGTTGCCGATTCCTCGCATCCCACGACGGGCATCGCGGGTCGACTATATGGTCATGTCGGTATCTATGTTGGCGGCGGCATCGTCATGAGCAACCAGGGTGCTATCACGTCTAAATCGCTCGACTCGTTTATCAGCTTCTTTGGCGGCGGTTCGGGCGTGCGTTGGGGCTGGCTCGGCGGCGTCGTGCTGTCGTAGCTGCGGCTTGAAGCTGGTTGGTCCCGGGCTGCCCGCGCGGCATAAGGTTGCCTGCTCGGACAGTCCTGCTCGCACGGAGAGCACATTAAGTGCTCTCCGGCTCGTGCGGAACTCGCGATCAACCTTATGCCGCGCGGACAGCCCGGGACCTTCCGGGTTCAGAGCACGACACACCGGACTGGTTGTCTGAATAAATATGGTGAAGGCCCCTTTCGGGGGCCTTCTTTTTGTGCTCGGGCCTTCTTTGTTAGAGGAATTCGCCTACTCTGTGGACTTCGGGTTCTAGGTCTACGCCGAATTGGTCTTTGACGGTTGCTTGGATGTGGCGGATGAGTTCGTCGACGTCGGCGGCGGTGGCATGGTCGGCGTTGACGATGAAGCCGCAGTGCTTCTCACTTACCTGCGCACCGCCGACAGCATGGCCGCGCAGACCGGCGTCCATGATGAGCTTGCCGGCAAAGTAGCCCTCGGGGCGTTTGAAAGTGGAGCCGGCACTCGGCATATCGAGTGGCTGCTTGTCCTCGCGACGCTGACGGTAGTCGTCCATGTCGGCCTTGATCATCGCGGCGTTGCCCGGGGCGAGATTGAAAGTGGCCGAAAGCACGATAAAGCCGTCGTCGGCAATGCGGCTCTTGCGATAGCCCAGATTGAGCTCGTCGACATCGAACTCGATGATGCTGCCGCTGCCGCGGGTGCCGTCGTCGAGCATGCGGGCGGGCTTGTAGACGCGCACAGACCCCAGAACATCGGCCATGCAGGCACCGTAGGCGCCGGCGTTCATGTAGCAGGCGCCGCCGACCGATCCGGGGATGCCCGAGATGGGCTCCATGCCGGTGAGACCGGCCTCGGCTGCCGCAGCGGCGACATCGGAAAGCAAGGCGCCGGCTGCCGCCGTGACGTGCGTGCCGTCGACGGTGATGTCGGAGAGTCCCTCGCCCAACGCCACGACGACGCCGCGGATGCCCTTGTCGCCGACAAGCAGGTCAGAGCCGTTGCCCACGATGGTGAGGGGCAGGTCGCAGCGATAGCAGGTATCGAGCGTGGCGACGAGGCCCTGCTCGGTATCGGGCGTGACAAAGACGTCGGCCGGGCCGCCGATCTTAAACGTGGTGTGCTCGCGCATGGGCTCGCTCATCAACACGTTGTCCTCGCCGGCAACGCCAGCGAGCGCACACAGCAGGTCCTCGTTAAAAAAGTCGTTCTCGTGCATACGAATTTCCGCCTTTTGGTGGTCGTTGTCATCAATCGATTGCAATATACCCCACCCGGACGGATTTGGTGCGCTGACGGCGATAAAACAGCCGTCTACCGGATTGGTAAAGTGTTTATCACCGAGGTAGAGGGGCGGTCGCTATACTTTCAAGAGATTGCGCGTAAACCTGGAAGGAGCGAGATGGCCAACAAAGTCACCCTCAAGCAGATCGCCCAGGAGGTGGGGCTTTCCCCCTCGTCGGTCTCGCTTGTTCTCAATAATCGGCCTTGTCGCATCTCGGAAGAAAACCGCAAGCTCATCAAAGAGGTCGCGGCGCGCAACCACTATGTTCCTAACCAGATTGCGCGTAGCCTGGTTATGCGCGAGTCGCGCACGCTGGGTCTTATCGTTCCCAATATCGAGAGCCGCTTTTTTGCCTCGCTCGCCGGCAGCCTGGAAAAGCGCTGCCGCGAGGACGGCTACGCGCTCTTTATTACCAGCTCGGGCGGAAGCGCCGATGACGATCTTGAGCTGCTGCGCCAGCTGGTGACGCGCGGCGTCGACGGCGTCTTTCTGGTGGTGGGTGACGAGTTTTCCGACGACCGCGCCCTGCGCGAAGAAGTCAGCCATCTTCCTATCCCGGCGGTAATGGTCGACCGTGCCATTGAGGGACTCGAGTGCGACAAGGTGATGTTCGACCATGAGATGGGTGGCTACATGGCCACCCGCTATCTGATCGAGCAAGGCCACCGTCGCATTGCCTGCTTGGTTAACGCGCGCCGTTCCAATACGGGTCGCAAACGACTTGCCGGCTATGAGCGCGCACTGCGCGAGGTTGGCTTGCCTATCGACGCGCGTTTGGAGTTTGAGAGCGAGTACTACATTCCGAGTGCCTACGAGGCCTCGGAGGCGGTGCTCGCAACTGATGCCACCGCCGTGTTCGCAAGCTCGGATAACATTGCCCTCGGTCTGCTCAAGCGCCTGCACGAAATGGGGAAGAGCATCCCGGGCGATATTTCGGTCGTAAGCTATGACAACTCGGCGGCCGACGTTCTCTTTGAGCCGGCGCTGACCGCGATTGAGCAGGATCCTGGTGTCCTTGCGGAGCATGCTTTTGGCTGCATGTCCAAGCGTCTTGCCGGTAGGGGCGGTAGGCGTGCCGAAGAGGTCGTCCTGGAGCCGGCACTTATCGTTAAGGGCAGCGTGCTCGAACTTACCGAATGTAGCTAAGCGTACTTGTTTGTTTGCATAGATTGCATGCGGAGTGTCCGCTATTTGCCGGCGGGGCCGGGGTGCCTGCCTTGTGTTGAGAAGTTCGCGGAGCCCACTTCTCAAAACAAGGCAGGCACCCCGGCCCTCGTCCGTTAACTCTTCCGCTGGGCGAGCCATAGACGCCGCGCACCGATAGGGTAAGGCAGTGGCTTGAAATTGGTGCTATATTCAGCTTGAGTTGTTTAATGCTAGTACGGGAGGCTGATATGGGGCTGTTCAAGAAGAAAAACCCGCAGGATGCCTTTGATCCCGATGTGTTTACCATCACGGATACGATTTTGGACCCGCCGCGGTTTACATTTTTGCCGGCTATCTACCAGGATGCCACGCGTCGCAAGTGGGCCGTGCATCAGCGTGGTGCAGAGCCTAAGATTTTTGACTATGCGGACGTGTTGCAGTGCGAGATTGTCGAGACCGGAAATCCCGAGGATGTGCCGGAGGTTAGCAAGCGCGAACTAGCTCAGCAGATTTTGATTAATCCAGCTCAGGCTACCAAAAACAACGCTGCCAAGCGTAATATGTGCCTTGGTATGGGTGTCATCGTTGCCGTGCAAACCGGCGAGGATGAGATTTCGAAGCTTGAGATTCCGGTGACCGCGGGCGAAGTCAAGCGAGACTCCGGCCTATATCGATCGTATCGGAACGTTGCGGAGCAGATCAAAGAAGCCTTCGACGCCATGGGGCGTCCGGAGCAATGATGCCCGCAGCATCAAGCGGTTGAGGAGCCTTGCCCATGTCGAGTGAACCATATGCGATTTCGCCCAAAGATCGCGCCTTTGAGGGCATTCTTTGGTATATCAAACATTATGACCTGGAGGGTGGTGACCGGCTGCCCGCCGAGCGTGTGCTCTGTGAAGAGCTGGGCGTGTCTCGCACGGCGTTGCGCGCTGCGATCACGCGTCTTATTTCGTGCGGAACTTTGGAAGGCCGCCGCGGTTCGGGCACCTATGTGTGTCCTCCCAAACCGCTGAATATCTTTCAGGAAACATGGAACTATACGCAGGCGGTGGAGAGGGTTGGCTCAAAGTCGACCGCACGCCTGGTTTGGTCCAAGGTCGTGTACGCCGATATCGATCTGGCCCAAAAAGCCCAGATCGACCTGGGCATGCCGCTCTTCTGCATTCGGCGCGTGCGCGTGGTTAATGGTTCCCCGGCGTCGATTGAGACGGCTCACGTCAATCTGTCTTTGTGCCCCTCGCTTCCCGATCACGATTTTGAGCAGGAAAGCCTCTACGACGTTTTGCTCAAAGAGGGGAATGTCCATGTGGCGCACGGCAAGGAGCATATTTCCATCAGCCGTCTGAACGCCGACGAGGCCAAGTTGCTGGGTGCTCAGGAGGGCACGCCGGTGTTTTACAAGGCTTCGCACGAGCGTGACGAGAACGATGGCTTTGTCGAGTATTGCAAGTCCGTGATTCTGCCGACCAAGTATCGTTTTGCCGATAACGGCGAGGCAGACGGCGTTGCGACGAAGGTGGGTGTCGAATGGCTGATGCAGTAGAAGACTTGCCGGTTTACAAACAAATTCGCCACTGCATTGCGGAGCGAATCGAGCGCGGCGACTACCCGACGGGCTCGATGATTCCGTCCGAAAACGAGCTGGCCGAGGAGTTTGGCACGACACGCCTGACAATCCGAAGCGCCATGGACGAGCTGGTCAAAAGTGGCCAGATTCGTCGCGTGCAGGGCAAAGGCGCCTTTGTGGGACACAAGTGGTTTGACGAGCACGAACGCAAGAGCGGCTTCCGCCAGTCGGTTTTGGCATCGGGCGCGACGCCGTCGGTGCGCATCCTGGCGCGCTCCAAACGCTACGCCGGCCCGTATTATGCCGACTTGTTTGGCATCGCCGAGGACGATCTGCTTTACTCGGTGCGCCGCCTCAACTGCATCGATGGTGAGCCCGTATCGATCGAGATGACACTGATTCCGTGCCTGCTGTTTCCGGGCATCGAAGACGTGGACATTTCGGTCTTCAGCCTGTTCGAGACCTACGATATGTTGGGACGCAAGCCAGATCAGTCGGTAGAGAAACTCGATATCGAGGCGCTGGGCGCACGCGATGCGAGTTTGCTCAATCTTGAGCCGGGCGATCTGGCGCTCGTGCTGGAAGGCCTGACCTATGACTCGAGTGGGCAGGCAATCGAGCATGCCAAGTCTTTTACCCGCGGCGATGCCGGCGGATATACCTACAACTATTAGCGTCTAGAGCGTCCCTGCGCATGTCGGGGGCGCTCGTTTTTACGGATATATGTCGCTTGACCGATGAGCGGCAAAAACTGACCGTCTACCGAGAGGGGAGGATGAAATCATAAAATCGGTATTAAAAACGGCTAACCTGTAATCGTTCACTGGTATTAAGAACCTTTGAATTGTTGAGCTTGGGGCCAAGATGTCCACAAGGTTAAGCGGTGCGACGGGGCGGCAAGCCCGTTCATTCCGTGCGACAATTCAAACTGCTCGTGAAAGGAGCGGGAATGAAGGAGACCGAGAAGATCGAGATCATGCACTTCGACCAGGAGGGCTACCTCG
>ERZ809074.5084-NODE-5084-length-10220-cov-3.093556_pt1 | contig 10220 bp, 6 predicted proteins | sample MGYA00520795_ERZ809074 | MGnify/ENA primary metagenome ERZ809074 (study PRJEB31570, sample SAMEA3212989) | Homo sapiens | biome: human-gut; feature: human gut; material: fecal | place: Sweden | collected 2011 ...
AGGGTCTCTCCTACGGCGGAAGCCTTGCAAGAAAAGAGGCAACAGGCTTCGGTCTTTGCTACTTTACCGATGAAATGCTTAAAGCAAAGGGCAAATCCTTTGAGGGTAAGCGCGTAGTTATTTCAGGCTCGGGCAACGTTGCAATATATGCAAATCAGAAAGCGACGGAACTCGGCGGCAAAGTTGTTGCAATGTCCGACTCCAACGGCTATATCGTTGACGAAAACGGCATAGATTTGGACGCTATCAAGCAGATTAAAGAAGTTGAGAGAAAGAGAATTAAAGAGTATCTCAATTATCATAAAGATGCCAAGTACGTTGAGGACTGCTCGGGAATATGGACTGTTAAGTGCGATATTGCACTTCCCTGCGCAACACAGAATGAGATCAACGAAGAAAGCGCAAAAACTCTTGTTGCCAACGGCGTTATCGCTGTTGCCGAGGGCGCGAATATGCCTTCAACTCCCGAAGCAATTCACGAATTCCAGTCCCACGGCGTTCTGTTCGGACCCGCAAAGGCGGCGAATGCGGGCGGCGTAGCAACGTCTGCGCTTGAAATGAGCCAGAACTCAATGAGATATTCGTGGACTTTTGAAGAGGTTGACGCAAAACTGCACGAGATTATGAAAAATATCTACAAGAACTCTGCTGCCGCGGCGAAAGAGTACGGTATGGAAGATAATCTTGTTGCGGGCGCCAACATTGCCGGCTTCCTTAAAGTTGCCGATTCAATGCTTGCCTACGGTGTGGTTTGATTCATTGAAAAAAATTTAACGGTACGGATATTTTCCGTGCCGTTTTTTTGTGCAGAGCAGGGCTTGGTTTGTGCGGTTTAACAGATGTTTTGAAACATACAGCCGCGGCAGAAATGTAATTTTTCGTACGCGGCAGGAGATAACCCTTGCCCTACGGGGGAGAAATCAATTTCAGAGATAGGGCAAATTATACGGTAAAAACATCTTTTTGCAATATTATTTCATAATTTTTTTATAAAAACGGCGGAACAACGTCCGCCGTCAGGAATTCTATTCGTCTTTTGTCAGAACCGAAAACAGCGCGGCAATAGCGTCATCGGCGTGCTTTTTCCAATTCTTCGCTATAAGCGATGCTTCCTCGCTGTTATCCACCGTAAGAAAAATGTCGCTTGAATTTGAATCCTTATCAAATGCCCTTAACAGAACCTGATACTTTCCGTCGCCGATAGGGGAAACGGACGTATTTACTTTCGATTCAAGGCTCAAGGCAAGAAAATTGTCCCGTGCGTATGCCGAAAGCCGTTTTCTCAGTGACGCGCGGATATCGGTCAGCAAGCGCGAAAGTGTCAGCCTGCCGTTAAAAGTCAGAGAATAGTATTCGCCTGTCGGTGTGGTGCTTTTTACAACAAACTCTTTTTCGGTAAGATTGTTAAGCGCAATAGCGATGTCAATATACGTGAAACCGCTGTCCTCGTTAAAACCGAGACTTATCTGCTCGGTATTAAGGGGGATGCGCACTTCCTGCAAAAGAAACATAACTGCAAGCGAAACTTCGTTAAAATTCATCAAAACCTCCGTTAAAATCAAAAAGGCACTTTTATGTGCCTTTTTTGTTATTCGGCTATAAAGGACTTGATGTCAGCCATAAACTTGTTTATCTCTTCCTCGTTGTCGGTTAAAAGTTCAAGTTCAACCGGTTTTGAAAGGTCAAGCGAAAAGATTCCCAAAATGCTTTTGGCATCAACAAGATATTTGCCCGAACGCAAATCCATATCAAAGGAATACTTGCTTAAAATATTAACAAATTCCTTTATCTGCTGAGAAGCGCTGAGGTTTACCATTACTTTTTTCATGTCAAATCACTCCTTTTAGATAATTATAACATAGATTTTCTTGTAAATCAACATATTTGTGGCGATTTACAGAAAAATTACTTCGTTCAATGCGTCTTTGCCGTTTACGGTTACTTTGAATTCCTTTGCTTCAGCGGGGGAAAGCACAATTTTTGAAAGTTTCGCTTCGCCCGAAACGTTGATTTCAAGGGTGAATCTGCCGTTTTTCTTATTCCATTCAACACTTATATCGCCGAATTTTGAAGGAATTATGCCCTTTGCCGAGGCTAAAAGCGCCGTGTGGGGCTGAACGGTGAACGTTTCAAAGCCCGCTTTTTCGGGAAGAACGCCGAGCACGTACCCGGTAAGAATATGCGCAACCGCAGTATCGGGATGTGAACGGTCGCCCCAGGCGCCGCCCTTTGCATCGCGGATAGGGGGATATGTCATACATTCCCAAGTAGTCACAGGCCCGCGGGGGTCGTTAAGCGCCTTAATCCAGTTAGCCGGGTGCATATGATGAGAAGCAAAATCAAAGTTCGGGTTTTCAAGAGCATCGTAAACAATGAAGTCCTCGTTTTCGCGCACATAGCGGTAGCCGGGCTGATAAAGTGTCCTTATTGCCTCTTCGTCGAAACCGTACATATAAGCGCCGCGAATCATAAGTGCGGTGATTTTGCCGTGCCCGGGAGTTCTGTCAAGCAAAGCGTCAAGAGCCGCTTTTGCGTGATTTCTGTCCTCAAAATAACCGATCGAGAGCGCAAGTGAGTTTGCCATTTCGCACATTTCCCTGTTTGTAAGGCTCTTTGTAAGGAAGCCTTCGGGAGAAGTAAAGTTCTTCTTTATTGCGTCGCGCACGGTTTTCTTTCTTGCTTCAAACAGAGCCGCATCCTCGTCAAGACCCAGTTCGCGAGCAATATACGCCGCTTCGCCGAATGCCTCGGAAACAATAAGGTTGTTATAGGTAAACTTGCCCATATCGTTGAGAACGTGATCCCAAAGCCCCTTGCTTGTTGCATAACGCTGGTTGAAAAGTCCGTCGGCTTCAACAAAGCGCCACAGATATTCAACGTCTGCTTTTATATTAGGATAGATTTCTTCCGCAAAAGCACGGTCGCCGGTGAAGAGTACGTAATCCGCAAGAGTGGGCACAATCCACGCAGAGAAAATATCCGATTCATAGTAGCCGTACTCGCCGATTTCGGGCTTTTTGGTATTTTCGGGATAGCAGGTGCCCCAAACGTAGCCCTCAGGCGTCTGGTGGAAAGCAAACATACGGAGCGTTTCGGGCATAGGCGTGAAATTGCGGAACGCATAGTAAACGTTTCTGCCCGCCCAGTCCAAATCGCCTATCCATGGCAGACGGTCACGCTTTGCGCCGTCGGAGATAAACGGCGCAGAACGGGTGAATTCATATGCGTCAAGTCCGCGGTCAAAGTTATCTTCAAAAACCGTGCCGTTTGCATCGGTAACTTTAAGCGATTTTACACACGCCCACTTTTCAGTGGTCTGGCAGAAACCGAAAGTTCCTTTGGCATATGTGCTGTCGGAAAACTCAAAAACCTGTTTTCCGTCAACGGAATAGGCGAAATTTTCACCCTTTGCGGTAACGGAAATGTCGTACCAACGGTTGTCGGAAACGGCAAAATCAAGATTCTGCTCCTTGATAAGGCTGTATGCGCCGTTTTCGCGTTTATATGCTTTTACCGTTCCGTCAAGATTCAAAAATATTGCGTATCCGCTGTTGATGTCTTTTGCACGGATTAAAATGCCGAAACCTGAACACATTTGCGGATTATAGGCAATAGATGCCTTAACCGAAACGGTGCAGTCGGTCAAAGAAAGCCCGTGTTTGTATATTCCCGCATCGTTTCCCTTTGAAAGCGCGCGCAGAAGCAAGGTTGAATTGAGAGTATCCCACGAGTGCGAATTGTTTATTGTGGCAATCTGACACGTCCAGCAGGAAGCATACCAAAGTTTTGTTAAATTCGGGTCCGAACACTCAAAAGCACCGTCATAGGGCGAATGGTCGGAAGTATAGTATATGTAGGCGTATTCAATTTCAACAAAAGTTCCGGGCGTTTCAAGTTTAATCATCAGCCAACGCTCCTGCCCCTGAACAAGGGGAGAGATGTATTCGCCGTCATAATTTATGCTGAATACATTAAACCTGTTGGGGTCACCCGGGAGTACGGGAAGTTCAACCCCGAGATATTTGCAGCAGCCGCGGGCAAAGTCGCCGTTTTCACCGTAAGTCGGGTCCATCATATAGTCGTACCAATCCGAATATGCAAGACGCAGACGGGGAACGGTGCTTCCGCCGTGGGATTTGATTTTGAATACAGGGTATCCGCCTGTTGATGCGGGACCTAAATCAAGAATAAGTTTGGGTGCTGTATCACCGTCATAGGTAAGGACGGTAATGCCTGAATTTCCCAAAAGATTTTCTTCGCCGCAAACATTGCCGTAAATATTTTTTACTTCTTTCGGGTAGCATATTCTGCTTTCGGGGCAAAGAATATGCTTTTTAAAGTCTGTTAAATTCATATTTTTCTCCTGAAACAATTTGATAAGTAGATTATACCAAATATCAAACAGTAATGCAAGGAAAAATTTGCTGTTTTTATCCCGCTCACGTGTTACCTATGCTTAATTCTATTGTACGGCTTTATAAAATAGGTCTTTACATAATACGGTAAAGTGTGGTATACTGTCACAGGTATCATAATATGCGACAGATATCATCATTTATATATTTTTGCGAGGTGTTTAAAATGTCAAAAATAACAATTGATTTCAGTAAAAGCGCGGGCAGGGTAAAGCCGATGCACGCAGTAAATAACGGCCCCATTGCGCCTAATCTCAGAGGAATGTCAAACTTTGAACTTTATAAAGCGGCGGGTATTCCTTATGCAAGAAATCATGACGCTTCTTTTTATCCTGATTTCGGCGGAGAACACACGGTTGACGTGCACAGAATTTTTAAGAATTTCAATGCTGACGAAAATGATCCGGATTCCTATGTTTTCGGTCCTACCGATAAATACATAAAAGATATTGCGGATGCGGGTACAAAAGTTTTTTACAGGCTCGGGGCAAGTATTGAACACGGGCATAAGTACGGCACATATCCGCCGGCAGATTTTGCAAAGTGGGCAAGAATCTGCGAGCATATTATTGCCCATTATAATGAAGGCTGGGCTGACGGATTCCGTTACAATATTGAGTATTGGGAAATATGGAATGAACCCGAGTGCAGAAACGGCGACGGCTCCAATCCGTGCTGGCAGGGAACGGAAGAACAGTTTATAGAATTCTATTCTGTTGCGGCAAAATATCTCAAAAACCGTTTTCCGGATATAAAAATCGGCGGACCGGCATTTACTTCGTCGTGGCGAACCGATTTTAGGAGGAGTTTTTTAAGCGCGGTAAAGCAGAACGGCATTCCTCTTGATTTTTATTCTTTCCACTGCTATGCCGATTCGCCCGACGGAATTTATGAATCTGTTTTGGAGGGTGAAGCCGCATTAAAAGAGGCGGGGCTTGAAAACACCGAAATGATTCTTGATGAATGGAATTATGTTAAAGGGTGGAACGGCGACGGCTGGAAAAAATCCATTGACGTGTGGAAGGGGCTGAAAGGTGCATCGTTTATTGCGGGCACAATGTGCAAATGCCAGTATTCTCCGCTTGAAATGCTTATGTTTTACGATGCACGCCCGTGCGTAATGTGTTCGCTTTTTGAAACGGACAGACCGTGGGTTGCGTTAAAAGGGTATTATCCTTTTAGAATGTTTTCGGAATTGTACGAACTGGGCGAAGCGGCGGAAGTTGTGTCCGACGATAAAAGCATCTATGCCTTGGCGGCAAAAAAAGGTAATACAGCCCGTATTATGCTTACGTTTTTTGAGGATGAGCCGGAAAAAAACAGCAAAGAAGTTACGGTCAGTGTTGAAAACCTCGGATTTCCGAAAAAAATGCAGTGCTTTCTACTTGACGGCAAAAACGATTTTGTGCCGGTAAAACAGGAGGCTTTTAATTGCGGTAAAGAAATAAAACTTGATGTTTCGATATACAGTTGTTATCTGTTGAGTTTTGAATAATTATATCGGCATAAGCGGCAGACGGTAAATGCTTTTTGTTGCGCTAAATTGATTTTTGCCGTATAAAATTAAATTTATTCAAAAAACGGTTTACAACATTGCTTGACCGTGGGATAATGCTTACATATGCGGAACTTTGCTCTCGGTTTACACGAGTCTCCGGCGTTTTACTCAGACAAAAGCGTTTGCATAAATAATAAAAGGAGGATGAAGAGTTGGATAAGGTTAAAAAGACTGAAATAATTACTGCCAATAAGTTGCACGATTCCGATACCGGTTCTCCGGAAGTTCAGATTGCGCTTCTTACCGAGCGTATCAACCATCTTAACGAACATCTTAAAACTCATCAGAAGGACCATCACAGCCGCAGAGGTCTGCTTACCATGGTAGGTCAGCGCCGCGGTCTGCTTGCGTACCTTAAAGAGAAAGATATCGAAAGATACAGAGCAGTTGTTAATAAACTCGGTCTCAGAAAGTAATTATAAAAAGCGGATATTTCTGTATCCGCTTTTTCTTGATTTTTTGTTTTCGCTTTAAGCGGGGTTTGTAATAATATTGTTATTTTAAATAAAGGAGTATATATAATGGAATTTAAGCAATTCAAAACGACATATGCCGGCAGAGAACTTACCGTTGAAACCGGCAAATACTGCGGACAGACAAACGGTTCGTGTGTAGTACGTTGCGGCGATACGGTAGTAATGGTTTCGGCAACGATGTCAAAGCAGCCCAGAGAGGGAATGGACTTTTTCCCCCTGAGCGTAGAGTTTGAAGAAAAACAGTATTCGGCAGGTAAAATTCCCGGCGGATACATCAGAAGAGAGGGCAGAGCCAGCGAAAAGGCGATTCTTACAAGCCGCCTTATCGACAGACCTATCCGTCCGCTTTTTCCCAAGGGACTTTTTAATGATGTGCAGATAGTTGCAACCTGCCTTTCGGTTGATTTGGACAATATGCCCGATGTGCTTGCAATGCTCGGCTCATCTATTGCCCTTACAATTTCCGATATTCCCTTTGCAGGACCTACCGGCGCGGTTACCGTTGGGCTTATTGACGGCGAATATGTTCTTAACCCCAATGCCGAACAGCGCAGGGTTTCGAGAATGCATCTTACCGTTTCGGGCACAAAAGATGCCGTTATGATGGTAGAGGCCGGCGCAAAGGAAGTTACCGAGGACGAGATGCTTGAAGGCATCATGGTAGCCCATGAGGAAATCAAGAAAATCGTTGCATGGCAGGAAGAAATCAGAGCCGAAATCGGCAAAGAAAAACTTGAAATGGAACTTTACCATGTTCCCGAAGATATCGATAAAGCCGTTCGCGAATATGCGTATGACAAAATCGTTTGGGTAATGGATACTTTTGACCGCCACGAGCGCGAAGTTCGCGAGGAGCAGGCTGAAAACGAAGTTCAGGAACATTTTGCGGAAATCTATCCCGATTCAAAGCGCTACATTTCCGATTCGCTTTATTATATAAAGAAAGAAGTTATGCGCAACAAGATTCTTGACCACGGCGTTCGCCCCGACGGCAGAAAAGTTGATGAAATCCGTACTATCTGGTGCGAGGCCGGAATGTTCCCCCGCACACACGGTTCGGCTGTATTTACCCGCGGTCAGAGCCAGGCTATGACGCTTACAACGCTCGGTCCTTTGAGCGATGTTCAGGAACTTGACGGTATCGATGGCGAAACAAGCAAGAGATATATGCATCAGTATAATATGCCCGGCTACGCTACGGGTGAGCCCAAACCTCTCCGCGCTCCCGGCAGACGTGAAATCGGCCACGGCGCTTTGGCAGAGCGTGCGCTTGAACCCGTAATTCCCTCGGAAGAGAGCTTCCCCTATGCGATAAGGGTTGTTTCGGAAATCGTTTCTTCAAACGGTTCAACTTCAATGGCTTCCGTTTGCGGTTCAACGCTTTCGCTTATGGACGCGGGCGTTCCCATAAAGGCTCCCGTTGCCGGTGCTGCCATGGGTCTTATTAAAGATACCCGTGAGGGCAGCGACAAAGTTCAGGTTCTGACCGATATTCAGGGCCTTGAAGACTTCCTCGGCGATATGGACTTTAAGGTTGCCGGAACAAAGGACGGCATAACAGCCATTCAGATGGATATCAAGATTAAGGGTATCGACAGGGCAATTCTTCAACGTGCGCTTGCGCAGGCAAAGGACGCAAGAATGTTCATTATGGCCAAAATGCTTGAAACTCTTCCCGAACCCCGCCACGAACTTTCACCCTACGCACCCAAGACAATGTCGTTCAAGATTGATGTGGACAAGATTCGTGAAGTTATCGGTACCGGCGGTAAGGTTATTAACGGCATAATTGCCGAAACCGGAGTTAAGATTGACATTTCGGACGACGGAACGGTTGTTATCTACGCTGTTGACCAGGCTTCGGGCGATAAAGCAAAGAAGATGATTGATGATATTGTTAAGGAAATTGAAGTGGGCGAGACCTACTACGGAACGGTTGCCCGCATTATGGATTTCGGCGCGTTCATCGAACTTCTTCCCGGCAAAGAGGGGCTTTGCCGAATAGGTGAACTTGACAACAAGTTTGTAAAGAAAGTTACAGATGTTGTTAATGTCGGCGACAAGATTATGGTTCGCGTAATCGAAATCGACGATAAGGGAAGAATAAACCTTTCAAGGAAGGCGCTGCTTCCCAAAGAAGATAATACCGCAAAATAATTCATATTTACAAACCAAAGGTTTTTGCGCCTTTGGTTTTTTTATTGACTTTCAAAAAACGAAATGATATACTATACAAAATTATGATTTAAGAGGGAAGAAAATGAGCATTGAGATTAAAGGAAGTAATTTTTTCCTTGACGGAAAAACAACAACATATGCGTTTTGCGTTAATCGGCACGGCTATGTTGAACACCTGTACTTCGGCAAAAAATTGCACACGACGATATGTCTTATATACGCACCCATTGCCGGGGCGGGTTTGACTCGTATGTTATGGGAGATAACGGCGAATACTATTCCTACGGAATGTATGCCCCGGAGTTTGCGTTCGGTTTAACCGGCGATTACCGTGAACCGACCTTTTCGTTTATAAACGAAAAAGGTGACAGAACCTCCGAAATGCTCTATGTTTCTCATGAAATCACCGTAAATAACGGTGTGGAGGGGATGCCTTCACTGAGAGGCGGAGAGAGACTTGTTGTTCGTCTTGAAGATAAAATAAATAAAATAGGCGCGGATTTATATTACACCGTTTATGACGATTCCGATGCAATTGCACGCAACATAGTGTACCGCAATCTTTCCGGCGAAGAGATCCGCCTTAACAGGGCATACTCATTTACCCTTGCTCTGCCCGAAAAAGACTATAAGGCTCTTTCTCTTTACGGAGCGTGGGCAAATGAACGCAATGAACAGTACACTCCGCTTCAATACGGCGTAATTTCCGTTGATTCAAAACGTACGTCGTCTTCGGCAGTTTCAAGCCCGTTTACGGCACTTGTAAAGGACAGTACTACCGAGGAAACAGGTGAAGCGATAGGCATAAACCTGATATATTCATCTTCTTTCGTGCTTAAAGCCGAAGTTGCGCCCAACGGAGATTCTCTTGTTATGGGCGGCATTAACGATTATGATTTTGAATGGGTTCTTGCACCCGGCGAATCTTTTGCAACGCCTCAGGCGGTAATCGTTTATTCTGCCTGCGGCCTGGGCGGAATGAGCAGGACATTCCATGATGTTTACAGAGAACATCTAATTAATCCCGGCTTTGTACATAAAACGCGTCCCGTAGTTATTAACAACTGGGAGGCAACATATTTTAACTTCACACCCGAAAAACTTAAAGCAATTATTGATGCGGTGGAAGGTACCGGAATTGACACGTTTGTACTTGACGACGGTTGCTTCGGGCACAAGAGGGATGATGATAAAAGCGCATTGGGCGACTGGTTTGTAAACTATAAAAAACTTCCGGGCGGAATAAAGGAAATTTCCGATTACGCTCACAAAAAAGGGCTTAGATTCGGGCTTTGGTTTGAGCCTGAAATGATTTCGCCCGATTCCGACCTTTACAGGGCACACCCCGATTGGGTTATTGCCGCCCCCGGCAGGACACACACCATTTCACGCCATCAGTGTGTACTGGATATTACAAGACAGGAAGTAAGGGACTATGTTGTCGACATTGTAAACAAAGCAATACGTGACAATAAGCTTGATTACGTTAAGTGGGATTCAAACCGATATGTAACGGAGTGCTATTCTTTTGCGCTTGAAGCAAAACACGAAAGGGAGTTTTCGCACCGTTATGCGTTGGGACTTTACGATATA
>ERZ809074.5085-NODE-5085-length-10217-cov-57.379453_pt1 | contig 10217 bp, 8 predicted proteins | sample MGYA00520795_ERZ809074 | MGnify/ENA primary metagenome ERZ809074 (study PRJEB31570, sample SAMEA3212989) | Homo sapiens | biome: human-gut; feature: human gut; material: fecal | place: Sweden | collected 2011 ...
CATATCTTGACGGTGCAGAACTGCACTTGACGCCCATCGAATACAAGCTGTTGTGCCTGCTCTCAAAAAATGTGGGCAAGGTTCTGACCCACACCTACATCACACAGCAGATTTGGGGCAGCAGTTGGGAAAACGATATTGCTTCTCTGCGGGTGTTCATGGCGACCCTGCGCAAAAAGCTGGAACGCGGAAAAGACGGGCAGCAATACATACAAACGCACATCGGAATCGGCTATCGGATGCTCCGCGTCGAATAGCAGGGAGGCTTTCAAAAAATCTATGAATCATTATGCTGTGAAAACCTGTTTGGCATAGAAGGGCTGAACATCGCATGGTACGGTAGTGAGGACTTAAAAGTCCTCGCTATTAGCATACATCGTCCCTAACAGTCTTACGAGTATTGGAGATTCCGCATTTGCAGGGTGCAGTGGGCTGTCGAATATCACAATTCCGGAAAACGTGACGCATATCGGCGCAGAGGCATTTCGGGATTGCGCGGACAAAAACGGCAAAAAATACTGCAGGTATATAAGATCCCATGCTGCAAAGCTCATTGGGGCGGCTGTTGAGCATCCCGCGCTGTTCCGCCCTATGCTGCGGGAAAAACTCATCGATGCCAAGGATATGTGGGAAAAGACTTGCCGGGAGAATACAAATCTTCCGAGTACACAAAAACCATGAAGCCTGCGCTGCGGAAAATCAAAATGCAAGCAGCAACCAATCTGGATGAGATGTTGCTGTTGGCTGAAAATGGAGAATGGCGAGAGAATGTAAAGCCGAAACACAGTAAAGACGCACAAAATGGATGGTATCGGTATGATACGCAGTTTGCGGTTCCTGTTTTAAACGCAAAAAAAGCCATAGACCACTATACTGTCTACGGCGGGACGCTCTTAATCCGCAATGATGCAGATGGGAAATCGTATTTGTACGACCTTCTTGATGTAGAAAAAAAGAAGGTAATCAGCGCCGCCTCCTTCTCTGCGAAAACGCATTCGGAGGTATTCGCGCCAAAACCTTCTGATACCAGTATACTCACCGGTGGCGAGAATGTCAAGCCGCAGTTTTCGCTGAAAGCTTATTCGGAGGCGGAGAAAAAAGGCCATGTAAAATCTGCAAAGGAGTTTTTCGGGGAGACGAACAACTGGAACGAAACCGGATACATTACCACGGGCGGCACGAAGCTGGACTTCTCCGGCCGACATGAGGGCGCACCCGGCGGGCAAACTGGGCGAAGGGGCGACGGCCGTGACCGGCGCGGACATCGTGTCCAATCTGGCCAAGACCCTCACCGGCTCGGCGCTGGTTCTGCTGGGCTTCTCTCTGGCCTCCATGGGTCACCTCGTCGGCAAGGCACCGGAGGATGACAAGGAGAAGGAGTTCTGGGAGCAGCTGGGTCATCAGGAATACTCGTTGGAGTACGGCGGCAAGAGCTACACGCTGGACTGGCTGGCTCCTGAGTCCATCCCGCTGTTTCTGGGCGCCAACCTCCACGCGGCGGCACTGAGCAAGGGCCTGACGCTGAAGGAGGCGCTGGAGGCCGTCGGGTCGATCACGGACCCCATGCTCCAGATGTCCATGCTTCAGGGCGTCAATGACGCGCTGGAGAACGCCTCTACCTACGGCGATGAGAGCGCCCTGCCCCGTTTCGTCGAGAACGCAATGTGGGGCTATCTCACGCAGTTCGTGCCGACACTGGCCGGACAGGTCAACCGCTCCATCAACAACCAGCGGATGTCCACCTATGTGGACAAGAACAAGGACATCCCGGACTTCTGGCAGAAGTTGTCCGGCAAGCTCACCGGCAAGATTCCCGGCCTGAACAACATCACCGGTGCGCAGATCGCCTACATTGACGCTTGGGGCCGGACGGAGAAGAACGCGGACACGGCCACGGAGAACGTGCTGTCTCAGATGTTCAGTCCCGGTTACTCCTCTACCATCGAGGAGACGGACATGGAGAAGGAGCTGCTGCGGCTGTACGAGTCCACCGGGAAGAAAAGTGTACTCATCTCCCGTGCGGACAAGTATTTCAACGTGAACGGCGAGCGCGTCGATCTGACCGGCGCACAGTATCTGACCTACGCGCAGACGCGGGGCCAGACGGCGTTCCGGCTGATGAACAGCCTGACAGGAAGTGCGGCCTATCGCGCCATGGATGATGAGCAGAAGGTCAAGGCTGTGTCGAACGTGTACAAGTACGCCAACGAGATCGCCAAGGAGACGACCCTCCGCGACTACGAGATCACGGAGAGCTGGGTCATCAAGGCGCGGGACGCTGCCAACGACTACTCCTTCCCCGTCAGCGATTACGTGAACCTGTACTCCGGCGGCATCACCACGGTTCGGGGAATTCCTGACGCAAACGGAGATACCATCAGCAACACGGCCAGTATGCGCAAGGCGCAGATGATCTATAAGATGTATCCCAATCTGACGCGAGAGCAGTACGATGTGCTGTTCGATGACTTCAACGTGGGCAAGACCGTGCGCGGTTGGGCGCCCGCGCTCATCGACACGAAGCTGGAGCTGCTGGGCGGATGACATGATAAGACCCCGGTAGGTGCTGTACCTACCGGGGTCTTTTTCGCTTTAGTTGAGGTCGTAGCGTTTGTAGAAGGCACGTACCACGTTGTCCAGCCGGATGGGGAGGAACTGCCGCGCCTGCTTCCACAGCGCGTCTGGTACGCCGTAGTAGCCCTCCGCGATGCTGCCGGTGATGGCGGCGATGGTGTCGCTGTCCCCGCCGACGCTGATAGCGTTGCGGATGGCGTCCTCAAAGCCGGTGCTGTCGAAAAACGCCGCGAAAACGGCGGGCATCGTACCCTGACAGGTCTCGTCGAACTCATACCAAGACCGGATCGCGTCGCAGGTGGGTACCTCATAGACTGCCTCCGCATAGGCGCGAAGCTCGTCCATGCTCCGGCCTTCGCGTCCCAAATAGACCAGACCCGCTGTTACACGGGCCGCCTTGATGCCCTCCGGGTGATTGTGGGTCACCTCGGCGGTGCGCTGACCCAAGTCCTCCGCCTCCTCCAGCGAGGAAGCGATCATACCGGCGGGGGAGCAGCGCATGGCCGCGCCGTTGCCGAAGCTGTTGTAGGGGTGGGGCTCCTCCGCCCGCAGCCACTGCTTGAACCGACCACCGTAGCCGCCGTGGGGGTACATATGACCGAACAGCCGCATCTGGTACACCAGCTCCTCCGGGAAGTCGGCCTCATCCGTGCAGTTCAGGAACGCCCGCCCCACGGCGAGGGTCATGATGGAGTCGTCCGTGAAGAAGCAGTTCGGCGCGAACAGGGGGAAGTCCTTCGTCTTGATGTTGTGCCACTCGTAAATGGAGCCAACGATGTCACCGATGATTGCACCTTTCATTTTGCGTCCTCCTTTTCAGATCGTTGTTTACTTACGCAGGGTCTCTGCGATGCTGAAGTAGGTGTCAAGGATGTGATCCAGCATCTTGTTGCCGGGGATGTGGTTGGGGTTGTGATGTGCGATCTCCGCGTTGATGCGGTCAACGTTACGGTAGCTCACGGGGAAGGATACGGAGCCTACGTCGCTGTCCTCGGGAGCCGGGTTAACGGTGGCCTGCACGAAGCCGCGGATCAGCCCGGCGGGGGTCGTGCCGCGTTCCGCCGCGATCTTCCGGAAATCTTCGGCCAGTTCCTTCTTGACGTTTGCGGACATGGTCGCCATGTTGTTCTTGTCCCATTCTCTGCTCATAGTCTGTTCTCCTTTCAAACACGTTGTGTGGTGGATGGCTGTAAAACGTATGCTGTGATACGTTGACCATACTATAACACGTATCAGAGCCTACGTCAACCCGGTTCATCAAAAATTTTTGAAAAATGTTTCGTCCGCTGCCGGAGAACACGTCTGCTTCTGCGCTGTGAGGCAAGGGGCGGGCAACCTTTGGCAACCAAAGGCAACCTACAACAGCCGAAATCAGCCTAAATAAGCCGAAACAGCGCGTATCCGCGTGTACGTCAAAATGCCAGAATCTGGTAAGAATCCGGGAAAAGAAAAATCCCGAAACCATTGTCTAACAATGATTTCGGGATTTGGTGGAGACTGCTGGACTCGAACCAGTGACCTCCTGCGTGTGAAGATACGATGCGCGCCGGAAAGCGTTGGTATCCAACGCTTTCCGTCCCTTTTGCGCACTTTCGGATCAGTGGAACGTCCACTGTGTCCGCCCGATACTGCCCGGTTGTTTCCGCATTTGGGTCATGGTTTGGGTCAAGCCCTGCGACGGCGCAGAAATGACCACGCTGTAATTAAAGAATAGGCGTGCCGCCTGTTTCCTGGGCGATGAGCTTGTGGAGCAGCAGCACCTTATCTTTCGAAAACTTGATCATTTCGCAAGCTCCATAAATGCGGGCTTGTACTTTTTCAAGATGCGCGCCGCCACAACGTCGATCTTCTCGTCATCGGTCATATCGATCATGGGGGACACATCCAGATCCACCAGCATATATTTGGGCCTATTGTTCTTGAAAATCACCGCCTGCCCGTTCTTCTCGGCAATGCGCGTTACCCGCGAGAAGTTCTGATTCGCTTCGGTGACCGAAACGATCGTCTTTGTATCAATGGTCATGGTGAACACCTCCTATGCTTATTATACCCGCATGTAGGTAAAAATCAACCTATAATTTACACATTATTTGGCGTTCGTAGCCAACCGCAGAATGTGGTTATTCCTTCGCTGCGTCTTGCCTTGTCAGCGCGTCCATGACCTTGTGATACACCACTTGGTTGGGGTAATAGCGGTAGTCGGCAAAGACGGAGATCACCGCCGTGCGGGAGAGCGTATCGGTACACAGCAGTTCCTCGGCGGCTTTGCGAGAGCAGATGGTCACGTTCATAGATAAGATGCGGGAAAACGGCGCGGACACAGAGGCGGAGATCGTGGAGCGGTACATGGAGGCGGCGGAACAGGAGGGCGTGACGCTGACGCGGGACGAGGTGATGGACGAGCTTGCGGCGGACTTCGCCGGTGATATGATGGACGACGCAGACCTGTTTGCCAAGTTCTCCAAGGAAAACCGGACGGCGGCGCAGAAGCTGCTGGACAGCCTGAAGGAGTTTCTCAACAAGGTCAGGGGTCTGTTCACCGGCAAATACCGCGACATGGCGGCGCAGGAGGCATACGGCAAGGACTTTGCCGAGCTGGAGGACATTGCAAAGCAATGGCAGGCGGCTTTTGACGCGGCGGAGCGGCAGGCGGAGAAAGCAAAAACCGCCGCCGGGAATGGCGACGGTGCAAAGTATCAGATCAAGCAGTTCCCCAATGGCATGAAATACGTTCAGGCGGACAGACAAGTGTTATTTGGCAACGACCCCAAGGCGTGGAGTGAACAGCTGGAAAGCTATATCAACGGCAAAATCCGCAATCACGAGGATGTTCGCCTGATTGCCGAGGACGGCGACGTTCTGCTCCTGACAAGTAAATCTGCCGGGAAGCTGAGTAGTATTTACGACAACAATGGTCGAACGCTGGATGAAAAAGCATTTGAACGTAAAGCAAATGCGGCTGCGCACATCGACGAACTCATTAAGGTTTCTGAGCGCGGAGGAAAGACTGTCCTTGACTTTGGCGGGCGTCACGGTGACATGGCAAAAGACGGCTGGAACTATCGAACGGCATATTTCATGGATTTTGACGGAAAGTATTATCGAACGCGCATTTCCGTTGCGCTGGGTAAGGATGGGAGCATTGTCTACAATATCGGGGAAATGCAAGAAAGAAGCACTCCCCAAATTAACGGCTCTTCCGGAAACTCCGGCGCTCAGCGGGGGAATGCTTCTGGTACCAGTATACTCACCGATGGCGTGAATGTCAAGCCGCAGTTTTCGCTGAAAGCTTACTCGGAGGCGGAGAAAAAAGATCATGTAAAATCCGCAAAGGAATTTTTCGGCAAGACGTACAGCTGGAACGAGACCGGGTACATCACAACGGACGGCACGAAACTGGACTTCTCCGGACGGCATGAGGGCGCACCCGGCGGGCAAACTGGGCGAAGGGGCGACGGCCGTGACCGGCGCGGAGCTGTGTGAGCGGCTATTTCGATCCACGCCCCCCGCGAGGGGGCGACCTTGCACTGAACGGCAAAGCCTCCCTCCTTTTGAATTTCAATCCACGCCCCCCGCGAGGGGGGCGACTACACTTGATGTCCTCGCCCCGGTAATCCCCCTATTTCAATCCACGCCCCCGCGAGGGGGGCGACTGACCCTGATATTGATATCCCCTGCACCAGCACCATTTCAATCCACGCCCCCGCGAGGGGGGCGACCACCGGGATGTGTTACCCCAAATTTCGTTGTCATTATTTCAATCCACGCCCCCGCGAGGGGGGCGACTCTGGTCATAGACCAGGTTCGGCACCGTCCGGATATTTCAATCCACGCCCCCGCGAGGGGGGCGACGGTCATGACGATGGTATTGTTGTTCAGGGCCTCCATTTCAATCCACGCCCCCGCGAGGGGGGCGACTGTGAAGACCTACTCCGACCCCGACGGCATCTTCATTTCAATCCACGCCCCCGCGAGGGGGGCGACGCAGCGTCCCAGCCTCCCATGCGTCGCGGTAGCACATTTCAATCCACGCCCCCGCGAGGGGGGCGACAGCCATCAATTCGGCATAGTCACCCACCAAATCATTTCAATCCACGCCCCCGCGAGGGGGGCGACGATGCCAAGGTGTCCGACCTCATCGCCTCCGGGATTTCAATCCACGCCCCCCGCGAGGGGGGCGACGACGCAGGCGTGTGACACGCGGAACACCGTGCAATTTCAATCCACGCCCCCCGCGAGGGGGGCGACCTGGGCGCATGGCGTGTGCCAGCGCTGCGGAAAAATTTCAATCCACGCCCCCCGCGAGGGGGGCGACCAAGCGGTTTTACATGATCGCCCGCTGTGACGGATTTCAATCCACGCCCCCCGCGAGGGGGGCGACTCCGATTATGCTGGCGCCGATTGCTCTACCAGATATTTCAATCCACGCCCCCCGCGAGGGGGGCGACAGCAGGATCCTCTTCATCCGACTGTGATAGACGGATTTCAATCCACGCCCCCCGCGAGGGGGGCGACAGCGAGATGTCAACTCGCCGTCGCCGCTCAGATCATTTCAATCCACGCCCCCCGCGAGGGGGGCGACTGCGGGGACTGTAGTCCATGACCGGCTGCCGGGAATTTCAATCCACGCCCCCCGCGAGGGGGGCGACGACGCCGGAGCGGTGGGATTGATGCCCCCCTCGAAAATTTCAATCCACGCCCCCCGCGAGGGGGGCGACCTCGTCGGCGTCCTTCCACCTCTGCCCGTTTAGATTTCAATCCACGCCCCCCGCGAGGGGGGCGACTACTTCTCGCTCTTCTTCCGGTTCGCGCCTCCGAATTTCAATCCACGCCCCCCGCGAGGGGGGCGACGTCGGCGTTTGACTTTGATTGGGGGCTGCGTGATATTTCAATCCACGCCCCCCGCGAGGGGGGCGACTTTCTTCGCTCGTTAGTTCCACAGCAGACAGCACCGAATTTCAATCCACGCCCCCCGCGAGGGGGGCGACATTGTGAGTTATCATTGACTGCGGCGGGGAGATTATTTCAATCCACGCCCCCCGCGAGGGGGGCGACTTCTTTCGGCACGGTGGTACCCAGACCAACCACGATTTCAATCCACGCCCCCCGCGAGGGGGGCGACCTCCGCACGGCTGATGGCGTTTCGCCGCCCGTGGGATTTCAATCCACGCCCCCCGCGAGGGGGGCGACAGCTAACTCACCAATTTCTTTTGCATACCATAGATTAATTTCAATCCACGCCCCCCGCGAGGGGGGCGACGACGGACGCGAAGGGCATTGCATTGGACGAGTTGGAATTTCAATCCACGCCCCCCGCGAGGGGGGCGACGGTGCGCTGATGGAGCGGGAGCGCGTGTATTTCATTTCAATCCACGCCCCCCGCGAGGGGGGCGACGTCAGCGGCGGTACAGTCATCAACACCAACACCATTTCAATCCACGCCCCCCGCGAGGGGGGCGACGACGATCCATTTGGCATCGTCAACATTGTCGTGATTTCAATCCACGCCCCCCGCGAGGGGGGCGACACCGCCGATTGCCGGAAATATTCCAGCACACCGATTTCAATCCACGCCCCCCGCGAGGGGGGCGACGGCGGCTTTGTTTCTGCCGCTGTCCAGTGTTGGGCATTTCAATCCACGCCCCCCGCGAGGGGGGCGACAGCACCTGCCCCGCCTCGTTGCGGTTGATGTCCATTTCAATCCACGCCCCCCGCGAGGGGGGCGACGCCTGCTGGTTGGCGCGGGACAGCTCGGCATTGCCATTTCAATCCACGCCCCCCGCGAGGGGGGCGACCCTTTGCAGCCTTGATGGGCCAGTAATGCTCCTCCTTATTTCAATCCACGCCCCCCGCGAGGGGGGCGACGCCTTGATCTCATCCTTAATCGTATCCTTCATATTAATTTCAATCCACGCCCCCCGCGAGGGGGGCGACTACTAGCACACATAACAGCATTGATCTGATATTGTTATTTCAATCCACGCCCCCCGCGAGGGGGGCGACATCTGCTGCAGTTTTCACAGCATTGACAATTTTGTATTTCAATCCACGCCCCCCGCGAGGGGGGCGACCTCACGGTTACGGTTTACAGTTTCCACAGCATTATTTCAATCCACGCCCCCCGCGAGGGGGGCGACATTGTCAATGGGGTGATTGCGGACGTTCGCGCGAATTTCAATCCACGCCCCCCGCGAGGGGGGCGACAGCAAAGATGCACAGTTTTACCTGCGGATCTTTGACAAACAAGTAGAACTTTTGCGTTTTTTGGGGAAAAATACGGGGTGGTTGCCTGAGAAACCCGGAGAAAGACCGGCGTTTTCTCGGGAAAAGCCTTGCGAACCTCCCGGAAATCTCTGGTCACTTGGACTTCGCGGGGGGCGGGAAGGCGCGTACCGGATACCTGTGCGCCGTACCACTGCTACGCCGGGCGGCGTGCGTCAGAGGATCAGGGGATCCTCCGGCAGATAGGTGCTCTTTGTACCGAAATGCTCCACTTTTTTCTCATATTGCTTCCCCAGATAGTAAAAGCGCAGACTGTCTTTCTCAGAATCCATGATGGACAGGAGCTGCGCCTGCAGGCGGCGGCACTGCCCTGCGTCCAGCAGACACTCAAACACGGAATTTTGCACCCGCTGCCCGTAGTCCACGCACTTTTTAGCGATCTGCCGCAGGCGCTTGCGTCCGGCGGCGTCCTCGGTGTTTACATCGTATGTGATCAGCACCAGCATAGCATCACTTCCATAAAAACGGCGGATAGCCGTCCAAGTCGCCGCGGAGGCAGCGAGCCAGCAGTAGCGCCTGCGCATAGGGGATCATACCCCAACTCAGCTTTTCCCCCAGATAGGGGTGGGTCAGCGTGTCCTGCTTCCGCTCCTGCCAGGTCTTCAGGAATTTCCGACGGCCGTCATCGGACAGCAGCACCGCGCCACTGTCCTGCATCTGAAAGTCCTCCGGGCGCAGCATTCGATTGTTCACGAGGGTCAGCACGAAGCGGTCTGCCATGCAGGGTCGCAGCTCCTCCATCAGATCCAGCGCCAACGACTGCCGTCCCGGCCGGTCGCGGTGGAGGAAGCCTACATAGCTGTCCAATCCGACGCTTTCCAAGGCGCTGGCACAGTCGTGTGCCAGCAGACTGTAGGCAAAGGACAGCATGGCGTTTACCCGATCCAGCGGCGGCCGACGGCTTCGTCCGTGGAAGAAGAATGCCTCCTTCCGGCTCAGGAGCATATGATCGAGGACATCGAAATACGCGGTGGCAGCAGCGCCCTCTATTCCCCGCAGGGAGTCCAAGTCAGCGGCAGCCAGCACCTGTGGCAGCATGGCCCGGAGGTTGGCAGCGGCTTTTTCCAATCCGCAGTCCGCCACGCGGGGCGCGTGATCCCGCAGGGTGCGCTGGATGCTGGCGGCACCGTTGCTCAGCTTGCCGAAGATCATGGTGCGGGCTATCTCACAGCTGCGAGCGGGGTCGTCAGCGATACGGTACTGCTCACGACGGAGCAGTACGTTGCCGCTGCTCTCGCCGCAGGTGCGGGCAAGGAAACGTCCGTGCGGGGAGCAGAAGGCCAGACCGATCCCAGCCTCCGCACACTTGCCCATCAGCGCAGGGGAGGCACCGGCGTAGGAGAAGCTGACGATGGCTTGCA
>ERZ809074.5086-NODE-5086-length-10216-cov-4.063281_pt1 | contig 10216 bp, 8 predicted proteins | sample MGYA00520795_ERZ809074 | MGnify/ENA primary metagenome ERZ809074 (study PRJEB31570, sample SAMEA3212989) | Homo sapiens | biome: human-gut; feature: human gut; material: fecal | place: Sweden | collected 2011 ...
CCCTCAAAACGCTATTACGGCGGCTGTCAGTTTGTTGACGAGGTTGAAGAAATCGCCCGTGAGCGCGCAAAGAAACTTTTCGGCGCGGAGCACGCCAACGTTCAGCCCCATTCGGGCGCGTCGGCAAATTTAGCGGTGTTCTTTGCACTGCTTGAACCCGGCGACACGGTGCTTTCAATGAGCCTTGCCGAGGGCGGACATCTTTCCCACGGCTCTCCCGTAAACATTTCGGGCAAGTACTTCAATATCGTTTCCTACGGCGTTGACACAAAGACTCAGTTGATTGACTACGATGAGGTTGAACGCCTTGCAAAGGAGCATAAGCCCAAACTTATCCTTGCGGGCGCGTCGGCATATCCGAGGAAAATAGATTTTGCCCGCTTCCGCAGTATTGCCGATGAGGTGGGCGCATATCTTATGGTTGATATGGCGCACATTGCCGGTCTTGTGGCGGCAGGCGAACACGAAAGTCCCGTGCCTTATGCCGACGTTGTGACTACCACTACACATAAAACTCTCCGGGGACCCCGCGGAGGTATGATTCTTTGCCGCGAAAAGTACGCCAAGGCAATAGACAAGGCTATTTTTCCCGGTACACAGGGCGGACCGCTTATGCATATTATCGCCGCAAAGGCGGTTGCTTTGGGCGAAGCACTGACCGACGATTTCAAAAAATATCAGCATCAGATTATTCTTAACGCCCGCGCCCTTGCAGACGACCTTAAAGCCGAAGGATTCAATCTTGTTTCCGGCGGTACGGACAATCACCTTATTCTGCTTGATTTGCGCAATTTTTCTCTTACGGGCAAGGCTTACGAGCATATGCTTGACGAAGTTCACATAACCGCCAATAAAAACGCCATTCCGGCTGACCCGGAAAGTCCGTTTGTTACAAGCGGTCTGCGTGTAGGCACACCGGCGGTTACCAGCCGCGGGTTTAAGGAAGAGGAAATGAAGAAAATCGCCCGCTGGCTCAAACGCGTTGCGGTTGACTTTGAAAACAGCAAAGAGGATATTACCGATGAGGTTATTACTCTTTGCGAAAAATGCCCTATTTACCGTTGAGAAACATTTTAAGGAGTATATATTTTTATGGCAACATTTTTTTCCGAACCCTCGCATACATTCAATGAGTATCTGCTTGTTCCCGGATATTCCGATTCCACCTGTATTCCCGCAAATGTGAGCCTCAAAACGCCGCTTGTAAAGTTCAGAAAAGGCGAAAAAAGCCCCATTGAAATGAATATACCTATGGTGTCGGCTATAATGCAGTCCGTTTCGGGCGACAGGCTTGCGGTTGCTCTTGCGCGTGAGGGCGGCATATCGTTTATATACGGCTCACAGTCGGTTGAGGAAGAGGCGGCTATGGTAGCCCGCGCAAAGGGCTACAAGGCGGGCTTTGTTAAAAGCGATTCCAATATTTCACCCGATAAAACCCTTGCGGACGTGCTTGCATTAAAAGAGCAGACCGGGCATTCCACCGTGGCGGTTACAAGCGACGGCACCGCCGAGGGCAAACTTTTAGGTATCGTAACAAGCCGTGACTACCGCATTTCCCGTATGGAAATGACCGATAAGGTAAGCACGTTTATGACGCCTATGGAAAAGTTGATTTTCGCCCGCGAGGGTGTAACTCTCAGTGAAGCCAACGATATTATCTGGGAGCATAAACTAAATTCACTTCCCGTTGTTTCCGATGACGGCAGACTTTGCTACTTTGTTTTCCGCAAGGACTACGAGGACCACAAGAACAATCCCGATGAGTTGCTTGACGCCAACAAGCGCTACGTTGTGGGCGCGGGTATCAACACCCGTGATTATGCCGTTCGCGTTCCCGCACTTGTTCAGGCGGGCGCAGATGTACTCTGCATCGATTCTTCCGAGGGATATTCAGAGTGGCAGAAACTTACCATTGATTTTATCCGTGAAAAGTACGGCGACAGCGTAAAAGTAGGCGCGGGAAACGTTGTTGACGGTGAAGGATTCCGCTATCTTGCAGAGTGCGGAGCCGATTTCGTTAAAGTCGGTATCGGCGGCGGCTCAATCTGTATTACCCGCGAAACAAAGGGTATCGGACGCGGTCAGGCGACCGCTCTTATAGACGTTTGCCGTGCAAGAGATGAATATTTTAAGGAAACAGGCGTTTACGTTCCCGTTTGCTCCGACGGCGGCATTGTACACGACCACCACATTACTCTTGCTTTGGCTATGGGCGCCGATTTCGTTATGCTTGGCAGATATTTTGCCCGCTTTGACGAAAGCCCCACGGCAAAAATAAACGTAAACGGCACTCTTATGAAAGAGTACTGGGGCGAGGGCTCCAACCGTGCGCGTAACTGGCAGCGTTACGATTTGGGCGGCGCAAGCAAACTTTCTTTTGAAGAGGGCGTTGATTCCTATGTTCCCTATGCGGGCAAACTTTCAGATAATGTGCGCCAGAGTCTTGCAAAGGTTAAAAGCACCATGTGTAACTGCGGCGCAAAAAGCATACCCGAATTGCAGAAAAAAGCCAAACTTACCCTTGTTTCTTCCGTAAGCATTGTTGAGGGCGGCGCTCACGACGTTGTTCTTAAAAGCAAATAACTTACTTTTTCTTGTAAGACCTACTTTTTCTTGAAAGAAAAAGTAGGCAAAAAGAACTTCACTATTTAACTCAAAGAAGATTTGCATAGAGGAAAAAAACTGCTTTCCAGAAAGAGAAAGCGGGCAAAAGAACTTCATTATTTTCTCAAAGAAGATTTGTACAGAGGAAAAAAACTGTTTTCCAGAAAGAGAAAGCAGGCAAAAAGAACTTCATTATTTAACTCAAAGAAGATTTGCATAGAGGAAAAAAACTGCTTTCCGGAAAGAGAAAACGGGCAAAAGAACTTCATTATTTAACTCAAAGAAGATTTGTACAGAGGAAAAAACTGCTTTCCTGAAAGAGAAAGCAGGCAAAAAGAACTTCATTATTTTCTCAAAGAAGATTTGCATAGAGGAAAAAAACTGTTTTTCTGAAAGAGAAAGCAGGCAAAAAGACATTATCATTTTCATAAGATTATTATCACTTCGTTTTAGTGGAAAACGTTTTCCCTTAAACCGCTGCAAAGAAAGGACGGATTTTCGATAGATTACTTAACCGAAAACAGAACCGCCCTTGCGGAAAAAATAAAAGAATCCCTTAATTCGGTGTTGCCGATAGTGCTTATTGTGCTTATACTTTGCCTTACGGTTGTGCCGGTGAACTCCGGGCTTATGCTCTCGTTTCTTGCGGGTACGGTTATGGTAACCGTGGGCATGGGCTTCTTCTCTTTGGGCGCCGAAGCGTCCATGACGCCAATCGGCTCGAAAATCGGAACATCTTTAACAAGAACAAAAAATCTTCCGATCATACTTATCGTCAGTTTTATCCTCGGCTTTGCCGTTACCATTGCAGAACCCGACTTACAGGTGCTTGCGAACACCGTTCCACACATAAACAACGCCGCTTTGCTTGCCACGGTAGGCGCGGGCGTAGGATTTTTTCTTGCGGTTTGTATGTTCCGCGTTCTTAAAGGCATAAAGTTGCGATGGCTTCTTTTGGGCTTTTATGCGCTCATTTTCATTCTTGCATCGTTTACCGACATCAATTTTTTAAGCATCGCTTTCGATTCCGGCGGCGTTACCACGGGACCTATGACCGTGCCGTTTATTCTTGCTCTCGGCGTGGGCGTTTCTTATATCCGAAGCGACAAATGGGCTGAATCGGACAGTTTCGGTATGGTTGCATTGTGCTCAATCGGACCTATTCTGTCGGTGCTTATTTTAGGCTTTTTCTATCCCGGAAGTGAGGGAACCGTAGATATTGCCGCGGTTGAATTTGCAAACAGTGCCGATATCAGTGCGGCATATCTTAAAGCCACACCCGAATATATGAAAGAAATGGCGATTGCGCTTTTACCGATAATAGTTATCTTTCTGCTGTTTCAGATTTTTTCAATTAAAATGACAAAGCGCTCCCTTGCAAAGATTCTCATCGGTCTTCTTTACACCTATGCGGGGCTTGTGCTGTTCTTAACCGGCGTAAATGTAGGCTTTTCGTCCCTTGGCGCGGTTCTCGGCGCGTCTCTTGCGAACGGCGCGCTAAAACCCATAATGATTCCGCTTGCAATGCTTTTCGGCTGGTTTATAATTTCCGCCGAACCTGCCGTTGCCGTGCTTGAAAAGCAGGTTGAAGAAGTTTCTTCCGGCGCGATACCGGGCAAGGCAATAAAAATAAGCCTTTCGGTGGCGGTTGCCCTTGCAATGGGAATATCAATGCTCCGCGTGCTTACGGGTATATCCATTCTGTGGTTCCTGATTCCCAGTTACGTTGCGGCGCTTGTGCTTTCGTTTTTTGTGCCCGAAATTTACACTGCCATTGCTTTTGACTCCGGCGGCGTTGCCTCCGGACCTATGACCGCCACGTTTATGCTTCAATTTTTTATCGGAGCAAGCACTGCACTGGGCGGGAACGTATTAAAGGACGCATTCGGCGTAGTTGCAATGGTTGCAATGATGCCCCTTTTGTCAATACAGGTTGTGGGATTCATTTACGAGCGCAAAAAGAGACCCGCAGACGAAGAAAAAGTTATCTGGGGCGACAACGATATTATCGAACTTTGGGGTGAAGAATGAATTACGTAATTTCAATTATATCGCCTAAGGCACAGCCCATACTTGAAAATATTCATCTGTCCCTGTCGCTTCCCATATCGGTAATGCTTATGGGACGCGGCACGGCGGTGCGCAGTATGCTTGACCTTTTGGGCATAGAATCTACCGAAAAGCGCGTGGCTTTCACCGTTGCCGACAGGGAAAAGACACAGGCGCTTATCCGTGAATATGAAAAACAGTTGTTTATCGGCGCACCGGGACACGGCGTTGTTGCGGCAGTGCCGGTTAAAAGCGTTGGAGGAGGTCAGACAATGGCATTTTTAGGCGGAAACGAAGAAAAGAGAGTTCCCGAACTTGATAAAAAATATGAACTTGTGGTTGCGATAGTAAATGAGGGGCGAACCGATTCGGTTATGGCTGCCGCGCGAGAAGCGGGTGCAGGCGGCGGTACGGTTCTTCACGGCAAAGGCACCGGCAGTGACGAGAAATTTATGAACGTGTCCATTGCTGCCGAAAAGGAAATAGTGCTTATAATTGCCAAGCGTGAACAAAAGGCGGACATTATGCGCGCCGTTTTGGAAAAGGCAGGTCCCGACAGCCCCGCAGGTACGGTTATGTTTTCTCTTCCCGTAACCGAGGTTGCGGGTTTCGGGCTGAAAGAAAATCAGTAAGGCAAGAAACAGTTGTAAATGCGGGAGCGTGCTGCGCTGCCGCATTTTGTTTTGTGCGGATATTAAAATATATCGCGGCGGTAGGCAAGGCCAAAAGTAAGCGGCACATTGCTGCGCGGTATATAATATATCTTTTGCAAAATCTCAATTTTCCGCAATTACGGCGAGAGATGAACCCCCGCCCTACTATCCTGAAATGAATTTAGGGAGGCAAATCGCGCGGCAAACTGCTCTTTTGCAGCGCTTAATTTATTCTCTTTACTTATCTTACGCCGTAGGGCTTACTCCTGCCGGATTCCGTGACGGTGATTTTGTACGGATGGATAGGTCTTTTGAGATATTGTGCCATTTGCCAATTTGAAACAAAGACAAATCCCGCGAAAAATTTTTACAAGGCTTTTCACCTCGGTTTTCAATAAATAAAAAACGCGGAACGTATGAATTCCGCGTTTTGCCGTATTAAAATTTTTGATTTTCAAAACACTTTGGCTTTGAAAGCAACTCGGCCATAATTATGCCGTTTACCAACTGCTCGCGCGAAAAATCAATTTTCGGCTTGTCGGAAATTTCCGTTGCATATACCGAATCCGGCGAATGTTTTACCGCGCAATGTTCCGGTTCGCTTTCTATGCATTCGCCCTCGTGGGTACTCATCTCCTGAGCTTTCACCTGAGCGGAAGCCGCTTTTTTCGGGTCTTGTGCCGCTTTTGGCTGTCTTTGCGCAGGTGGCTTGGGATATCCCGGGTGCGGGTAGGGTTTCGTTTCACCCGTGTTTCGGACCTGCACCGCATTCGGCTGCGCGCCCGGCTTTGCGGGCGGCTGCGCGTTTTCGGCATTTTTAATAACTCGTACGGCTATAAAAATCGCCGCAATTATAAAAATTACAAAGCCCATTTATTGCTCACTCTTTTTTGCGTTGGGCTCGGCTATCGCCTCACGCATATGGGTGTCGGCAAGCATATTTTCCATACGGTAATAGTCCATAACGCCTAATTTGCCGTCACGGAGTGCCGCCGCCATTGCTTTGGGAACTTCCGCCTCCGCCTCAACAACCTTTGCGCGCATTTCCTGTACCTGCGCTTTCATTTCCTGTTCGCGGGCAACCGCCATTGCGCGGCGCTCTTCCGCCTTTGCCTGTGCGATTTTCTTGTCCGCTTCCGCCTGGTCCATTTGAAGCTGGGCGCCTATATTGCGTCCCACATCGACATCGGCAATATCTATTGAAAGAATTTCAAACGCCGTGCCTGCATCAAGACCCTTGCCCAAAACCGTGCGTGAAATAAGGTCGGGATTTTCAAGAACCGCTTTGTGGCTTTCGGCGCTGCCGGCGGTGGTAACTATACCTTCACCGACCCTGGCAATAATGGTTTCTTCACCCGCGCCGCCTACAAGACGGTCGATATTCGCCCTTACCGTAACCCTTGCTTTTGCTCTCAGTTCGATACCGTCCTTTGCGATAGCCGCAATAACGGGGGTTTCGATAACTTTGGGGTTAACGCTCATCTGAACCGCGGTAAGCACGTCACGACCCGCCAGGTCGATTGCTGCGGCACGCTCAAAATTCAGGGGAATTTCGGCACGCTGCGCCGCGATAAGCGCATTTACCACTTTTTCAACATTGCCTTTGGCAAGAAGATGTGCTTCAAGTTTGCTCATATCCAGGTCAATGCCCGCCTTGGTCGCCTGAATCATGGGGTATACGATTTTTGCGGGATTAACGCGGCGGAAACGCATTGTGGCAAGTTGAAATATGCCTACGCGAACGCCCGAAAACAGCGCCGTTATCCACATTCCGAACGGAAAGAGCCTGAAAAAGATTATAAGCAGTACGAGTACCGCCGCGGCTATTGCAATCGTGAGAATTGTTGGCGTGAATCCGTACGCCAGTGAAACAAAATTTTCTAACATTTTTTCCTCCTATATTATGCGGTCAATCCGCAATTTTAACTTTTATTTGCCGTCCGTTCACTTCCGTAACGGTAATACGGCTTCCTTTTTTGATAAATTCGCCGTCGGAAACAACATCAACGCGCTTTTGTTCTATTATCGCTATTCCCGCGGGACGCAGGTCGCTTTCGGCAACACCGCCTTTGTTTATCAGGGTTTCGTTATCGTCGTTGGCGGTGAAACCGTCGGCTTTGTCGGCACGCGCCGAAAGAATAAGCGGATTTTTGCCCTTGCCCGCACTTTTTGCAAAAAGCAGTACGCAAAGAATCACAACCGCCAGTTCGCCCAAAGCCACAAGCCCCGTATACCACCCGATATACGGGATAAGTGCTGCATATGCAAACAGGGAAAATATTCCGCCTAAAATGCCCGCAACGCCGAATCCGGGAATAAAACATTCCAAAACGATAAGCGCCATGCCCAACAAAAGCACCGTAATAATTATCCAAATCGGAATCATTCAATCACCTCATTATCTTTTACAAAACTTCTTATTTTTATTTTTGTATCGACCGTTTTTGTTTCGCCGGCGATAAACAGACTTTTGTCATCGTTTTTTGCCGCGGCGGCAAAATCCCGCGTGCAGATAAATCCTATTTCCGTGTCGGTGTTCGATATTATCGCCGTAAGCGCATTTTCGGCGGTATCAAGCCGCATAATGTCGGAAGAATCGCTGTAATAGTAAAGCATTCCGGAAGAAAAGCCGCATTCGGTGCGGGACGCATTGCTTACGGAAAACACGCTGCCGTCAACGCACACGCTTGCGCTGTACGGTGCTTTTGCGTCTTTTGAAACAAAAATGCAGTTATCCGAAAATTCTGCCGTGCGGACATCGGAGAAAATCTCGCTTGAAGAATCAAGAGAAATCAGTTTGCCCGAATACAGCGCATAGGTGCCTTTGCCGCAGTCATATACGGCGTTCAGTGGCACTTCACCCGAATAAAACACCGCACCGTCCTTACAGCAGTATGTTTTTGAGTCATCTTCTTTTTCAAAAACGTAAACGCCGTTATCAAGAATTTTACCCGCAACAACGTTTTCGGCAACGGTTTCAACCGTTTCACCGATATGGTACAGTTTGTAGCGGACGCTCGCTTCGCTGCCGTCAAGGGCAAGCACGTAGCCGCGGCTCAGCCCGTCAACGGCGGCAGAGGAAATCTCTGCGGCAAGTTCGCTGCCCGAATACACAATGCAGGTGGCGGTATCTATGCTCCGCGCCCGACGCTGTACGCGTTTCACGTCCTTTATTATGTATGCGATTTTCCCGCCGGACATTATGTCTTCGCCGTCTGTAAGATACGTTTTTCCGTCGGACGAATAGGCGTAAACGCCGTCATTTATAATGTAAAGAACCGTTTCGTCCCCGGCAAATTCGGCTGAAAGTGTATTTTCTTCCACAGTAACGAGGGAATCTTCCCGCTTTAAGAAAAGCGTGTTGTCAATATTCAAAAAAAGTATGTTGCCATTGTCGCTTATTCGTAAAGAATCAAGCCGCACATCGGTTTTTATGCACTGCGCAGACGCACCGTCGCGCGCTTCCCAAAGGTCGCACACCGCCGTGCCGTTCTTTAATGCGGTATCGGCTGAAAAAATTATGCGGCCATTACGCCTGAAAACAAAACTTTCGTCTTTTCCGCCCGAAAAGTATGCCACGTTCTTGTGCAACCGCTCGCTTTTGCCGTCCGTGACCCGAACAAGTGCGCCCGAAGTATCTATGCAGAAAAAGGGGAAGAGGTTTTCATCCCCGACACATGCAAAAGTTGTGTCGCCGCTTTCGGGAGTTTGCTCTTTGCCGAAACACGAACAGAAAAGTATCGCCGTAAGGAATAATGCCGTTATTTTTATTGCTCTCATATTTGTCAAAAAAGAGCAAGTTTCAGGGACTTGCTCTTTCGGTTTCAGATTACGTGCGCCCTGACTTTTGCCGAGCCGTAATCGGTATTCAGTTAAAGTCGTCCATCGATGCCTTGAATTCTGCTTTATCTTCTTTAATGCCGATGTAATAACTTCCGCCGCCGATTTTTTTAACCTCATAAACTTTATAGCCGTTAAGGTTATTCATTTTAACAACGCCTTTCTCTCCGGCAGGCGTAAGTTTAAGATACCCGTCAGAAACGGAGTTTGATTCTATTTTTCCTGCGTCGGCAGAGCCGAGAACACTTGCCCAATCGGTTGCGTGAGCCGGAGTGGGAGTAGGTGCAGCAGTAGGTGTGGGCGATGTTGTGGGCAAGGTAGCGGTAAGGTATTTGTCGCTTACGTAGCCGAACTTGCCTTTCTGATATTCAACGTATGTCCAGCCATTGGAAGTTGTATAAGCCGTAACTTTTTTGCCCTTTTTAATCTGGGTAAGCTTGTCACTTTTTACATCTGCCGCTTTTCGTACGTTTACGTCCGCCGTGGCATACTTAACCGTCGATTTTGAAGTGTCGGGTGTTGCGCCCGCGGTTGCCGGTACGGTTGAAGAATCTGAGGGTTTGGTGGTCGTCAGATAATCTTTTGATGCATAACCTGTCTGGCCGGAAGAAGTTTTAATCTTGTGGAACTTGTCACCCTTTTCAAGAACGGTAACCGAGTCGCCTTTCTTGACGGTCGTAATTATTTTTGCACCGGATTCTGCCTTTTCACGTACGTTAAGTGTGCTTGCGGTAACGTACATTGTGTTATCGTCAGCCGCGCTGCTCGGTGATGGCGTAACAGTGCCGGGTTCCTCTGAATTAATCGTAAAGTCGTTGGTGGGAGTGGGAAGCGCGAGATTGTTTTTGGGTGTAACAGTCGGAACAGCACCGTTGTTGTTTCCGTTACTACGTTTTGCAATACTTACGATAATAAGCACGATAATAAGTATAAGAAGTAATGCCAGAGCAACTGCCGCTAAAAAGGCATTCCTCCGCCTGCGTGCATATTTTGCCGATGTAGCCATAATTTTTACCTCCTGAAAAATCTGAATATAAAATTCGCATTAAACGAATATCAGTAGATATATG
>ERZ809074.5097-NODE-5097-length-10199-cov-4.966877_pt1 | contig 10199 bp, 8 predicted proteins | sample MGYA00520795_ERZ809074 | MGnify/ENA primary metagenome ERZ809074 (study PRJEB31570, sample SAMEA3212989) | Homo sapiens | biome: human-gut; feature: human gut; material: fecal | place: Sweden | collected 2011 ...
GTTTCACTTCACCAAACAATAAACTGGTAAATTCAGGCATCGGTTTCATTTGCTAAATAATGCTTTGTTGATTGGTCTGTGCTCTTACCATAAAGGTAGAGCACAGACACAATATTATAATCCAACTAGTCTTCATCTTCATGACAATGATATTTCACGTAAATATTTCATATTCTCAACTGGAGTATCACGAGGAATCTCACATCCGGCCATCATAATCCAGTTCTCACGTGGAATACTGGATTTCACTTCTTCATACTTAGCCTTAATCAACTCCCTGGTACCATCCATGACAACCGTAACCGGATCAAGATTACCACAAACCATCACTCCTTCTCCCATCACCTGATGCACTTCAGCCACATCCACCATCCAGTCAGCATCCAGAATGTCAAGATCTGTTTGAGCTAATGAGGAAAGGATATGAGTGATATTCCCACAAATGTGCAACTTTACAATGGCTCCATGTTCATGAATAAAAGCAAATAATTCCTTATGTAGCGGCAGACAGAATTCATCATACATATCCTGAGATATTTGTGAACAGACTGCATCTCCCACTCCAATAATATTAGCACCAGCTTCAATCTGGGCTAAGGCAAAATTCTTTGCCATCTGCAAACATTTCTGTTGGAGAGCTTTTACCATATCCGGTTCCATAATCATGTTCATCATCAGTTCTGAAATACCACAAAGATCAGCACATTCAGCCAAGGGCCCTTCCACCCAACCTATAATAGGAAAAGGTACGCCCAGTTTTTCACGAAAAAGTTTCACGCCATTAATCCTGTCCAAGGTACGGGGACAAGCATATACATCCGGAATCTCCAGTTTTTCCACATCCTCCATACAAGTAATGAGTTTATCCGCTTTGGGAGAACTGTCTCCATCAAACGTGATCTTTGCCCCAAAGGCGGCCGTTTCTCTATTAGGATCTGAAATGACACTTACAGCATCATGATCATACATTTCAAGCAACTTCATATTCGATTCTACCAATATATGGTAGTCATTCATAAATTCACTGTATGTTTTTCCATACTGGGTGGCTGCATGCATCATCAATATCGGATGAAAATAGTATCTTCCATCGTTCGTTTTAGGGGTAGCAAGCATCCTATGTGTTCTTTCTAATTTTGTATTCATAATATTTCTGTTTTTAATTAATTATTCAGCCGATTGCTTTACATGGGACCCCAGTAAAGCATAATATAAAATATAAATCTCACCGATTATGACTATAATCCATGTCCAGCGCCATACACCTCCCATGGCATCGGCAAACATTCCCTGAAAGAGAGGTAGTAACGATCCACCGATAACCCCAATCATAAACACTCCTGAGGCAACAGAAGTATATTTACCTAATTTATTCACGGATAAGGTAAAGATAGAACCCCACATCACGGAGTGAAAGAAGCCCACAATTACCAAAAACCACGGATTGTCAAACGCAATGGCCATCAGTGTGGACAATCCAGCAAAAACTGCAGCAAAAGCCAGTTGGGTGCGTGGCGAAATACGGTTCAAGGAACTAGAAATCAAACGCCCTACCAGCATGCCTCCCCAATAGAGTGTAGCCATCAATGCGGGAATAGCAAAATCAATACCTCCAATAGTAAGGGCATCCATTCCCAAGAAGAAGAATTTATGTCCCAATTTTTCCAGTTCAATGGCATACAAATTTATATTGGCTCCCACACAGACTTCCACTCCAACATAAAAGAAAATGGCAATGACCCCTAATGTTAAATGGCTGAAAGACCAGACTGACTTTTCCAGCTTTTCACCTGCCTCGGCTTTTGTTCCTTCAATATCCGGCAATTTCATTCTTGTTAATATCAAAGTGACAAATGCGAATACAGCCATAAGTACTAGAAATGAGATTTGTATCTGACTAATCTCAACTTCCTCCATAGACAAGCCACCGAATACAATTCCTGTTACAAAAAAAGGAGCCAAAGTCGTACCAACCGAATTTGCCGAACCACCAATATTCAAACGCTGGACAGGCTGGGTATTCTTCACATCACAAGCTGTAAGATAAGGATTTATAACAACTTGTAAGATAGTGGCGGCAGCCCCAACCACATAAGAACCCAGCAGAAAGATGACATATCCCCAGGGAATAACAGCAGAGGCTATCAGGAAATGGGAATCTGGAAACTTAACTGTATATACAGAAGAAAGCCAGAATATCCCCAATCCTATAATCAAAATAAACAAAGCCTGAATCAATGTATGTTTGTATCCGTACTTTGTCACCCAAGCAGAACCAATACCACCAGTCAAAGGATAAGCCATAAACCACGCAAAAGAAATAAGTGTAGCAAAAGTATTCTTCAAGTCACCGGCATTACTAAGAAATACCGCCTTCAACGGTCCTTGGAATTGTCCGTTTGCCGTTGTCAAAAAACCGACAAAAAAGAACAATATGACCAAAGTTATAAATGGAGATAAATAATTTATCTGTTTTTGTTGTGTCATAACTATAACTTTTTACATCGATTCAACCAATGTAAATTTCGCAGATTTCAGTTGCTCACAATTACAACCTATCATCACCTCGAAATCTCCAGGTTCACATACATAGTTCAAATCATAATTATAGAATTTCAGAAGTTCTGGAGTTATCTCAAAATCAATATCAACCGATTGACCTGCTTTTATAAAAACTTTCTGGAATCCTTTCAATTCCTTCAACGGTCGAATAATACTGGCAGCAACATCACGAATATATAGTTGCACAACTTCATAACCATCTCTGTCTCCACTGTTAGTTACCGTCACAGTAGCAGTCAATCGGCCTTTTTCATTCATTTTATTAGCACTCAATTTCACATCACCATAGTCAAAACGAGTATAGCTCAATCCATAACCAAATGGGAACAAAGGTTCATTGGATACATCCAAATAACCACTACGGAATTTCTGAAACCATTTATCCATAGGTTTACCCGTATTCTTATAATTATAATAAAGCGGTAATTGCCCCACATTCTGCGGCCAGGAAGAAGTCAGTTTACCACTCGGATTCACGTCTCCAAACAGAACATCACCTATCGCATAGGCTGCTTCTGTACCACCGAACCATACATTCAGAATAGCAGATAAATTCTTTTTTTCCCAATTAATTGTCAATGGACGCCCTGTAAATAAAACTAACACTATAGGTTTACCCGTAGCAACCAAAGCCTTCAATAACTCTTGCTGTGGTTTAGGTAAATCCAAATTCGAACGGCTACTGGACTCTCCACTCATTTCAGTGGATTCTCCTAAAGTCGCTACCACAATATCCGCCTTACCGGCAACATCTAAAGCCTCGGTCAGAATTTCTTCATCAGAACGGTTGTCTTTCTCAAATTCTTTACCAAAATATACACGCCGTGCATATTCCTCACTTTCAAAGGGCTGGCATCCTCTTGCATATAAAATTTCTGCTTGGCCTCCAGAAACTTCTTTTAATCCTTCTACAACAGTAGCAGCTCTATAAATATCATGTGGATAAAACCACGGTCCTAACATCATAGGGCGATTATTGCCATGTGGGCCAATTACAGCAATTTTGCTATTCTTCTTCAAAGGCAATAAATTATTTTCATTTTTTAACAAAACAAAACTTTCCCCTGCTGCCTGCCGTGCTTTTGCACGATGTTCCTTTGTAAAAAAGTCTTTTGAAGGCCGAGTAACATCACAATATTTATAGGGATTTTCAAACAAACCCAATTTATATTTCGCTTCCAAAACACGGCGGCACGCCTGGTCTATCAATTTTATGGATACTTTCCCAGTCTTTACGGCTTCAGGTAACATATAATGATAAGCATAGGCTTCCATATCAATATCCGTACCAGCTTCTAAAGCACGAATAGTGGTCGAAACCGGATCACCGATACCATGACGTACCAAATCATTAATAGAAGCATAATCAGTCACAACCAAACCTTCAAATCCCCATTGTTTGCGCAACACATCATCTAATAACCACTTATTAGCTGTAGCCGGAATATTGTCCACCTCATTAAACGAAGACATTACCGTCTCAGCTCCCGCTTCAACTGCAGCTTTATAAGGATTGAAGTAATCGTTGTACATACGTAGGCGACTCATATCTACTGTATGATAATCGCGCCCGGCATCAGGTGCACCATATAATGCAAAATGTTTCACACAAGCCATAATTTGTGTATTAGTGGCATAACCTGGCTCTCCCTGATAACCTTTAACCATTGCCTTGGCTATCTCACCTCCCAAAAATGGATCCTCACCAGCACCTTCAACAATACGTCCCCACCGCGGGTCTCTTGTGATATCCACCATAGGACTAAATGTCCAACAGACGCCATCAGCACTTGCCTCAATAGCAGCAGTACGAGCCATTGCCTCTATTTGCTCCAAATTCCAAGTAGAAGCCATGGCCAAAGGTACTGGGAAAGCTGTCTCATACCCATGAATAACATCCATAGCAAACATTAAAGGAATTTTTAGACGACTTTCTTTCATTGCTACATCTTGCAATGCCTTCACTTTTTCCACTCCTTTAGCATTCAACATAGACCCTACACCTCCTTTACGTATTTGCTGGGCCACCTTATTCCCTTCACTGGACAGTTCACCGGAAACTACATCGCCACCAGAAATCTGATGTAGTTGTCCAATCTTTTCCTCCAATGTCATTTTCCCCATCAACTCTGTAATGAATTTATCCATATCAACATCAGGCTTTGTTTTCGATTCCTGTGCCAAAACTCCCAATGACAAAATCAGGGAAATAAATACAAATAATTTTCTCATGATATCAGTATTTTTAGTTCGTTAGTTTTTTCTTATTCTTAATACAAGAGGGCATATTACAGATGTCACAGCCATAAGGCCTCTTTTTCACATTCTTCCCTATTGCCACAATCCCACTGACTGATTTCACCGGCAGCATTAGGCAAGAATCTGTCAGTTGAATGCCAGTCATTCCTTCTGGGAAGAAACGGAACAGTTTCTTTTGTTCCGAAAGATGCCAATTACAATAGCCGGGACTATAATTATTGCTTATCTGCATACCTTCCCTCCCTGCTTCTTGTATCAATATATCCATCAATAAGGAAACGGTAGCCTCTGCCAGAACCGAACCGACCGCATCTGCCACGAAAACACGCAGGATATCGTCTTCCTGTTTTAATTTTCCAACATAATCATCAAATTCATTTCCGATAGTAACTGTAAACAAAACGTAATATTCTGCATCCTTCATAGCATGAGCAATAATAAGACCAGGGAAAAAATCACTATCACCCAGCCTCAATTGCCCCTTACCGCAGACTCTCCCCTCCGTCAACACATATCCATAGTGAAGCGAAATTCGGTCCTGTAGCTCTCCCAGCACTTCCTGAATAATTTTCCGGACTCCCTCATCAGGAAGATGATTGCCATATCCCATCAAAAGATACACCTCATGTATATCTACGGCCAGGTCATCAAGTTTTCCGTCAAAGAATCTGATAGCATCCATAGTTCATTGTATTACCGTCCGGTTATATTTATCCAAAGCACCATAAAAAGCTTCTATATTAACATGGGAAGTATGAGGAGGCACGTCGCAACCGGAAGAAAGAATGAAATTCCGGTAATTCGCAGTTTCCTTCAGCAATTTGATAACAGCATTTTCCAGTTCCATAGGCGATGCCTGCTGAAAAAGAGAAACCGGGTCAATATTGCCCATGACAAGTCGATTATCCGGACACTCCTTCAATGCTTCCACCATATCAATATTATTACCAAAATGATAAGCCTTCGAACCGGTCTTCACCATGGCATCCGTACAATGTCCAGCATTTCCACAGTTATGGAGTATGACTATAAAAGTCTCATCTTGTACAGCATCCACAATTTTTTTTATGTACCTGGAAGAAAACTCACAGCAACCATCATTGGACATCAAACCTGCTGCAGGTTCAGCAAGTACCACCCCTTGTATCCCCTGCTTCTTTAACTCCAAACAATAGTTTGTTAGAAAAGTGGTACATTTAGACAGTAGTAGTTCAGCAGTCTCAGGCTCACAATAGCAGCTCATCAGAAATTCAGACATATCATACAAGCGCCCAGCCAAAGAAAAAGGCCCAATCATTCCTCCAAATACCGGCTTATCCGTGATATTCTCCACAGCCAGTCTATTCGCCAGCAAATATTGGGGAATACGTGCACTCATCATATCAGGAATTTCCAACTTTTCTACTGACTCAAAATCAGAGACCAAACGTCCCACAACTGTCGGAATATCATCCTTAGGAAAATCAATTGTGGCACCAAAAGCCTCCGCCTCCACCGTTAAATCCATAATGACCGAACAAGCAGCCGCAGGATATTTATCATTCAAAGCTTTAATAGCTTCATAATGTACCCGTCCGTCTGTAACAGCCTCATACACGGTCTTACCTACCAATTCAATTCCCGGATGTGTCATAATCGGTATAGCAATCCGTTGTCTATTATCAAGGATATCTTGTATCCAAATGTCCATATTTTCCATAATATGTTCTTTTTATTTATTAATTTATGTAAGTACCCCTATCACTCACCAAGGTCTTTTTATCTACATAAGAAATCATTGTTTCCTTGCGTGGAAAGCAAAGAAACTAAACAATACAATTCCGCAAAGACTCTTCCAAGGCATTCATAGTCAAATCTTTTCCAATAACACAAAGTTTCATTGGAATATCATCGACAAACTCCAGATCAGTTATCTGATAATCATGAGATACATATTCTATCGAATGCCATTTTCCTCCTCCACATGGAAATATCCCTTTCAAACGATAGATATCTCCATAAATTCCTGTATTCAATCTTCCAAGTAACTGTTCAAATTTAAAAAGATCCAATACACCTTTTCCCTCAAAAGAACAAGTCTCAAAGTCATTGGGAATTTGATTGAAGACCGTAATGAAGGGCATGCCATTTGAAGCCTCATTCATTACATCCTTTTTTAAGTAATCAAACAAGGATGACTCATTTATAAAGACCGGACAATGCGGATGGATTTTTTCCAATAAACTACACAACCTTTCCAACTCCTTTTGTTCGCAACAAGCGGATTTGCTGATAAAAAGTATATCACTAAAACGCACTTGATCTTCAAACAAACCTTTGGAAACTTTCAACCAGTCTGCATAATTTGCAGCATCCACAACCGTAATGATCTGATATAACCGATAATGCTCTTTCACTCTGGCAGAACAAAAGATACGCTTCACGTCTGATAAACGGGCAACCCCAGTCGGCTCCAATAACAGATAACGGGGAGCTACACGTACCGCTATATCCGATAATTTATCTTGTAGGGTCACAGCACCGCTGCAACAAATACAAGAGGAAACAATACTATCAAGCTCCACATCCAACCGCTCCAGTAATCCGCTGTCTATATCCACTCTGCCAAACTCATTTTCCAATACCATCAGCTTACTGTCCGAATAGATTCCATGCTCTATCAGAGTTTGTATAAGGGTAGTTTTCCCGGCCCCTAAAAAACCTGAGATAATATTTACCCTTATCTTATTCAAGTTCATATCAGCCATATCAAATCCACACCAGTTCTATTATCAAGCAACACCCAATAGTTCTTTCGCCTTGATTACAGCAGAATTTGCACTATCGCTGTAACCGTCCGCACCTATTTCCTCTGCAAAACTGGAACTTACGGGAGCTCCTCCTACCATAACTTTCACTTTATCGCGTAACCCGGCCGCCTTCAATGCCTCAATAATAGTCTTCATATAAGGCATAGTAGTCGTAAGCAGTGCACTCAGTCCAACCAAATTCGCACCATGCTCCTTCACTGCTGTAACAAACTTATCTGAATCCGCATCTACCCCTAAATCTACCACTTGAAAACCGCAGCCCTCGAACATAGAGCCTACCAGGTTTTTGCCAATGTCATGCAAATCGCCTTTTACAGTCCCAATGACAATAGTTCCCAATTGCGAGGTAGCTTCATCCCCCTTTAATAGAGGCTGTAACAAGGATAAGGAAGCTTTCATAGCCCTGCCGGCCATCAACAGCTCCGGAACAAAAGCCTGCTGTTTCTCAAACCGGTCACCTATTTCTTCCATTGCCTTAATCAGATAGTTATCTATCAATTCTTTAGGTTCTAATTTTTCCTCAATAGCAACTTGAGTAATTTCAGCTGCAATCTTATGCTTTCCTGTCAAAATTGCATCATAAAGTAATTTTAAATCTGCCATAGCTCATTCTTTTTATATATTGTAAATACCTATTATTCTATTTATAGTGAATAACCATCGACCCATTAGCCTCCACTTCAATCATATCCCCTTTTCTTATCCTCTCACCAGTCAGAATATTAACACCCTCAGATTTACTAGACAAACGTTCCTCAAAACGTTTCCAATCTATTTTCTGCGGTTGAGATGCTCCATTAATAACAATCATCACACATTCAGAATCATTATAACGAAAATACGTGTAAACATTATTCCGTGGAACATAATGCATCAATTTCCCTTCATAAACAACCGAATTGTTTTTTCTAAAATGTAACAAGTTACGTGTATGAGCAAACATTTCTTGCTGCAAATTTGTCCGCTCTTCCGTATGGAATAAATTAATCATATCTCCTTTCCAGCCACCCGGAAAATCCATACGACATTGATGTGTACCTCCACGAGAATCATCAGAGAATAACAATTCTGTACCATAGTATATTTGTGGTAAACCACGAGTAGTAGTAATAAAAGTCATAGCCTGCTTCACCTTCCTAATATCTTTACCAAGCATATTATAAATACGGGACATATCATGGTTATCAGCAAAAACCACCAATGATCCACCAGCATCCTCATAAAGAAAGTCTTGTGCAATCATATTATAAATAGCTTTAGTACTACCTCCCCATGCTTCATTATCACTAGCAAGTCCCATAACCAAAGAACGTTCTAAAGGAAAATCCATAGCCATTGGCAAATGACTGGCAAAACCATTCTGTTTCTGTTTATCACCCAGCCAATAAGCAATAATCCCCGGATCATTTCCCCATACCTCACCGACAAACTTCATGTTAGGGTATTCATTTCGAATCGCTTGTGTCCATAACTGTCCTTCATATCCCATATAAAAATAGGTATCTACCCGCAAAGCATCCAAATCTGCATACTCAATCCACCAGATAGCCATCTGGATCAGATACTTCAAGACATATGGATTAGATAGATTCATATCCGGTAATGATTCTACAAACCATCCTTTTGTACAAAGTTCCTGATCAGTTGTCGCTGCATACGAGTCACTAAAGGAATATAGAGCATAATTACTCTGAGTGAAAGTATCAAAGCAAGTTACCCAGTCTTTAAAAGGTAAATCCCTCATCCACCAATGTCCCGAACCACAATGATTGGGCACAATATCTTGTATTATTTTAAGACCTTTGGAATGTGCTTCACTTACCATTTCTTTATATAATTCATTCGTTCCAAAATGAGGATCTATATTATAATAGTCAGAAATGGCATAATGATGATAAAATTGGTTATCTTCAAGTAAAGGAGTAGACCAAATGGCAGTTATCCCCAAATCGGCCATATAATCCAGATGATCCATAATTCCACGAATATCACCACCGTGACGGGTTTCTAAGCCTTTACGGTCTAAAATCTGAGAAGCCCCTTTAATACAATCATTGTCCATGTCACCATTGGCAAAACGATCCGGCATGATTAAATAAATCACATCAGAAGAAGTAAGTCCTTCACGATTCTCAGCTCCTTCTCTACGCGGAAAAATTTCATAAGGAATTTTAAGTTTCCTATCGCCCTTCTCTACTTCCAATGTATACCTACCAACCTTGTCAACTATTACATCAACAAAAAGATAGTTAGGACTTTCAGCATTATGAATTGAGCTCACTGACATTCCCGGTTCAAGTACCCTCACTGTTGCATCCTTCAGATTCTTACCATAAAGCATCAATTGCAAATCCGTATTCATATCTGCCCACCAGCAGAGCGGATTAATCCGCTCTACTTTCTGTGCAGATATGGAACACGTATATCCCAACATCAGCCACATAAAAATGAAGAATGAACAATATTTCATATTATTTCTTCTGATAGAATACATAATGACCAGTCAAATCATTAAACTTAATGTAATAGTTCCCGGCTTTCGTCACAGAAATCTTTTCACCGTCTAAT
>ERZ809074.5120-NODE-5120-length-10173-cov-5.533010_pt1 | contig 10173 bp, 9 predicted proteins | sample MGYA00520795_ERZ809074 | MGnify/ENA primary metagenome ERZ809074 (study PRJEB31570, sample SAMEA3212989) | Homo sapiens | biome: human-gut; feature: human gut; material: fecal | place: Sweden | collected 2011 ...
ACAATGGGATAAATTGTTGAAAATAAAAACTTCGGGACGTGATGATTCACGTTCGGATCAGTACCGATACCCTTATGAGCCGACGCCGTATTCGGTGCTGGAGCGATTGGCAGGCAGCGGCTATATACGGAAAAGTAATTGCCTGTTGGATTATGGGTGCGGAAAAGGACGTGTGGACTTTTTTCTGTCCTACCAGACAAGATGTCGTTCCGTCGGTGTGGAATATGATAGCAGAATATATGAAACAGTCTGCGAAAACAAACGCCATGCCGTATCGGGCAGCCGGACGGAATTCGTCATGGGGAATGCTGAGAACTACGTTGTACCTGCAGAGGTGGACAGAGTATTTTTCTTCAATCCTTTTTCAGTAGAGATTCTTCGAAAAGTTCTGGCAAAAATTGAAGATTCCTACTATGAAAATCCCCGTGAGATACAGTTGTTCTTCTATTATCCGTCAGATGAGTATATCAGTGAACTGATGACGGTGGATATGCTTTCCTTTGTGGATGAGATAGACTGCCGGGACTTGTTTGATGGGGAGAACCCAAGGGAGAGGATTATGGTGTTCGCATGTTAAGGAGCTTATGAATAAAATTAATAGCATCGGGACAACTAAGTGAATCCATACTTTGTATAATGAAAGTATACTTAGTTGTAAGATAGACTTATACAGAAGATTTTTTGTGAAGTCTATTGACATTACAAGAAATGAGTGTTATAGTACAAATAGAACAAAAAGCGTTGAAGAGGATACGGCTATGGCCGTGTCCTCTATTAACATGATGCGTTCAGAATAGAAGAAGTTCAGAAAGGTCTTATAAAGACGGAGGTGGACAGTGATGGCTAAGAGAGATTATTATGAAGTTCTTGGTATAGATAAAAAAGCAGACGACAAGGCGATTAAGCGTGCATATAGAAAACTGGCGAAGAAATATCATCCGGATACGAATCCAGGGGATAAGCAGGCAGAGCAGAAGTTTAAGGAAGTCACAGAAGCTTATAATGTTCTCGGTGATGAGAAGAAGAGAAAGCTGTATGACCAGTATGGTTTTGCAGCCTTTGAAGAAGGTGCAGCAGGCGGCGCATACGGCGGTGCAGGTGCAGGCAGCGGCTTTGGTGGCAATGGCGGTTATCAGGAGTTCCATTTTAAGGGTGGCCAGAATGGCAATATGGATGATATCTTCGGAGATATTTTCGGGGATATGTTCCATGGCAGAAGTAGCAGTGGTTTCGGCGGCCAGGGATTCAAGCAGAGCTATGGCAGCGGTTTTGGCGGCGGCAGTTTCAAGAGCAAGGGGCAGGATCTTCATGCAGAGATCAGGGTCAGCTTTGAAGATGCAGCCTTTGGCTGTGAGAAAGTGATTAATTTAAGCAGTGGGCAGGGTACTCCGGCTCAGAGCCTGAAGGTGCGTGTACCGGCAGGCATTGAGGATGGCAAGAGTATCCGTCTTCGCGGCAAAGGTGGTCCGGGTATGAATGGCGGCGAAGCAGGCGATCTGCTTTTGAAGATCCACGTAGATGAGAAGCCGGGATATGAGCGGAAAGGCATGGATGTTTATACAACAATTTCTGTTCCGTTTACAACTGCTGTTTTTGGCGGTGAGGCCATTGTGAATACTCTGAAGGGCAGTGTGAAATGTAAGATTCCTGCCGGTATTCAGTCGGGCAGCAAGATCAGACTCCGTGGCAAAGGCATTGTTTCCATGAAGGATCCGTCTGTTCATGGTGATATGTATGCAGCTGTTCAGATTCAGGTTCCGCGTAATCTGAGTCCGGAAGCAAAGCAGAAACTCCGTGAGTTTGAGAAAATTGTTGCGGCATAAAATGCTTGAAGTGATAGACAGCAAATAATACGGTGTGCTGCAGATTGAAGCGGTAAATCGTAGTGCAAACAGAGTAAACGATTATAAAAACTATCGGATAAACTGTTGAATAAATGTTTCAGCAGCTTTATTTACAAAGTTTTCGAAGTCGGTCGGGTCGAATATCCTGACCGGCTCTTTTTTTATGTCCAGTGACAGATCGGCAGCAGCCAGTTTGCAAAACTGGCGATAGGCGGCAAAATCTGTCTCATTCACCGGCCATGGATGGATTGGTGAAGCAGGCATGGAAAGATGATATTTCTCAATAAGATGCGGACTCATCCGGATATAGTCACCGTAAAAATAATCTTTGGAGAAAAAGGTCATCACAGGCATCTGTTCCCCTGTTTGACGGATTTGGACAGAGACTGCCTTTAAAGATTCTGTTTCATCCAGTCCCTGTTCATTTAAAAAGCGGACAATAGATGGCAGATACTCGGTGAAATACAGATAATCCAGATGAAGATGGGCAAGATAGCCGATCAGCATCGGTTCTTTCAGGGTATTCGGATATGTTTTCTGCCATAAATTAAGATCTGGTGCGATTACCACATGGGAGAAATCAGACGGATGCCAGAAATGGGTCTTATATTTTAATGGACGTGGAATGGCATCGGGCAGGATACTTCCGATGGTGAAATCGTTCTGCCATCCGTGTATATGGGTAAACGGGTAATCAGCAGATGCCTCGCGCAGGTGTTGAGTGATGAGCTTGGCTTCAGTTAAATGAAAGATAATGCTTGGCATGGCAGTACTCCTTTTATAGAGATTGAGAACCCTGGCGTGTTTGGATTGGGATTTTAGCGGTTCACAATAGATATAAATAGAGTATAGCATATATTGGGCCAGTCTATCAAAGGCTTATCTGTAATCTCAGTAAGGTTTAAGTGTGATATAGGTAAATTTTTTCAATGAGTGGCTAATATTGAAAGGATTTTTCAGTAAGAACTTACAAAATTGCATTGAAATAGATGAAAATGAGAATATTTTTCAATAAAACTAAAAAAGATAGTTGACACTAACCTTGCGAATGCGTATAATAACACTGTAAATGATAGCCGTTATCAATAAATACACCAGGTTCTGCATACATGGACCTGAATTAAAGGAGGAAACATGATGCCTTTAGCTTTATTAGGTGTAGGAGAGTCAGGTACGATCACAGATATCCGCGGCAAGGAAGATGTTATCCATCATCTGCATAATCTGGGATTTGCTGCCGGAACAGATGTTGAAGTTGTCGGCAATACAGATGCCGGTATGATTATTGCTGTCAAAGGTTCAAGAGTAGCCTTGAATCGTGGCATGGCATCCAAGATTACGGTGAATCGTTAATCGGATGTCTGTATAGATAGAATGCATGCGCATTCAGATAAGAGAGGAGACAAAGCCATGACACTTAGAAATGTAGGAGTCGGCCAGACTGTCACAGTTTCAAAGATTACAGGTGTAGGCGCTATTAAGAGACGTATCATGGATATGGGTCTGACAAAAGGCACATCCGTCTATGTTCGTAAAGTGGCACCGCTTGGTGATCCGATAGAAGTAACAGTCAGAGGATATGAATTATCTTTGCGTAAAGCTGACGCAGAGCTGATTGAGGTTCAGTAAATATTGAACCTTTTTTTAGGACATAAGGTTAGCTTAATCAAACCTTATCGTTTGTTTTAACTGTTCTAATTGTTGAAAATCTGGAGGTAAAAAAATGGCAATCAGAATTGCACTTGCCGGCAACCCAAACTGCGGTAAAACAACATTGTTCAACGCATTAACGGGTTCTAACCAGTTTGTAGGTAACTGGCCTGGCGTAACAGTTGAGAAAAAGGAAGGTAAATTAAAAGGTCATAAAGACGTTGTTATCACTGACCTTCCGGGTATTTATTCACTTTCTCCATATACACTTGAGGAAGTTGTAGCAAGAAATTATATTTTGAACGAGAAACCGGATGCGATCCTCAACATCGTTGATGGTACGAACCTTGAGCGTAATCTTTATCTGACAACACAGCTTATGGAACTTGGTATTCCGGTTATTATGGCCATCAACATGATGGACCTTGTCCAGAAGAATGGTGATAACATCAACATTCAGAAACTGAGTGAAGTATGCGGCTGTCCTGTATATGAGATTTCTGCTCTGAAGAATACAGGTATCAAGGAAGCATCCGATGCAGTTGTTAAGGCTGCTCAGTCCAAAGCTGTTCAGGGCACTGTACATAAGTTTAACAATAAAGTCGAAGGATATCTGAATGATATTGAAACACTTCTTGGTTCTGATGTTGCGGATGCTCAGAAGAGATTCTATGCAATTAAATTGTTTGAACGTGATGACAAGATTGCAGCTCAGATGAAGAGCGCACCAAATGTAGAAGCAATCATTTCCAAAGCCGAAAAGGAAATGGATGATGACTCAGAAAGTATCATCACAAATGAAAGATATGAATATATCGCAAGTATTATCGGCAGCTGCCTGAAGAAAAAACATGCGGGCGCAGATACAATTTCTGATAAGATTGACCGAATCGTTACAAACCGTATTCTGGCTCTGCCAATCTTCGCAGTGATCATGTTCCTTGTTTACTATATTTCCATGACAACAATCGGTGCTGCAGCAACAGACTGGACAAATGATAATCTGTTCGGTGATGGCTTCTTTATCGGCAGCGACGGCGGTTATGGTGATGCTGATGAAGCTTATGCAGGTGCTCTGGAAGTTGTAAATGGATTCATCAGTTACGAAGCAGATCAGGGTATGGATACAAGCGCTGTTGAAGCAGCCATTGATTCTGAAGCAGATGATTATGATCCTGCGGCAGCTGCAGCAGCAGTGAATGCATTTGTTGCCCAGGTAGATCCATCTACAGAGGCAACATATCTTGTAGAAGATGAAGAAACACTTGCAACAGAAGAAACAACTGCTTCTTATGCAGATCTGACAGATGCTGTCGCTGCTTTATCAGAAGCTGGTTATGAAGCTCCGGATCCGGCAGCATATGGCACATTTATCAGCAGTATTCCTGATGCAGTCAGCGGCCTGCTTGAAAATGCAAACTGTGCTGAATGGCTTCAGGGTCTGATCGTAGATGGTATTATCGCCGGTGTTGGTGCTGTCCTTGGTTTCGTACCTCAGATGCTTGTCCTGTTCTTCCTGCTGGCTATTCTTGAGTCCTGCGGTTACATGGCACGTATCGCCTTCATCATGGATAGAATTTTCCGTAAATTCGGTCTTTCAGGTAAATCCTTCATTCCTATTCTTGTTGGTACAGGTTGTGGTATCCCAGGTATCATGGCTTCCAGAACAATTGAGAATGAACGTGACCGTCGTATGACCATCATGACAACAACATTTATCCCTTGCGGTGCGAAGACACCTTTCATTGCGATGATCGCAGGTGCTGTATTCGGCGGTGCTGCATGGGTTGCAACAAGTGCATACTTCCTTGGTATGGCAGCAATTATCTGTTCAGGTATTATCCTGAAGAAGACAAAGATCTTCGCCGGAGATCCTGCTCCTTTCGTTATGGAGCTTCCGGCATACCATATTCCGACTCCGGGTGCTGTACTCAGAGCGACATGGGAACGTGGCTGGTCTTTCATTAAGAAAGCTGGTACAATTATTACATTATCAACAATCCTTGTTTGGTTCCTGTCCTACTTCGGTTGGGTAGACGGTGCATTCACAATGCTTGCAGAAGACCAGTTAGACAGCAGTATTCTTGCCAGAGTGGGTCATGCAATCGCCTGGATCTTTGCACCACTTGGATTTGGTAACTGGCAGGCAACAGTTGCATCTGTTACAGGTCTTGTAGCAAAGGAAAACATCGTTGGTACACTGGGTATCCTTTATGGTGGCGGCGATGGTACAGTATATCAGACAATGGCAGCTTCTTTCACACTTGTTTCCGGTTATGCATTCATGGCATTCAACCTGCTGTGTGCACCTTGCTTTGCAGCGATGGGTGCTATCAAGCGTGAAATGAACAATGCAAAATGGTTCTGGATTGCAATTGGCTATCAGTGCGGTTTCGCTTATCTTGTAGCCCTCGTTATCAACCAGATTGGTAACCTTGTTGCAAATCACACATTTGGTATCTTCACAGTTGTCGCTATCCTGGTAATCATTGGATTCTTCTATCTGCTGTTCCGTCCATACAAGGAAAGCAACACATTAGACGTAAAAGGCAAAGCAGTAGCTTAAATTGATTTGAAAGGTCGGGCGAGTGCTTAATGGGAACTCTTATAGTAGGCGTTATACTGATAGTCATTGTCGCAGCGATTGTTCGCTCGATGATTAAAGATAAGAAAAATGGCAAGGGCTGTGGTGATTGCAGTCATTGTGGAGGTGGATGCGGTGGCGGCAGCAGCTGTTGCAAATAGAGACACGGAACAATATCATCGTGTCAGCAGAGAGAAGGAAGAAATTCTCTATTTACTGAGAAAACGTGGTTTTCGCGTGACAAAGCAAAGAGAGCTGATATTGGATATCGTGTTCGAGCATGAATGTGCCAGCTGTAAAGAGATTTATTATCAAGCCATTCAGCGTGATCCGGGTATCGGTATGGCAACGGTATACCGTATGGTCAATACACTGACGGATATCGGGGTGTTAAAGGTGGCAACACTGAAACCCCAGACCGCTTTAGGTTCAGGAAGCGGATGCCAGATTCTCTTGAAAAATCAAAATAAAATCGTCCTTAATCAGACGGAATGGACAGAAGTACTTCAAAATGTACTGCGCCGTAAAGGTTATAATTACAATGCGGCTGATGAAATTGTTGAAGTGACTATACAGTAGTCCTGATAAAAATAAATATTAATTCGTACACAAAAAGGAACTTCCGGTTTATGGTTTAAATCGGAAGTTCCTTTTTACTTTATCATGTTTATCATGTTTCATGATTGAGGAGCTTTTTGGCCATGTCAATCAGTTCATCACTGACAGCAAATTCCATTTGGACGTCCTTTACCTCAGGAACATTAGAAAGAATTTCGTTTTTCACTAGTTCCTCTGTTGTAATCCATGCTGAAGGACAATTAGAACACATGCCGGTAAATTTAAATTTGAGAATTCCATTTGAGAAAGATGTAATGGTCATATCACCGCCATGCCCCTGAAGGGCAGGGCGGATACGATCGGATACAACTTGCTGAATCTTGTTCAGTGTATTCAAAGGGAGGACCTCCGATCATCAATCTTTAATGTGAGCAATGTGCTTTGCCATTGCTTTCTTAGCAGGCATATTGCTCTGTCTGGAAATCATAATTCTCTGAGCCTGTGGGCTGCCTGCACCATGCATAGATTCTGTCAGATAACCGACAGCAGCGGTACCAAGGGTCAGATTTTCGATAAGACGCATAATCTTGAAACGATCCATAACATCTACCTTTGCAGGGCCTGCAAGGTATTTGCGGATAACAGGACCGACTACAGGATGATCCATATCCTTTTCGGAAGGCAGTGTAACCATCAGGCCGCCTGCGATATCCTGTGCAAGACGTGCGATTTCATATGGGAAACGGGTAACATTCTGTTTGCAGACATTGGCCAGCATCAGATCAATCAGGTAGTTGCCGGATTCTGTTGGCTGACCTTCGGCTGAACAGGCAATACCGCAGCAGTAAAGAGTTTCATTCAGATGAACCATTTCAATCAGTTTATCTTTGATATGAGAAGCTTTTTCAACGCCGTTATACTCTGAAGCAAGGGCTGTAGCACCAATGAGGACATCGCCGACACCGACTTTACATCCGCCATAGCTCTGTCTGTGATAACCTGCAAAACGTTCAACGAGCATACCTGCAAATTCTGTTTCCCCATTCAGGAAAATACGGTCATTAGGGACAAAAACATTATCGAAGACTGTCAGTGCTTCCATACCACCGTATGTAGAATTGCCGAGGTCAAGCTGGCATCCTTCAGTCTTTCTTGTATCACAGCTCTGACGGCCGACAATCATCATTAAACCTTCTGTGTCCAGAGGAACAGCAAAAGAAACGGCATAATCCTTGTCATCAGGTCCCATAGCGATGGTAGGCATAACAATCACTTCGTGAGAATTCAGAATACCCGTCTGATGCGCTTTTGCACCGCGGACAACAATACCGTCCGGACGGCGTTCAACAACATGCAGGAAAAGATCAGGGTCTGCCTGTTTGGATGGAGAAAGGCTTCTGTCACCTTTAGTATCTGTCATGGCGCCATCAACTGTCAGGTCGTTTTGCTGAACATAAGTAGCGAATTTAACAAAATTATCATGATAGTGTGTGCCGTATTTTTTATCTACTTCATATGTTGTGCTGTACACGGAATTGAAAGAATCCATGCCGACACAACGCTGGAAACAGGCTGCGGTCTTCTGACCAAGCAAACGCTGCATTTTAACTTTCTTAACAAGATCATCAGGACTCTGGTGAATATGCGTAAAACGGTTGATTTTCTCACCTGTAAGGCTTGAAGTCGCTGTCATCAGATCAGCATATTCAGGATTTTGTGCAAGGTCATAAGTTGCTTTGACTGAATTAACAGCCGGTTGAAGAATCGGATTACCTACCGGGTTGTCAATCTCTTCACCGAAAAGAAAGATTTTCATTTTGATTTTCTGCAGACTTCTTACGTATTCGTCTCCTGTCATTAATGGCATAATAAATTCCTCCCAAAAATTTAAAATGTGTAAATAGTTTAGAATCATGTATCCATTGATTAAATGTATCAATAGTACTTGATATTCTTAGTTATAAGCAAGATGCGTGCCAACATTGACAAAGAAAAAACAGCCCTGTTTTGCGGTATTCGTGGCAGGACTGTTTTATGTATATCTCAAAAATGAGAAAAAACGACAAATTGGAATCTCAAAAATGAGAAACTTCTCAAAAATAAGAACTACAGATTTTCAGAACGGGGATATTTTTCTTCAAGGTGCTTTTTCCTTCGGGACAGAGTTTTCAAATTCATATCCAGTTTTTCAGCTGTTTTTTCAAGGGTGCCGTATAAACTGCAGTACTCCCGGATATACTTCAGTTCGATCTGCTCAAGAATGGTTTTCAGCTGGATATTGCCAAGCTGGACATTATCTTTGATCAGACTGGATTCGCTGCTCCATAATTCGGCAGATGAAATAATATCTTCATCACTGAGAATAACCATCTTCTCAATGGTGTTCTTGAGCTCCCTGACATTTCCGGGCCAGTTATATTCTTCCAGCGTTTTGCAGGAGTAAGGACTCAGTGTTTTATGTGTTTTAAACTTGGCATTAAATTGATTAAGAAAATGTTGAGCCAGAGGGATGATGTCTTTTTTGCGCTCGCGAAGAGGAGGAATTTCCAGATTGACGACATTCAGGCGATAATAAAGGTCGGAACGGAATTCATTGGCATCAATCATTTCTTTCAGGTCGCGATTAGTGGCGGCAATGACGCGAACATCGATTTTGCGGGGCTGACTGGAACCGAGACGCATGATTTCATTTTCCTGAAGAGCGCGCAAAAGTTTCATTTGGACATTCATAGGCATTTCACCGATTTCATCAAGAAATAATGTACCGCCGTTGGCAACTTCAAAATAGCCGGGGCGGCCTTTGGAGAGGGCACCTGTAAAAGCGCCGCCTTCATAACCGAATAATTCACTTTCGATGAGATCCTTGGCAATGGCACCACAGTTGACGCTCAGCATCGGATTATCCCTGCGGGAGCTGTTCTGATGGATAAAGTGAGCCAGAAGTTCCTTGCCGGTTCCTGTTTCACCCTGAATGAGTACAGTGGTATCTTTGTCAGCTACTTTGGTGGCACTGTAAAGAATTTCGTACATTTTAGGATCATTGACCAGAAACTGGGAACGGTCAATGTTTTGCTGTGTCAGCGCACGGATTTTCTCTTTGTATTCGGACACCTGAACCATCTGTTCACTGAGCTGCTGACGGAGTTCTTCGATCATTTTGAAATCACGGGTATTGCTGATGACCATGATAATTTTGCCTTCGGGTGAAAATACAGGAGTACTGGTGATGTAAGCTTTACGCCCTGTTCTGAGAAAACTCTGTTCAATGGTTGCGGTTTTCCCTGTTTTCATAACAATCAGTGAAGCAGAATAATTGATTAGCGTAGATTCAAGGTCATGCATATTCTGACCGATAATCTCTTCACTGGTGATGCCGGACATTTCTTCATAGGACTTGTTGACTTTTAAAACATTACCTTCGCCATCTGTGATAAAGAAACCGTCCAGGGAATCCTGAAAAATTGTGTCCAGAGATTCATAAAGCTGTCGTGTATAGGAAAGTTCATCAGCCAGAGCCTGTGTACCTTGTTTTTTTAG
>ERZ809074.5121-NODE-5121-length-10169-cov-197.586415_pt1 | contig 10169 bp, 9 predicted proteins | sample MGYA00520795_ERZ809074 | MGnify/ENA primary metagenome ERZ809074 (study PRJEB31570, sample SAMEA3212989) | Homo sapiens | biome: human-gut; feature: human gut; material: fecal | place: Sweden | collected 2011 ...
CGGGACAGCTGCTCGGCGGTTTTGCGGAGCCGTTCCACTGCTTTCAAATCCTCCCGCATGGATTTCATGGCAAGCGTGTCCGTCTGCTTTCCGGCGGTCAGCTGGTCGATTTCCCGCTGCCATGCCTTCGGGGTGATTGCCTCGCCGCCGTCTTTCAGTTCTTTCAGATACCGGGCCGCTGCGTCATAGAGGATCAGTTCCCGGCTGTGGCGCTGTTCAAACTGTTCCCGTTTTTCCGGCTTTACTTTGGCAAGCTGCTTGTGGATGGACTTGTACTGGTTGTACTGTTCCCACATCTCCCCGCGCTCGGTAAGGGTAGTGATCCGGCACTCGGCCTTGACGATTTTTCCCCGCAGGTCATAGTAGCGGGTGTTCATATCTGCTATTTTTTCATGGAGCTGCTGCATGGACTGGATGCCGTTTGCCTGCAAAAAGCTGAACAGGGCGGCGCTCTCCTGCAAAGCTCGGATTTTGCCGGTGCGGGTGTCAGGCCGCTTGAGCTGCTGCTGGGCCTCCCACAAGTCAATCATGCTGGGCTGCTGGCCCTCCGGCTTTTCGGCTTCGGCCTTAGACCAGTTGTAAAGGCGGGTAATGCGGGCCTTGATTTCCTTGAGCAGCTTGTTGTCGGCGGCGATCTGCCGGTTTACTTCGCCCTTGTCGGTGCGGATGCCGCGCTTTTCCATTTGGCTGGCGGCTGGCCCCAGATGGACAGAGGGAATTTTATCAATGCCCTGCCGCTTGTAGCTGCGGTGGTCAATGCGCTCCGGTCTACCGGCAGATTCCAGCGCCCGGTTGGTGTAGGCCGCCCACGCTGCCCGCCAAATCTCCACATTTCCTTTATCGTTCCAATCGGTTGTATCCTCACGATGATTTTTCCAGCCGCCTTTCCCATCCGGGATACGCTGTCCATTCTCGTCCAGATCGTATGCCTTGCGGCACTTTGCGCCCCACTGTCCATTTTCTTTCAGAGGCCGGAGCGTCAGCATGATATGGACATGAGGGTTGCCGGTTCCCTTGTCATGGATAGCAAAGTCGGCGCACATTCCTTTGTCTACAAAGTTGTCCTTCACATAGGCACGCACAAGGGCAAGCTGTTGTTCGCCGGACAGTTCACGGGGCAGGGCTGCTTCAATCTCGCGGGCAAGCTGGCTGTCCCTTGCTTTCTCGATTTGCTCCACGCTGTTCCAGAGGATAGAACGGTCTGCAAATTCCGGCGGGGCGTGGGCAGGCAGCATGATCTCCGCATGGACAATGCCGCCTTTCCGGGTGTAGTCGTGGGTCATGCCGTCCCATTCATTTGTCAGCTTGGTTCCGCTGCGGTAAGCAGCTGCGGCAACAGCAGAACGGCCTGCGCTGCGCTTGATGATACTGACGGGAATATGGCAAAAATCTATGGGTGGCACCTCCTTTCGGCGGGGATATTTCAGGCTCCGTGGAGCCGAACAAACGCGAAGCGGGTGTTTGGCTGCGCGGAGCGCACAAGGGGTTTGGGGAGTGTAGCGCCCCATCGCGGACGAAGTACGCAATGCCCCCGGCAGGGCGCACAGCACCGGCAACGGTGTATAAGTGCGCCCTTGTAACCAAGGGACTTACGGCTCCTCCCCGGATTTCGGCAGTTTGGCAACCAGTTCCGCCGCCCCCGGAAGGTAAGAAAGGGCAATGAGGAATGCCTTGACTTTCTCACCGGACAGGCCGGGAGCCAGCGAAAACACCCCCTCCACAATGGCCCCGCGCTCGATCAGACGGCGGGTTCTGGCTCGGCGCTCGGCGTCACGCTGCTTGTTCAGCAGGGTTTTCTGGCGGTTCTCCAACTGGCGCAGTTCTTTTTGTACTTTTTCCTTCTCGGCGTTCAGCTGTTCCACTGTTCCCATTCTCTGGACACCCTCCATTTCTTCTTTTCAAAATACTTGCGAATGTTCTTTAGCCCTGCCCTGATGGAAGTGCTAACACAGCTGGGAATTACTCCTTCAGCGGCGGCGATCTCAATCACTTTCATCCCCATCAGATACCTTGCACGAATGCGGCGGGCCTGTGTCTCTGACAAATGGTTGATTGCCTCCGCCAATCTCGCTAAGGTAAGTCGGTACTCCTGCTCCGCCTCCTTCTTCATCAGAAGTTCTTCCGGTGAGGGCTGCGCCCAGCCGATGGCCGCTTTTTCAATCCCGTCATCGCAGTCGAGGGAATACTGTGCTTTGTAGCGATACATCTTGCGCTCACGGGTCGCCTCGGCTCGCTTGTCCAGCAGGAATGTTTCGACGATCTCATCGGACACCTCCACAAAGATGTCCTCTGTGCAGAACGGATAGTATTGTTTCAGATTGATGGTCTGCATAGGCGCGCCTCATTCGGATTGCGGGAGCGTTCCATAGTAGCGCCGCATATTGTTTAGGCCCCGATGGATGGCAACTGTGACTTTGCTGCTATGTACGCCCTCCTTGCGGGAGATCTCGGTCTGTGTGATGCCGGAAATATAGTAGGCGTACACGCGGCGGGCCTGCGTCGAGGTGGCATGGGAAAGAGCCTTTGGCAAGGCAGCCAACAGCCGAAGATATGCCGCGCGATCTTCCTGCTCCAATAGAATGTCCTCCGGCGATCTGGCGTGTTCCAGCGCATAGTTCTCCATCCAGCTATAAGCGTCCAGAGAGTACCAGGCGCGGTGGTTAATTTTCCGGCGCTCGTAGTTGGTCATCTCCCGCTGAGCCTGCCGCATTGCCTCCCATACCTCGTCGCTGACCTCCACGAACTCGTCATGCCGGTAGTGGGGATAAATCCACCGCAAATTGATTGTTTTCATAGGCTTACCTCCTGAAAATGGGAGAGGCGGGCAGCTTGTCCGCTGTCCGCCTCCCGCTGGGATAAGGGAAACAATCCCTTTCACTTGGTAGCCCGAAAAGGGGTCAATCGTTAGGGTGGTTTGCAAAAAAATTCAGGAACTTTTTCCGAACCGCGAGAATACTCTCATAGACGGATACTTTGGAGCAGCCACACATTGTCCCTATCTCCGCAAGGGTCAGTCCGTCCAGCGCATAGAGTGAGAACCGGCGGCGCTGGGCTTCGGTGCAGGTGTCCAGGACGGCCAGCAGCTCATCCAACGTTTCCATGCGGCAAAGGTATTCTTCCGGCGTTTCGCCGTAGATGCCCACGCCTTCGGTGGCAATTATGTATTCGTCAAACTCCCGGCCATCCCAATGCCGCCGCTGCTCGTGCAGCAGGTTTTCCGTCTTGTGGTCGGCCCGGTCAAGAAATTCATAGACTTCCAGCGTGACCTCCACGGCCACAGCTTGTCCGTTGTAATGGATGGTGACTTCCATCTGCCTTTCCTCCGTTCAGATTTTTGTGAGAAAATCTGAACGGGACGGCGGAGAACGGCACCGGGGCTGACACAGAAAAACGCCCGGACAGCATGAAGCTATTCGGGCGTGAGAAATACGATATTCAACTACATTATGACAATTTTCGCACGGACTGTCAGACGGGGGCTGTTCGATGGCCAGGCTTTTTTTGATGGCGGATCAAACATCCGAATTTGTGGGCGACTAAGTAAGCGCATGACGGCTCCCTCCGTGGGCCGCCGATCCTGTGCCGTGCAAAAGAAAGTGGCGGCCTTGATTTCTCAAAGCCGCCGTTTGATAGTTTGGGCGTGTCAATAGGTCTGCTGTACGACGGCTTTTTTCTTTTGCCGTCGTCCGGCAGATCATTCCAGTTTTATGAAACTTGGTGCTTTGCAAATACACGGCGAGAGATACCTGCACCAACTCCCAAAAAGAGCAATGCTGCCGGGATTGCCCATATCGCATACAGCATCCCGTTGCTCATTTGTTCCACCGACAGAAGCGCAATGGCCAGCACATGATAAATGGGAAGTAGTCCGACCAATCGGAACAATGGATTTACTTCGGTGATCGGCAGCAAAACGGGAAAAAGAAAAATTGCCATCGCCGCAACCAAAGCTACAATCTGATTTTTACTGATTGCAGACAGGAACAATGTAATTCCCGTAACGCTAAGGGTACAGGTAAACGCCAACAGGATTTGATACTTGAGCAGCGCCCCACAAGTAATATTAAAAGGGATAAACGCTTCCACATAGTCGCTGGGGGCAAATAGGATACTGCAATCCACCCCTTCCGTTCCGTAAAAGACAAGAGCAAGAAGCAGGTTAAATGCTGCAACCAGCGTGGTAGTGAGAATGGCGGTGATAATACCTGCAACCACCTTTGCAGTAGCGCATTTGGTTTTACCGTACTTGCTTGTCAATATGATATTATCAACACCTTCATACTCGCCGGAGAAAATCGGAGCAAGCATGATGATAACCGCAAGAGCAAGCGCGACAAAAACCCGCACCATGTTTTGGCTGGTGGAAAGCCAACCGTCCACATAGCCAATTTTGATTTCTTCATTGCCAAACACATCAGAAACACTTAATCCGTTCCAATTTCCGTCTTTATCAGAAAACCGTGAAAAGGCTGCCGATTGCATGGCGTTTTGATAAACATAGATTGCATTCAGTCCATGTAAATCTGATGTCGGTGCAAAATCAGACATCATTTGCTGCACTTTTTCATCTGTCAGGATTCCTTCATACTTTGCTGCAATTTCCTTGTCGATTTCTACCGCTGTTTTGCCAGTACCTTCACCGATATTCTGGTCAAACGCATATTTGTTTTGATAGGTTGAAAAGGAAAGCAAGGCAGAGAACAGGAGAATTCCAATTAGAGCGATGAGCGCCAAACGCTTTGAAAATACTTTCCGCAGTTCAAAAAGAATTAGTTTTTTCATTCTTCACAGCCCCCTTTGAAATAGAACAGGTACAAATCTTCCAAAGTGGGCTGCACCCTTACCGCATTTTCCATCGGCGGACGATCTCCAATGATCCGCAAAATTGTCTGGTTTTCACCAGTATTCCGCAGATTGCTCGTATTGTAGGCGGCCGCATATTTTTCTGCATAGGCAGTCGGAACTGTGCATTCCCACACTTGCCCGTCAATTTCAGAAGTGATCTCCTGCGGATTCCCAAAGTGAATGATTTGCCCGGATTTCATCATAATGATTTCCTCTGCGATAAACTCCACATCGGAAACAATATGCGTGGACAGGATCACGATGCGGTCTTTGGAAAAGGCGCTGATCAAATTGCGGAAACGAACACGCTCTTTCGGGTCAAGGCCCGCTGTCGGCTCGTCCAAAATTAAAATATGGGGATCATTGAGCATGGCCTGTGCAATCCCCAAACGCTGTTTCATACCTCCGGAAAAGGTTTTGATTTTGTGCTTACTTTCCTTCGATAAGTCTACTGCCTCCAACAGCTCTTTTGACTTCTTCCGCGCCGCCTTCTCGTCCAAGCCTTTTAGGGCAGAAACATAAAGCAGAAAGTCAAGCGCTGAGAAATCCGGGTAATATCCGAAGTGCTGGGGCAAGTAGCCCAAGAGATTTCGATAGCGTTCACCCAGCCCCACAATGTTTTTGCCATTCAACAGGATTTTCCCAGAAGTGGGATTTTGGATATTACAGAGCAGACGCATAAGCGTCGTTTTCCCTGCGCCATTTGCGCCCAGTAAGCCGTAAACGCCATTTGTTAAGGTAATATTCAAATCGTCCACGGCGGTTTTGGAACCGAACTTTTTTGTCAGCCCGATTGTCTTTAATTCCATACAATAAGCTCCTTTCTCCATAGGGAGCAATAAAATACTCTCCATGTGTTTTCATGGAGAGTATAGAGGGGAAATATCTACTTTTTATCTACAAGGCAGGAGATTTGAAATAGGCGGATACATTTGCCCCGGTTGCAGTATTTTCGATCTTCAAATAGCCGTTGTGGTGTTCACAAAGCAGCTTGCAAATATACAGCCCAAGTCCAAAATGCTCGGAATGGTTGCTTTCCTCTGTGTAATATGGATTGGTGGCTTTTTGTAGACTGCTTTTATCAAAACCCTTCCCATCGTCTGATACGGAAAGCAGCAAACCGTTGTCACGCAAGGCGAAAGATATTGTTACCGTAGTCCGGGCATACCGAACTGCATTGGAGATCAGATTGTTGCACACCTGTGAAACAAACGCGCTGTCAAGGGATAGCTTCGAAACAGGTATGTCATTTTGTAAAATCAATTCTTTTCCGTTTTTTGCACATACGATTTTTGCACTGTCATACAAAGAAGATGCCACTGTCTGCAAGTCTATCAACTTGTACTCCGGCTGCGTATCTTCCATACGCCTAAGATTGCTCATGCTGCTCACATAGCTTTCCATACGGGAGATATGTTTGCCCATTGTAGCGGCGGTTTCCTGTGTTTGGGGATTTTCGCTGGCTTGCAGCATTTCATTATAGCCTTTTAGTACCGTCAGTGGTGTACGCAAATCATGAGCAAAAGCGGCATTGAGTGCTTTTCGTTCTTCAACTTGCCGCCACATTTTAGAGAAATTATCCGCAAGGGTTGTCCGCATGATTTCAAAGGACGCGCAAAGCTGCCCCAATTCATCGTTGCTATCATAGTCGATTGAAAAGTCCAAATCATTGTTCGCTATTTTTTCAGAAGCCGCCCGCAGTTCAGCAAGCGGTTTTTTCAGTCTGTTTCTGTAAAATAGCAGTACAGCGGCAATAATGCAGAAAGCAGAATAAACGGGAGTTGCAACAATAGGCAGTTTCTCCAGCAGCGCAATGGTACGCTCGTCCTCTTTAGACATCGGGACAGGCACTGTCCCGATGTAAGCGCCATCGCCCAATTGCTCCCCCTGCTCATTCGTCAAATAATATTTTTCGCCTGACGGGGGATAAGATGCACTGATGGTCTCGGACGCGGTGTCACAGATCGAAAAAGTCGCGCCGGATAGAATGACTGCAAGTACAACAAAGGCAACTACATAGAGAATCAGGCTTTTGCGGAGAGACAGATGATGCCTATGACAATTCATTTGACCCATTTGTACCCACACCCCCAAACCGTTTCAATATACACGCGGTCGGTATATACCGCGATTTTTGATCGTATTCTGCGGATATGCTCTGCTACAACACTGCTGTCCCCCTCGCTGTCATAGCCCCAAATGTGCTCATAAATCCTCTCTTTATCAAAGACCTGGCCTGGATTTTGAGAAAGCAGCTCCACAATATCAAATTCCTTTTTGGCAAGCCCCGCACGCTTACCGTCAAAGAACAGGCAACGCTCTGAATAGTCAATCGTCAAATCGCCGGCGAACTTGATCTGCGCTTCAAAATTATGTCGCGCTTCCCGGCGCAGGTGAGCGCGTACCCGCGCTTCAAGCTCTACCAGAGAAAAGGGCTTCACAATGTAATCATCACCGCCAACGGCAAAGCCTTTTACCTTGTCTGCATCTTCAATCCGAGCCGTCAGAAAAAGAATCGGGCAGGCTATGTGATCCCGAATACGCTGACAGACCTCCAAACCATCTGTCTCGGGCATATTGATGTCAAGCAAAATAATATCCGGCTGCTTTTCTACTTGTTTTAGGGCTTCTGTGCCATTGAAAGCGGGCAGGACACGGAAACCCTTGCTTTCAAAAAAGCTGCCAAGCATGGAGACAATATCGCTTTCATCGTCAGCAATCAGTATCTTTGCGTTCATCGTACACACCTCCTAACAGATAAATGTAGAAATTATTTTTCAACTATTTATCTATTGTTCAAAATTTGTATCTTCAACACTTTTATTGTATTTCTTTGCCTTTGATAATACAAGGCAAAGAAATACGCAGGAGTTATTAAAGCAAACAGAGGCCGTAACAACAATTTCTACACGCAGAACTAATCAAATATCAGTTCAGATAGTATAATTTCCTCTACCTGTTCCTTTAGCGTATTCATCAGCCCTACCCAGCGCATGGGATCACGGGCTTTCATTTCCTCAGTAACACCCGCTGACTCCATCATGCGGGGCAGCATGTCGTCCAGGCGTTCTTGCGCGGCTTGGTCAATCTCCAACAGGTGCGGGTACAGCTTTTCACTCAAGACCAGGCTGCTGTAAAGGCCGTGCCGGTGTTCCTTTAGGTATCGCTGCCGCATACGACCATATTTGCCGATGAGGGCCTCCGACTGCTCGGAAAGTTTCAGATCGGGGTTGTAGTAATCCCCACAGAGGGTGTAAGTCAATTCACTCATGTTCATTCTCCTTTGCACTGTGATGGTTAAACTGCGGCGCTGGCCGATACGGTGGCCTTGCGGGGCTCCTGCTTGGGTAACTGGCTGACGATGGCAAAAATGCCCTTCTCCATGTCCTCGGCCCGGATTGCGGCATTTGCCGCATCCCTCTGTGCTTTGCGCTTTGTGTTGTAGCGCTCTTCCCATTCCTTCTGCTTGCCGTTGGCCTTGCGGCGTAAGTAGTTCTGGTGAAGCCTGTCCTTGCGTTCCTCCCTCTTCCTCAGTTCTTCCTGTTCTTCCGGGGTCAGGGGAACCGGCTGCAAGGCGGGCGGGATATACCGGCCCACAAAGTTGAAGTAGATTTCAACCTCCTGTGTGGTGTCTTGGCTACCTTTGCGGGCGCGCTCATGGACAAGAATTTTCTCTACAAACTCGTTGAGCATGGTGTTTGTCAGTGTGTCGAAATTCTCATACTTGTCAATCAGGGCAATAAACTTCTCCGCAGATTTCCGGCTCTGCTCATAGCCGGTAACGGCCTTTTCCAGTTCCACGATTTCCGCATTGAGTGCGTCCTGTTCTTTCGCATACTGTGTGTCCAGGGCCTCATACCGGGCGTCCGGCAGTTTGCCCAGGGCGTTGTCCTCGTAGATTTTGCAAATCAGCCTTTCCAGTTCCCCAGCCCGCTTTTGGGCGGCAGCCAGCCGTTTCCGCTTCTTAGAGATGTCGGCGGTCTGCTGGGCGGCCTGCGTTTCCTGGACAGTGCGGATAAACTCGGCCCGGTCATTCTTAGAATACTCAGCGATGGCCCGGAGCATATCAGCAATCAGGGTCAGAACAGCTTCGGCCTTGATACGGTGCTGCGTAGGGCAAAGGGAGCCGATAGGGTACTTCCCATACTGGCCGCAAGTGTACTGCGGGACGCGCTTGCCGTTGTAGGTGCGGTGAACATACATCTTGCCGCCGCAATCGGCGCAGTACATCAGGCCGGTCAGTGGATATGCCTCCCCAAAGCCGTCCGGGTAGCGTCTGGCGTTTCCCCGAATGCGCTGCACATTGTCAAAGGTTTCCTGGTCGATGATGGCCTCATGGGTATTCTCGAAAATCGTCCATTCACTTTCGTCTACATAGTGGCTTTTCTTGTCCTTGAAATGCTTGCGGGTCTTGAAATTGATCGTATGACCTAAATACTCACGCTTTTTCAAAATGCTCACAATAGTGGATGAACCCCAGCCGTAGGGGTTTTTGACCGGTTTTGTCCTGTTTACTCCTTCGTGAAAGCGTGCCAGATGGACAGCGGGGATTTCAACCTTTGCTTCGGATAGTAGCTTGGAGATTTGATAGGGGCCGTAGCCCTCCATCGTCAGGGAAAAGATACGACGTACCACTTCGGCGGCTTCTTCGTCTACCAGCCAATGCTCTCGTGTTTCATCCCATAAGTAGCCGTAAATCACAGTGCCGGTCAGGTGCTTGCCTCTCATGCCTTTGGACTTGAACACGGAGCGGATTTTCCGGCTGGTGTCACGGGCGTAAAACTCGTTCATGATGTTGCGGAACGGGGTAAAATCGTCGTCGCCTTTCAGACTGTCTACACCGTCATTGATGGCGATCAGACGGACACCGCGCTGCCGCAAAATCTCCATAACCTGACCGACCTTCAGATAGTCACGCCCCAAGCGGCTCATGTCCTTGATGACAATTGCCTCCACACGCCCCGCCTCAACTTCCTCCATCATAGCAAGAAAGCCAGGACGATCAAAGCGGGTGCCGGAGACCCCGTCATCAGTGAAATGCCGGGGATTTGGCAGGTTATTCCGGCGGGCAAACTCCTCTAACATCTGCTTTTGATGGCTTATGGAGTTGCTCTCACCCTGTAACTCATCATCGCGGCTCAAACGCTCGTACAGAGGGGTGATTTTTTCGTTTCTCATAGCTGTACCTCCTGAAATGAAAATGCCCTAAGTGACTGCTTCACTAACCATGACAAAACCATGATTAAGAAGTCACTTAGAGCATACATCTCCCGCCGCCAGTTTGTATTTTTTGTACTGCTTGACTGCAAAATGTTCCGGGTCTT
>ERZ809074.5162-NODE-5162-length-10080-cov-26.402394_pt1 | contig 10080 bp, 9 predicted proteins | sample MGYA00520795_ERZ809074 | MGnify/ENA primary metagenome ERZ809074 (study PRJEB31570, sample SAMEA3212989) | Homo sapiens | biome: human-gut; feature: human gut; material: fecal | place: Sweden | collected 2011 ...
GATAACGCAGGACCCCTTCCGAACGAATCATCGAACGAAAGGGGTCCTGAATCATAGCAATGCTCCTTATGCGGCGCTATTCCTCCCGGCAAGCGTACGCGCAGGCAGCGTACTCGGGAAACGCATCGCGATCGGCGAACTTGGGATCGACGGCCGGGAACTGGCGATGGGCGACGATATCGCCGAGCGAAACGGAATCGAGATAGTCGCGCATCAGCGCCTGGGCTCCGGCCCACAGGGGATGATAGCAGCACGTGCCCATGCGCGCACAGTCGCCATCCGGCGCGGTGCAGTCGTTCATAACCATGGGACCCTGAACGGCCTCTACAACCTGACGAATCGTAACATCGTCGGGGCTCACCTTAAGGCGCATGCCGCCATGAACACCGCGCAGGCTCTCCACAATGCCGGCCTGAACCAAACCGTGCTGGATCGAACGGGCAAACGAATACGGAACATTGACCTCTTCGGCAGCAGTGCGAACAGAAAGCAACCGCTCCGGCTCCTCGGCAAGCATCGCAAGCATGCGAAGGGCATAATCAGTCTTCCTCGATATGTCCATGTTTCCCCTTTCAAGGAATACGAACAGCTCGAACGAGCTCCGGAGCCGAGCTTGTGTCGAGACGCCAAATGACCGCCTGGGCAACCAAATTATAAATTGGGTGTCCACTGAATGCCGCACTTGAAGACTGGATGAATCAGGTACGGCCTACAGTGCAATTTAGTATAACCGAACCCCCTGCTTCATTGAACAGATGTTGCGCAACAAACCCCCTGTTTGAGCACATGTATTAGGCGGCGCTGGCTCACTCGTTGCAAATGTGGCGATTTGAATAAAGAGGCATATGAGATCCATGGCCTATTAAACGCAAAAAGCCACGTCCGAAGACGTGGCTTTAATTGCGTTGGCGGGAAGTACGGGGCTCGAACCCGCGACCTCCGACGTGACAGGCCGGCGCTCTAACCAAACTGAGCTAACTCCCCAGGCAGTCGTTCGCGTTTGTTTCCGCTCGCGTGCGCTGCGGGGATTAGTATACACAGAAGTCTGTCCGCCGCGCAACAACTTTTTTGAAAAAATTTTTCGGGCCCCTCCGGGAGGGTCTCCGGGGCTGAGGGCGGGGGTTAAGTTTGCTGCTCTACAGTCCTGCGCAAGACGGAAAGCACATTAAGTGCTTTCCTTTGCGTGCGGAACTCGCGACAAACTTAACCCCCGCCCTCAGCCCCGGAGACCCTCCCTGCCGTCACTTTGTCCAAACAGTTCTTGCCCCTCGCCGCTTCCGCGGCTCGAGGTCCCCGTTCTCCGCGGTGGGATTTGTCTGATTATTCTTGTTGAAACTCGGCCTTTGGCTCATAAAAAACGGGGGATGCAGTTTTACATCCCCCGTTTTTGTTGCGGTTAGTCTAGGTCAATAAATTTGGTGCTTATGATCTTGCCGTCTTTTACGAGCATTCTGGCCATGGTGGGGCCTCGGGTGCCTCTGGGGTAGCTGGCGCTGCCTGGGTTGAGGACCAAGCAGCGGCCCACTTGGGCTTCTTTAGTTACGTGGGTGTGACCGTTGATGGCTACGTCCACGGATCCCACCGGGAGGTCTTCGCGGTAGTGGGCTACGGCGAACTTGAGTCCCTCGTAGGTAAAGAGTGCCAAGCGGTCCACATCGGGGCCGTAGTCGCGGTAGTAGTCGTTATTGCCCAGCACCGCTCGCACGGGAGCGATGGTGCGCAGGTGTTCGTAGTCCATCTCCGACGTAAGGTCACCGGCGTGGATAATCAAATCCGCACCCTTAAGCTCGTCCAGGAGCGCAGGCGAAAGATAGCCGTGGGTGTCCGAGATAATGTCGATACGCTTGGCGCTTGCACTGTTCATGGGATCCCTTCCGCAAAACGATTTGGAGCATTCATGCAAAAAGCCCCACGGCTCCGCAGACGATTTTGGTCTACAGGGCTGCGGGGCCAGTGTACTAGAGGCTCAGGGCCTTTTTAAGCGGTACGACGCGACGGCGCGAAACCGGTACGCGTTCGTCGACGCCCGTAATGCCCAGCTGGATAGCGCCCGAAGGAACCGTCTCGACGTCGGTGACACACGCCAAGTTGACGATATAGCGGCGGTGAACGCGGAAGAAGCCAAAGTCACAGAGCTTGGCCTCGAACTGTGCCAGCGAGGTCGTGGACAAAAAGCGGTCATCGACCGTATAAATACAGGAGTAATCGTCCTTGGCCATAATAAAGCGAATGTCGTCCACGGGAATGAGGACCTTGCGGCCGCCCTTTTCCACCGGGATGCGCTCGATGGTCACCTTGCTGTCCGTGACAGGCTTGGCGCGCTGCATAACCTTATCGATCGCTCGATCCAGGCGAGCCTCCTCGACCGGCTTCATCAGATAGTCGACGGCATCCACATCAAACGCCTCGACCGCATGATCGCTATACGCGGTTACAAATACGATCGCCGGCGGATTCTTGAGCTTATGCAGCGCCTCGGCAAGTTGCAGACCCGAGGCACCAGGCATCGAAATATCGAGGAACACGACATCGACGCGGCTCTCCATGAGCATCTCGATGGCGGAGCGAACGCTCGACGCTTCTGTGATCGTGCCGATCTTGCCCGTCTGCTCGAGCAAGAAGCGAAGTTCCGATCGGGCCGGGGCCTCATCATCCACAATCATCGCACGCAGCATAGGGATAAAACCTTTCGTCAACAAACTACGTCGGGCATCCGCCAACTGGCGTTAAACCCGCAACCAATTATTCTACTCTTGAATGTCGAAGATGCTCTCCGACAAATCGAGATGCAGGAGCACTTTAGTGCCCTTGCCCGGCGCCGATTCGACGCGCGTATAGGAGTGCGGTCCAAAAAAGCGATGGATGCGCTCCGAAATATTGTGCATGGCCACACCGGCGCCGCCGCCCTGTGGGGAGTTGGCGTCGGGACGGGCAGAGCGCTCGTCAAACAGTCTGGCAGCGGTGCCTTCATCCATGCCCACGCCGTTATCGGCGACCGCAATCAAAATCGCATCGTCGCCATCCGTGTGGACCGACACGTCGATCCTCAGCGCATCGTCGTCGCCCATACCGTGACGCACGGCATTCTCGACGATCGGCTGGATTACAAATGCCGGCACCAGCGTGTCCTCGACGTCCTCGGACACATCGAAGGTCGCCAGCACGCGGTCCTCGCCAAAGCGCGCCTTCTCAAACGTCAGGTAGCGCTTGGTCTGCGCGACCTCGCGCGACACGGGAATGAGCGAACCCGAATTGTCGAGCGTGGCGCGATAGAACGAGGAGAACTCGCGCAGCAGCTCGCGGGCGCGCAGCGGGTCGGTACGCGTAAACGACGCGATGGTGTTGAGCGTATTGAACAGGAAGTGTGGGTTGATCTGCGCTTGCAGGGCACGCACCTCGGCACGGGCCGTGAGCTCCTTTTGCACCTCGAGCTCGTGGATGGCGAGCTGCGTGGACAGAATCTCGGCAAAACCCGAGGCGAGCGCGTACTGGGTGCGGTCGACGGCACGCAGGGTCTTGTAGTAGAACTTAAGCGTGCCGACGGTGCGGTCGCCCACCTTGATAGGAGCGATGATACCGGCGGGAACATGGTTGTGCGAGCCATCCGAGCCCACCACGTCCACCACGCGGTTGAACGACTGGACGATACCGTGCTCGATGACGTAGCGCGTGGCAAGTGTGTGGATGGGCGAATCGGGCAGCAGCTTTTCCTCAAACTCGCCCGCGCAGGCCAGCACGTTGCTCTCGTCGGTGATGGCAACCGTCATGGCACGCGTCTCGGGCAAAATGCGCTGGCACACCAGACGCGCCGACTCCTGCGTCAGACCGCCCTTGATGTCCTCGAGCATGGCAGAGGCCACCGAGAGCGTCTCTTCGGTGTACTGCGAACGCACCGAATCGGGATTGAGCGTCAAATAGATAAAAATGCACAGAAAGATGCACAGCAGCGCGCAGGCGACCACGGTCGCGATCGGCTCAATCCCAGTCGCCAGGGCAAAAATAAAGTACACCAGCACGCAAATGGCGCAGACAACGGCGATCACGCGAAAGATTGATATTGAGTTATCGCGCTGGGCGCGGCGGTCGATCATTCAGTCCCCTCCAGGATGCTGGTCAGTTGTGCGTCGCGCCAGAGCCCGTCCATGATCTTGGGCCAGAAGCTCTGAAAACGCAGGTAGCTTGCAGCGTTTTGGCGCGCGTAGGTCTTGGCCTCGTCAATACCGTGCCGCCAAATGCGCAGGTACCCCTCGTGCTCGCGGGTAAACATGCTGCGGACCATGGCGGTCTTGCGCACGCGGTCGTCGAGCTCGCGCGAAATCCACGGGCCCGGATAGGGCATGAGCGACGCGGCCGTGACGGGAACGAGCTCCTGCTGGTGCGCGGCAAATGTCAGCTTGGCACGCTCGTAGTACCAACGGTACACATCCTGCATAAAACGCGGGGAGCGCTTCTCGGACTCGGGCGGCAGGTGACGAACGGTCCACCCGTTGTCAAACCACACGTCGTAGCCAAACATGCGCATGTTAAAGAGGTAATCCAGGTCCTCGCCTCGGGTGATAAACGGGTCAAACGCCACACGGGTAAAGGCGCGGGCATGAAGTGCCATAAGGCCGCCGCATGCGTAGTTTGAACGCGAGATGCGAGTGCCCGAGAGCGCCTTTTTCATCCAACGATTGAACTCGATGCGCTTGGTCCACCAACGATGGCAAATGCCCGCCTTGTCTGTGGGCGCCAACGGCGACCCGTCGCGATCGTAAAAGTAACCGCTCTTAACTAAAATCGGCAGGCCCTGACGCGTCTGCTGACCCAGCGCATAGGTCGCGCGCTTCATAAAGTCGGCATCGATAACGGTCTCGTCGTCATCCAAAAAGACAACGGCGTCGTGGCCGAGCACCGCAGCGCAGGCAAGCCCCATATTGCGAATGGCGCCGTATCCGCGCAGGCTCACGCACTCGCCCGAGCCCTTGGGAGCAATCTGCGCCACACGGTCGGCGATACGCGATGCCTGGGTGTTGGTGACCACGGTGACCTTGAGCGTAGGGTGCGCGTCGACGATTTCGCGCACGCGCTTCGACACATCAGCCGTGGCCGAAACGGGACAGACCACCAAAAGAATAATCCTCGGAATGTCGCGCACCTGCTCGAGCGAGGTCAGGCAGCGGTCGAGCTCGGGATTGGTGGCGTTAAGCTTCGTCGAGTGGTCATAGACGCCGGGAGCGTTTGCACGGGCATCATCGCCCGCCCAATATGTTGGAATCACAACCGTGGCGTTCATGCCTTCCCTCCCTGCAACACAAAAACGGGGCGCCGCCAAACACAGGCGACGCCCCGCGACCTAGCTGATTCCATCATACCCACTTGGGCAAATCATTGCTCGCAAGTCGCAATGTTTATTGCGGATAACCCCAAAAGAGTACCGTGGACAGGCACAATAGCCGCTCGCTCCTATGCGGCATCCTCTGCCGCCCGAGTCATGCGGGACAGGCGAACCAGCAGCATAAAGCCAACGATCAGCAGCACGCCAATGGAAAGGACGCCCAGCGACGGGTTGCCGGTCAGCGAGGTGACGACCGACACCAGGAAGGTGCCCATGACGCTTGCATAACGACCGAAGATGTCAAAGAAGCCGTAGTACTCGTTGGACTTTTCCTTGGGGATAATGCGGCCAAAGTAGCTACGGCTGAGCGCCTGCACGCCGCCCTGGAACAGACCGACCATGATGGCAAGCACCCAGAATTCAAAGGCGGTCTTTAGGAAGAACGCGGCGAACAGCACAATGCCCATGTAGGCGGCGACCGCCACCAGGATCATGTTGAGCGTGCCCACGCGTCCGGCGAGCTTGCCGTAGATGATGGCGGACGGAAAGGCCACGAACTGCGTAACGAGCAGCGCCAGCACCAGCTGCGTCGAATCGATGCCCAAAGCCGAGCCGTAGCTGGTAGCCATGGAAATGACCGTGTGGACGCCATCGATATAGAAGAAGAACGCAATCATGTAGACCAGCACGGTCTTGTTGTGGGCGATCTCGCGCATGGTGTGTCCGACCTCGGAGAACACACCGCCCACGATGTGGCCGATGGTGTCCTCGGGACCGCGCTCGCGACCGTACTTTTGCTTATAGGTGCGAATGAGCGGCAGGGTAAAGATGAGCCACCAGGCACCAGTGATGATAAACGACAGACGCGTTGCCAGCATGGTGGGGACGCCAAGAGCGGGGCCACCCATGATGAGCGCTAGGCAGATGATGAACGGCACGGTGGAACCGATGTAGCCCCAGGCATAGCCCGAGCTGGACACGGCGTCCATGCGCTCGTCGGTGGTAACGTCGGGCAGCATGGCGTCGTAGAAGGTCATAGAAGAGTTAAGGCCGATGGTGCACAACACGTACACGGTCAAAAATGCCATGGCGGACATTGGGATAGCCTGCGCCAGGCAAAGCACCAGGCCCGTGAGGAAGAAGCCCAAGAAGAACTTGATCTTGTTGCCGGCGTAATCGGCAAGCGCGCCCAGAATGGGCATGAGCATGGCGATGACCAGCGAGGCGATCGTCTGCGCGTTGCCCCAAGCGACCACCAGGTCTGCCGAGGAAGCACCGGTATTGATGGCGTTAAAGTAGATGGGCACCACCGAGGTATTGAGCAACACGAGGGCCGAATTGCCCACATCGTACATAACCCAGTTACGCTCGAGCTTGGTGTATTTCATGGACAGGGCCCTTTCGTATCCGCCCAATATGCAGTTAGCTCATCGTACCCCAATTGCATAGAGGCACCGGTAAGGATTCGGCAAAGGGGCACGCACGGACCCTACTCCTCGCGGTCGAACTCCTCGTCGGCGTCGAGCACGCGGCCGCTGTAGTTGATATGACCGGTCACGGCCTCCATGTCGCCGGTCTCGATAAAGCGGGCGACGGTGAGCTCGTAATCGACCAGCGCGCGGTCAAAGACCTCGGGGAAGCTCTCGTTCGAGACCTCGTCGGTAAAGGGGTTCTTCCATGTCAGGTGACCCAGGTTACCGGTGCGCTCGGGCAGTTCCGTCGTCACGCGATGGGCAAGGCCGTCGAGCAGCGAGTAGTCGTGCACCAAGCCCTCGACCAGGGCAATCGCGCGCGTCTTTACCGAGCCGGCAGGCTCAATGGTGCGATAGAGCATCTGCATGTCCGAGACGGCGCCGGCGTACTCCCCCGCCGGGATGTCGATACCGTACACGCGCCCGGCGACGTAGCTCATCAGCACGCCGGCCACGCGATTGATGCGGTCGGTGGTGACGATCTCGCCCGCCGGCGGATAGTCCTCGACCGTGGCCCCGTCGCGCTTGAGCTGCAGCATCAGCACGTCCAGATCGCTTTCGAGCACGGCGTGTACCTGGCTGCCCGAAGCCTCGAGCTCGGGATCGGAATCTACAATGCCAAACTGCTGCTCGTAGACAAAGGGGTGGGCATTGCGGTCGAGCACATAGTGCGACAGCAGGCCCAGCGCAAAGGCGCGACCCAGATTGGCATCGCGCGGCTGCAGGTGCGACACGCCGTCGCGCAGGCACGAGAACTGGCGCGACATGCGTGAGCGGTGCATGACCTGAGCAAGCGACATACAGTCGGAAATGCGCGGCGTGAGCATGTGGAAGAAAAACGGGTCGGGACCTTGGTTTCCCAGGATAAAGGCGATGCGCTCCTCGTCGGACGTAATAACGCCCTGCGGAAGACGGTCGATGCTTTCCTCGCCAAACAGATGATGCGTAATGAGCGCGGGCATAATGATCCTTTCGATTTCATTCGATGTCACCCATTATGCCCACCGCACGGTCATGCCAAACCTGCAGTGGTAAACGATGGCGCACCGACCCTTACGCAAGCCCCAAGTGCGCCTTGACCTCGGCAGCACGACGACGGGACACGGGCACCGTCGAGGTTACGCGATCGAGCCTGAGCTCCATAAGACCCGTGGAGCCGATCTCGACATTGTGCACGTCTTCCAAATTAACCAGATAGCTGCGATGGACACGGATAAAGCCCTCGGAGGCCAGGCGCCGCTCGAGCGAGGAAATCGACTCATTGATCAGGTATGTTCCCTCGGCGCAGACGGCGTTGCAAAAATCGGCGCGCGCCTCAAAGTAGCAGACATCCGCCACGGGAATGAACACCTTTTTGCCCCCGCGATCCACCGTCAGGCGCAAAGGCTGGCACGGAGCATAGACGACACGGCGAGCGCCCAGGGCAGTCTCGATCTTGTCGAGCGCCTTTGACAAGCGGGCATCCTCGACCGGTTTGACGATGTAATCGACAGCATCGAGGTTATAGGCATCGGCCGCATACTCGGCAAATGCCGTCACAAACACCACGACCGGCGGCGTCTTTAGGTTCTGCAGTGTCTCGGCAAGCTCAATTCCCGAGCGACCGGGCATGGTAATGTCTAAAAACAGCACGTCGGGCTTGTTCGACAGAATCGACTCCACGGCTTCGGTGACATTGCCCGCCTCGGCAATCTGACCCACACGCGTATCCTTTTCCAACAGATAGCGTAGCTCGGCCCTAATTGGAGGCTCGTCATCAACCACCAGGATGTTCCAGCCTTCGGACATATGCGCTTCCCCTCTTTTCCTCTCAATCCAACCGCGTGCTACACCGTTAGCGGCGCCGGCTCATGCGGCTCGCCGTTCAACTCAACGATGACCTGTGTTCCCACGCCCTCCTGGGACTTCACGCGCATGCCAGAATCTTCTCCGTAAAAGAAATGGATGCGCTGAAGCACGTTGAAGAGCGCCAGACCGCAACCTCGCTTGATGGAGCCGTCAGCGGTAATGCTCTCGGGCTCCTCTCGGCGATGCTGCTCAAACAGATGCGCGCAGACTTCTTCGCTCATCCCGATGCCGTCGTCTTCGACGATGATCTCCAAGCCGTCATCGGTCTCAAAAGCCCTAACACGAATAGAAAGCGGCTCGATCTCGCGCTGCGCATGCTTGATGCAGTTTTCGAGCAGCGGCTGCAAGATAAATGGCGGCACCAGGCTGTCGCGCACCTCAAAGTCGATGTCGACCGAAACGCGCAGACGGCCGTCGCCATACCGGGCCTGCATAAGATTGATATAACGAGTACCCTGTTCCACCTCGTGCTCGAGCGTGGTGAGCGTATCGGAATCAGAAAGCGTCTGACGATAATAGTTGGAAAAGTCGATCAGCAGCGATCGCGCCTTGTCGGGCTCGGTTCGAACGAGCGACACGATCGTGCTAATGGTATTGAATAGAAAATGCGGGTCGACCTGCGACTGCAGGGCGCGAAGCTCAACGCGGGCCGTGAGCTCGTCCTGGCGCTCGAGCTCAAAGCTGGCGAGCTGCGTGGAAATTAGATCGGCAAAACCCGAGGCAAGGGCCGTCTGACGCATATCGATGCTGCTCAGGCGGGGGTAATACAGCTCGAGCGTGCCCACGCAATGCCCGCGCACGGTAAGCGGCGCGACAATGCCGGCGCGCAGGCGGGGAAAATAGCCGCCCGTCTCATTGGAGGCGTCACGCGAAAACACGCTCTGCTCGCCCGTCTCAATCACGTTGAGCGTGGTCTTGAGCACCACCGGAGTGCCGGCAGGGCACTTTGCCGAGTCCTCGCCCCAGCTTGCCAGCACCTGCTTGCCGTCGGTAAAACAGATGGCAGAGGCGATAGTCTCGGACAGGATGATTTTAGAGGCGCCCAGGGCCGCTTCGGGCGTAAGACCGCGCGACGTGTAGGCGAATATTTTTGATGCGATGGCAAGCGTACGGTCGGTTGCGCTCGACGTGAGGTCGTCGGGAACCACAAAGACATATGAGAAGAAGAAGCACAGCATGACCAGGCCGGCAATAACGACAACGCCCGGAACGGGATTGGGATTATCGGTTAAATCCCAGATAAGCAGCAGGATAAGCGCCGGAACGACGATACCGAGCAGGATGGCCTGGACCACATGCTGGGCCGTACGAAAGACCTTGGTAGAGTTGTAGCTCTTGCCCAGAATCAGCCTGTTTAAATCCACCGTCATCCCCTTTTATCTACCGCACCCATAGCAATAAAGAGGGCCGCAAGCGACCCTCTCCATTGCATTATGCAATCAA
>ERZ809074.5172-NODE-5172-length-10062-cov-3.768462_pt1 | contig 10062 bp, 6 predicted proteins | sample MGYA00520795_ERZ809074 | MGnify/ENA primary metagenome ERZ809074 (study PRJEB31570, sample SAMEA3212989) | Homo sapiens | biome: human-gut; feature: human gut; material: fecal | place: Sweden | collected 2011 ...
CTCCAGATGTTCCTGTGAATTACTTCCCCGATGATAATCCTGAACATAGCCCCAAAGCGTCATGGCGTAGCCATGGACACTTACTGTTTACTAACTGGCTGAACTACTATGTTTACCAGATCACGCCGTTTGATCTGCGTTATATGAACCCTACGCTGGAATAAGCCTACTTCACTATATTTTCAACTTTTCCCTAATGCTGCTGAATGTCTGTTTAGCAGCATCCTCAAATTTTATCTCCCCTCAATTCTTTTTCTTAATTAACAGTCTATTGTGTTTAAACAATCTAATGGAACCGGTTTTCTTCTTATTGTTATTAATATATTTACCTATCCATATGAAATTTAAAGAATATAAAAATAATTATAATAAAAATGGAAATTGTTTTTGATTTTGTTGAATCACTGTCTACGCTTTAATCTGTTGGTACGAAATTTAGTCGCTAATGAGAAGTGCAAAAGTGAGCTAAATGACAGGAGTGGGGTTCTGGTTGTACCCCTAGCAGAGGGCGGAGACAAACATATGACACAACAGATCGTTGATACTGAGCTGGCATTTACCCAGCAATTTGGCAGTCAGGAGCAGCAAGTTCTTACCGAAGAGGCTATTGAGTTTTTAACTGATTTAGTCGCTCGATTTGCGCCTCAACGCAAGCAGTTACTTACGGCTCGTCAGGCGCAACAACAAAAAATAGATCGCGGTGAACTGCCAGATTTTATTTCGGAAACTAATTCCATTAAAAATTCCGATTGGAAAATTCGCGGTATTCCTCGCGATCTTCAAGACCGCCGCGTTGAAATCACGGGGCCGGTCGAGCGCAAAATGGTGATCAATGCGCTTAATGCGAACGTTAAAGTTTTTATGGCTGATTTTGAGGATTCACTTGCTCCAAACTGGGACAAAGTGATTGAGGGCCAAATTAACCTGCGTGACGCCGTGAATGGCACGATCAGCTTCACCAATGAAGCAGGAAAAATTTACCAGCTAAAACCGAATCCTGCGGTGCTGATTGCTCGTGTGCGTGGTCTTCATCTGCCTGAAAAGCATGTAACGTGGCAGGGTGAGGCTATCCCCGGAGGGCTGTTTGATTTCGCGCTCTACTTTTTCCATAACTACCAAGCACTCTTGGAAAAAGGCAGCGGCCCCTATTTCTATCTGCCTAAAACAGAGTCTTACCATGAGACTGCATGGTGGAGTGAGATCTTCAGCTTTACCGAAGATCGTTTTGATCTACCGCGTGGAACAATTAAGGCCACTGTATTGATTGAAACCCTGCCTGCGGTATTCCAGATGGATGAGATCTTACATAGCCTGCGTGATCACATCGTTGGTTTGAACTGCGGTCGCTGGGATTACATCTTTAGCTATATCAAAACGCTGAAAAACCATAGCGACCGTGTTTTACCCGATCGCCAGTCCGTGACGATGGAAAAACCGTTCTTAAGTGCTTATTCACGTTTGCTGATCAAAACCTGCCACAGACGCGGCGCTTTTGCGATGGGCGGAATGGCGGCATTTATCCCTAGCAAAGACGCTGAGCGCAATGCATGGGTGATGGATAAGGTCCGTGCTGATAAAGAACTTGAAGCAAATAACGGCCATGACGGCACTTGGGTTGCACACCCGGGCTTAGCAGATGAAGTGATGCAGGTTTTTGGCCGCGTGTTGGGTGAGCGCAGCAATCAGCTTGAGGTAACGCGTTCGCAGGATGAACCTATTACCGCAGCTCAACTGCTGGAACCTTGCCCTGGTGAACGTACCGAAGAGGGGATGCGTGCCAATATTCGCGTTGCCGTTCAATACATTGAGGCTTGGATTTCGGGTAATGGCTGCGTGCCAATCTACGGCTTGATGGAGGATGCGGCGACGGCGGAGATCTCTCGCACATCAATCTGGCAGTGGATCCACCACGGGAAAACGCTGAGCAATGGCCAGCAGGTTACCCCAGATCTTTTCCGTCAGTTATTGAAAGAAGAAATGCAGGTTATTCGTCAAGAGCTTGGTGATAAACGTTTCGACAGCGGCCGTTTTATTGAGGCTGCCAGTCTGATGGAGCGTATTACAACCAGCAATGAGCTGATCGATTTCCTGACACTACCTGGTTATGAACTGTTGAATTAAGCACGAAAATTAACCCTACACCGAAACCATAAAATAGAGAAAAAAGCCAAGGAGCGCTTGCCATGTCTACCTCACGTAATCAGCAAATTCAGCAGTTGGAACAGGATTGGAAAACTAACCCGCGTTGGGAGGGCATTACGCGTCCCTACAGCGCAAATGACGTGGTTAATCTGCGTGGTTCGGTGAATCCAGAATGTACTTTAGCGCAAAAGGGCGCCGCTAAACTTTGGGAGCTGCTGCATGGCGGTTCACGCAAAGGTTATGTTAACTGCCTCGGGGCATTAACCGGTGGACAGGCATTACAGCAGGCAAAAGCCGGTGTCGAAGCCATCTATCTCTCTGGCTGGCAGGTGGCGGCGGATGCCAACTTGGCATCCAGCATGTATCCGGATCAATCACTGTATCCCGTTAATTCGGTGCCAGCGGTAGTTGAACGTATCAATAATTCATTCCGTCGCGCAGACCAAATCCAATGGTCGAACGGCGTGGAGCCGGGTGATAGCAAATTTACCGATTACTTCTTACCGATTGTTGCCGACGCTGAAGCCGGTTTTGGTGGCGTGCTGAATGCGTTTGAATTAATGAAATCGATGATTGAAGCTGGTGCAGGCGGAGTTCACTTCGAAGACCAACTGGCATCGGTGAAAAAATGCGGTCATATGGGCGGCAAAGTACTGGTTCCGACGCAGGAAGCGATTCAAAAATTAGTCGCCGCGCGTTTAGCCGCAGACGTATTGGGTGTTCCAACTCTGGTGATTGCCCGTACCGATGCCGATGCTGCCGATCTGATCACATCAGATTGCGATAGCTACGACAGCGCTTTTGTTACCGGTGAGCGTACCGTTGAAGGCTTTTTCCGTACTCATGCTGGTATTGAACAGGCTATCAGTCGTGGCCTCGCCTACGCGCCTTATGCCGATTTAGTTTGGTGCGAAACGTCTACCCCAGACTTAGACGCGGCGAAGCGCTTTGCCGATGCGATTCACGCCCAGTATCCGGGCAAGCTGCTGGCCTACAACTGTTCACCTTCCTTTAACTGGAAAAAGAACCTCGACGATCAGACTATCGCACGCTTCCAAGATGAGCTTTCTGCGATGGGCTATAAATACCAGTTCATCACGCTGGCAGGCATTCACAGCATGTGGTTCAACATGTTTGATCTGGCGCACGCATACGCCAATGGAGAGGGCATGAAACACTACGTTGAGAAAGTGCAGGAGCGCGAGTTTGCGGCACAGAAACAGGGTTATACCTTTGCCTCCCACCAACAGGAAGTGGGCACGGGATACTTTGATAAAGTGACGAATGTGATTCAGGGTGGTGCATCATCGGTAACGGCTTTGACCGGATCAACTGAAGAGCAGCAATTCTAAAAACACGGGTAAGCATGAACGCTAAAACGGGCAGGGCAATGCGCTCTGCCCGTTTTGTCTGAGAGTCAGCGAGGTGACCGAGATGGCTATTGGTATGGAACAACTGATTGCGCAGACGATCTTACAGGGCTTCGATGCTCAGTATGGTCGTTTTCTCGAAGTGACCGCGGGAGCCCAACAGCGCTTTGAGAAAGCTAACTGGGGCGCTGTTCAACTGGCGATGAAAAAACGTATTCACCTCTACGATCACCATGTGGGGCTGGTGGTGGAGCAGCTACGCAGGATGACGGGGCCTTTATGTCATGATGCTGAATTCTTGGCTCGCGTGAAGACGGTCTACACCGACATGCTGCCTGAATATCCGCGTTTTGAAATTGCCGAAAGCTTTTTTAACTCCGTGTACTGCCGCTTATTCAATCATCGTGAGCTAACCCCAGATAAGCTATTTGTTTTTAGCTCCCAGCCAGAGCGCCATTGGCGCGAATTTCCCCGTCCATTAGCCAGAACCTTTAAGCCTGATGCCGGTTGGCATGCGCTAATCAATGATTTACTCGGCGAACTGCCACTTCGATTACCGTGGGAGGATCGCGCCCGTGATGTGGACTATATTCTCAGCCATTTAGAAAGTACCTTCGGTGAAAATACGCTGAATCACAGCCGCCTACAGGTAGCCAATGAGCTGTTTTATCGCAATAAAGCGGCTTGGCTGGTGGGGAAGCTGCACACGCCAGAAGGCATTTATCCCTTTCTGCTGCCGATTCATCATAACGAACAAGGCGCGCTGTTTGTCGATACCTGCTTAACGCGTTTAGATGAGGCCAGCATTGTTTTTGGCTTCGCTCGTTCGTACTTCATGGTGTATGCACCTTTGCCGGCCGCGTTGGTTGACTGGCTGCGCGAGATTTTACCGGGGAAAACAACCGCTGAGCTCTATATGGCGATTGGCTGCCAAAAGCATGGGAAAACAGAATATTACCGCGAGTATTTAAAGCATCTTGCCGAATCTAAAGAACAATTCATTATTGCTCCAGGCATTCGAGGAATGGTGATGCTGGTTTTCACGCTGCCTTCGTTTGACCGCGTATTTAAGATCATCAAAGATAAGTTTGCGCCGCAAAAAGAGGTCGATCCTGCACGGGTTCAAGCCTGCTACCAGCTAGTTAAGGAACACGATCGCGTTGGCCGCATGGCTGATACTCAAGAATATGAAAACTTTGTGATTGAAAAGTGGCGCATCAGCCCTGAGCTGATGGCGGAATTACAACGGGAAGTTCCTGAGAAATTGGAAGATTTAGGCGATCGTATCGTGATCCGTCATCTGTATATTGAGCGTCGCATGATTCCGCTCAATATCTATCTGGAGCAGGCCGATGAGCGCCAGTTACATGACGCCATTGAAGAGTATGGCAATGCGATCAAGCAGCTAGCTGCGGCGAATATTTTTCCCGGCGATATGCTGTTTAAAAACTTTGGTGTAACCCGACATGGGCGAGTGGTGTTTTATGATTACGACGAAATTTGCTACATGACTGAGGTTAACTTCCGCGATATTCCACCGCCGCGTTATCCTGAGGACGAAATGGCCAGCGAGCCATGGTATAGCGTGTCGCCAAATGATGTGTTTCCTGAAGAGTTCCAGCATTTCTTATGCGGTGATGCGCGAATTAGAACGTTGTTTGCCGAAATGCACGGTGATTTATTTACTGCAAACTATTGGCGTAGTTTGCAGCAGCGGATCAGTAACGGCGTGGTTGATGATGTCTTTGCCTATCGACGTAAGCGCCGATTTGCACAGCGTTAATCAGTTTGGGCGGCGTAATGTGCAAGGCACCGTAATGTGCTTGCCGGGCTGTGGCGCGCTTTGCAGGGAGAGTAACTGTTGTACCGCCATTCGTCCGCCTTCGGCATAGCCTAAGTCGACGGAAAAGGTCTTGGGATACAAGAACTCCAGCAGCGAGTTATTCCCCATGCCGCAGACGATCACATCGTTTTTTGACCGCTCCTGTAAGTACTTACTTACGCCGAGAGCAATGGTATCTGACGCGCAGATGATAGCGCTGGTATCCTCAGAGATAACCTGCTGAGCCAACTGATATCCACTCTGAAAGGTAAGCTCCCCGAGCGCGGCACAAGGCGTTATCTGGTGCTTTTTGCAGTGCGCGTGATAGGTGTCGTAACGGCGTCCACCCGTTGTGGCATCCGAAAGTTTGACCCCAACGAAAGCGATGTGTTGATGTTTTTTGGCGATGAGCGCGTTCATCAGCAAGGTGACAGCGCCGCTATCGTCATAACGTACCGAGGTCAGCTGTTCATACTCCCATGCCAGAACAACGATTTTCTCTCGCCACGGCAGCAGCATTGATTCATCCAGACCGGTAAAGCCGAACAGCAAAATGCCATCAACGTGACGACGCGATAGAACGGTCAAATGTTCCTGCACTCGCTCCGGCTCAAACTGGCTTTCTAATAAAATAGGGTCGTAGCCTTGGGCATACAACAGGGGAAGCATGGCGCGCACGGCCTGATTTTCAGCGTTGGAATCTAAACGCGAAACAATGATGGCGACGACTTTATCCGTTTGCCCGCGCATGGCTCCAGCCGATTTTGATGGGGCAAAGTTATGTTGACTGATGATTTCTTCGATCCGCGCCCGCGTTTCAGGTTTCACGCCAGATTCTTTATTGATCACCCGAGAAACGGTGGATTTACCCACGCCGCTGAGGCGAGCAATATCTTTAATCGTCAATCGTTCGGACATAACGTAACGCCACGCAAAGTCAGTGATAAGAATGCTATTGTTGTGGGTAAAAGCCGCTAAGGCAAGCCCCCGTCATGAACTTTGCCGCAGCTCATTCAGGGAACGATAGGGGTGATAACAGGCCAATCTCAAATATCCCTCTCTTTTACGTGTGCAAATGCGTATAATCGCCGCCCTGATATTGATGCTTTGTTAACCACCCAAATTGTTAACGGCACAACGTATTGCAGTTCCGCTTCAGCGCAAACTTCCCCAGATAAATAGAAAAGAGTGATGTCATGAGTAGTATCAGCCTGATCCAGCCAGAACGTGATTTGTTCTCCTACACGCCCTATTGGGCAGAGTGCTACGGCACGGCCCCGTTCTTACCGATGTCGCGTGAGGAAATGGATACTCTCGGCTGGGATAGCTGTGACGTCATTTTAGTTACCGGTGATGCCTACGTTGACCATCCAAGCTTTGGAATGGCAATCGTTGGCCGCATGCTGGAAGCTCAGGGTTTCCGTGTGGGGATCATTGCGCAACCGGACTGGACCAGCAAAGCCGATTTTATGCGTCTGGGGAAACCGAACCTGTTTTATGGCGTCACTGCGGGCAACATGGATTCGATGATTAACCGCTATACCGCCGATCGCAAACTGCGCCACGACGATGCTTACACGCCAAACAATGAAAGCGGCAAACGTCCAGATCGTGCAACGCTGGTTTATACCCAACGCTGTAAAGAAGCTTTCAGCGATGTTCCGGTGATTTTAGGTGGGATTGAAGCCAGCCTGCGCCGTATTGCTCACTACGATTATTGGTCTGATACCGTACGCCGTTCGGTGCTGGTGGACTCTAAAGCCGATATGCTGATGTATGGCAACGGCGAACGCCCACTGGTGGAAGTTGCGCATCGTTTGGCCTCCGGTGAGCCGATTGCCAGCATTATCGACGTGCGTAATACCGCGGTCATGCGCAAAGAGGCGTTGCCGGGCTGGAGCGGCGTGGATTCCACTCGCTTAGACAAACCGGGCCGTATCGAACCGATTCCCAACCCTTACGGCGACGATTTGGCCTGTGCGCCAGATGCCGATAAGAAGAAAGACGATAGCGTACAAACCATCACCGTGCGTGCGCCAAAGCCTAAGCCGTGGGAAAAAACCTACGTGCTGCTGCCGTCTTATGAAAAAGTTAAAAATGACAAAGTACTGTATGCGCACACGTCACGCATTTTGCATCATGAAACTAACCCCGGCTGCGCGCGTGCTTTGATGCAAAAACATGGCGATCGCTATATTTGGATTAACCCTCCGGCTATCCCATTGAGCACGGAAGAAATGGACAGCGTATTTGCGCTGCCTTACCAGCGTGTTCCTCATCCAGCCTACGGCAGCACCCGTATTCCTGCTTATGAGATGATCCGCTTCTCCATCAACATCATGCGTGGTTGCTACGGCGGCTGCTCATTCTGTTCGATTACCGAACACGAAGGCCGCATCATCCAGAGCCGTTCAGAAGACTCAATTATTCGTGAAATCGAAGAGATCCGCGACAAAGTCCCTGGCTTTACCGGCGTGATTTCCGATTTGGGTGGCCCAACGGCCAACATGTATATGCTGCGCTGCCAGTCACCGCGCGCCGAGCAAACCTGCCGTCGTGCATCCTGCGTTTACCCTGAGATTTGTCAGCACATGGACACCAACCATGAGCCGACCATCAATTTGTATCGTCGTGCGCGTGATCTAGACGGTGTGAAGAAAATCCTCATTGCTTCTGGGGTTCGTTATGATCTGGCGGTTGAAGATCCGCGTTATATCAAAGAGCTGGCAACCCATCATGTGGGGGGCTATCTGAAGATTGCGCCAGAACATACCGAAGAAGGGCCGCTGTCTAAGATGATGAAGCCGGGCATGGGAAGCTATCATCGCTTTAAAGAGCTGTTTGATACCTATTCCAAGCAGGCTGGCAAAGAGCAGTATTTGATCCCGTATTTCATTTCAGCGCATCCGGGAACGCGAGATGAAGATATGGTCAACTTAGCGCTGTGGTTGAAGAAAAACCGTTTCCGTTTGGATCAGGTACAAAACTTCTATCCGTCGCCGTTGGCGAATTCCACCACGATGTATCACACGGGTAAAAACCCGCTGGGTAAAGTCGATTATAAAAGCGAAGATGTTGTGGTGCCGAAAGGCGATCGCCAGCGCCGCTTACACAAAGCGCTGCTGCGCTATCACGATCCAGCCAACTGGCCGCTGATCCGTGGTGCGCTGGAAGAGATGGGTATGAAGCATTTGATCGGTTCGCGCCGTGAATGTTTAGTACCGGCCCCAACGCTTGAAGAACAACGCGAAGCGCGTCGTGGATACCAGAGAAATATGCGTCCGGCGATGACTAAGCATACCGGTGCTCCAGCGAAGCCTGAACAGCGTGCAGCCAAACCTAAAACGATTCGCGGTGAAGCGCCGTCAGCGGAGCGCAATGGAAAAGCGCATGATAAGGCTTCTCCGGCGGGCAAGCCTGTTAAAGGTAAACCGCAAGCGGCTAGACCAACGGCGCATACGCCAGCGGGAAAAACGGCTGCGAAGCCATCAGGGCGCAAGGCACCTCGCGTGACCAAAGGTAAATAACGATAAAAAATCCCCGCAGCGCGGGGATTTTTTTACCGATTCATTACAGCTTTTCAAACGTATCAGGATCGGGCCCCAAGCGTTTTCCGCTATCGAGCTTGGCAATCAGGCTCAGCTCATCTTTATCCAACCGAAAATCAAATACCCCAAAGTTTTCTTGAATGCGTTTTGGCGTAACGGATTTAGGGATCACAATCAATCCAGAATCCAAGTGCCAGCGAATGACAATTTGAGCTGGGGTTTTCTCATACTTCTGCGCCAGCTTATGAATGATTTCAGTATCAAAAACACCCTCGCCGCCCTGTGCCAGCGGGCTCCAAGATTCGGTAGCAATGTGATGTGTGGCATTCCATGCGTGCATGGTTTTTTGCTGCATCAAAGGATGAAGCTCAATTTGGTTCACGGTGGGTGAAACGCCCGTTTCATCGATCAGGCGTTGTAGGTGTGGGATATTAAAATTACATACGCCGATGCTCTTGATCAGCCCTTGTTTCTTGAGGTCAATCAGCGACTTCCATGCGGTAACGTATTTATCCTGCGCAGGCGCTGGCCAATGAATCAGATACAGATCGATGTAATCCAACCGCAGCTTTTTCAGGCTTTCTTCCAGCGCCTTCGCCGCGTTGTCTTGGTCTGTATTCCATAATTTAGTGGTGATGAAAAGCTCGTCGCGAGCAATTGACGAGTTTGCTAACGCTTTGCCGACGCCTTCTTCGTTAGCATAAATGGCCGCAGTATCGATTGAGCGATAACCTGTCTCTAACGCGGTTTCGATAGCGGTGATGACTTGCTCATTCGAGGCTTGCCATACGCCTAAACCGAGCTGTGGCATGGTATTTCCGTCGCTCAGCTTGATAAGAGGTTGTGTGGACATCGTTTTCTCCTTCTGCTGGAGAGGCTAAATAGAAGCCCCATCCGTTCCATACCCGCCGTACTTCAAGCTGCACTTTTGATGGCCGCGCTGAATTTGCTGCCTCTTTGCCGCCTCAAGGTAGCTCAAATTATTTTGGATATGATGAAACCTATCCTTTAAGCCTAGCTCAAAAAGATCGGTATGGACGAAGTAATTGGCTATAGCTTTATGACCTGCGACAAGGTTATTGTGTTGTTAAAGCTATTTTTACCCCCGTGATTTCAAGGAGAGCACCCGTGTTTCAGCATGTAGACGCCTATGCAGGCGATCCGATTCTCTCGCTGATGG
>ERZ809074.5174-NODE-5174-length-10060-cov-8.793903_pt1 | contig 10060 bp, 6 predicted proteins | sample MGYA00520795_ERZ809074 | MGnify/ENA primary metagenome ERZ809074 (study PRJEB31570, sample SAMEA3212989) | Homo sapiens | biome: human-gut; feature: human gut; material: fecal | place: Sweden | collected 2011 ...
TCCCCGGCCTGACCGGCATGGAGAAGATGGCTTCCATCATGCAGAAGCTGCGTGATAACCCGCCCGCCGAGCTGGCTGGCCACAAGGTGGTCAAGGTGACCGACTACAAGAAGCCCGAGGAGACCGGCCTGCCTGCAGCAAACGTGTTGATCTACAGTCTGGAAAACGGTGCGACCGTTGTGGTGCGTCCCTCCGGCACCGAGCCGAAGATCAAGACCTATTTCACCACTCTGGGCAAGGATCTGGCTGAAGCACAGGCACAGAAGGATGCTCTGGCTGCTGCCATCGAGCCGATCCTGAAGTAAACTCCATCAAGAACAAGTTTGTGCCCCTCTGCTGTGTGCAGAGGGGCATTTTTGCTGTAGAATATTGGTTGCAGTTTGGGAAGTTATACGCTATAATAAAATATGGCTTACTATAGGAATCGGGCAGGTGAAGAAATTGGAAAAGAGAGTATCCGCAGTACTGGTGGCGGCGGGGTCTTCCACACGCATGGGCTTTGACAAGCTCAGCTTTGATCTGGGCGGCGAGACCGTGCTGCACCGCAGCATCCGCGCGTTTGAACAGGACCCGCTTGTCACGGAGATCGTGCTGGTGGCCGGTAAGAACCGCGCCTTTGTGGAGCAGCAGGCAGCAGACTGCACAAAGCCTGTGCAGATCGTAACGGGCGGCACCACCCGCGCCGAGAGCGCAAAAAACGGCGTGCTGGCGGCAGCAGGGGAGCTTGTGGCAGTGCACGACGCGGCAAGACCCTTCGTCAGTCAGGCCGTCATCACAGCAGCGCTGGAAGCAGCGGCCCGGTGCGGCGCAGCTGCACCTGCCGTACCGGTAAAGGATACCATCAAGGCTGCAGCGCGCGGCAACGGAAAGACCGTGCCGGATGCCTGTCTTGTGTACACAACGCCCGACCGCAGCACCCTGTATGCGGTGCAGACCCCTCAGTGCTTTGACCGCGCAGAGTACCTTGCTGCGCTGGAAGAGCTGGATGCCGAAAAAGCCCGCCTTGTCACCGACGACTGCAGCCTGTTCGAGCTGACCGGCCGCGCCGTGCAGCTGACGCAGGGCGATTACGCCAATTATAAGATCACGACCCGCGAGGACTTGCCCCGCCCGGAACAGAAAGAGGAACACAAAATGCGCATTGGACATGGTTATGACGTGCACCGTCTGGTGGAAGGCCGCAAGTTGATCCTGGGCGGCGTGGAAGTGCCTTTTGAAAAAGGCCTGCTGGGCCACTCGGATGCAGATGTGCTGGCCCATGCGGTGATGGATGCTGTGCTGGGTGCCGCTGCGCTGGGGGATATCGGCCAGCATTTCCCGGACAATGACCCGGCCTACTCCGGTGCCGACAGCTTGAAGCTGGCCCGCCGTGTGGCCGAAATTTTAAAGGAGCACGGCTTCCGCATTGAAAATATCGACGCTACGCTGTTGTGTCAGCGGCCCAAGCTTGCGCCGTACATTCCGGCCATGCGCCAGAATCTGGCCGATGCCTTCGGCCTGCCGGTGGATGCCGTGAGCGTAAAGGCCACCACCGAGGAACATCTGGGCTTTACCGGTGAGGGGCTGGGCATTGCCGCCCACGCTGTTGCCCTGATCGAAACACTGTAAACGGGAGCGTGTACCAATGACTCTGAACGCGATCATTGCAAATTTCCAGACCTTCAAACTGGTCGATTTGCTGGATATCATCATCATTTCCTTCCTGATTTACCAGCTGCTGGGCATTGTCAACCGCACCCGCGCTGGCCAGCTGTTCAAGGGTGCGCTGCTGGTGATGGCCGTCTATCTGGTGGCAGAAACGCTGAACATGCGTACCGTCACATGGCTGCTGAACTCACTGCTGCAGGTGGGCCTGCTGACGCTGGTGGTGCTGTTCCAGCCGGAGATCCGCCGTGCGCTGGAGCGCATGGGCCAGACCGACCAGTGGGCCGCCAAGCTGTTCAATGTCAAAGGCCGCTACAACGATCCCAGCCTGAAGGGTGCATGGCGCAGCGCCATTATTGCCATCTGCGATGCGGCAGAGCGCTTTTCTGAGACCAAGACCGGTGCACTGATCGTGCTGGAACGCCACACGAACCTTTCGGAGATCGTGCGCACCGGCACGCCGGTGAACAGTGCGGTCAATCTGGAAGTACTGGGCACCATTTTCTACGAGGGCACGCCCCTGCACGATGGTGCTGCCATCATTGAGAATGGCCGCATCAAAGCCGCGGGCTGTGTGCTGCCGCTTTCCAACAATCTGGATCTTGGCAAGGATATGTTCACCCGTCACCGCGCCTGCCTTGGCATTGCCGAAAATTCCGACGCCATCGCCATCGTGGTCAGCGAGGAGACCGGCATCATCTCCATGGCAAAGAACGGCGTGCTGATCCGCCACTTTGACCGCCAGACCCTGTATACCCGTCTGGTGGATGAGATGATCCCCAAGGAGACCACCACCGAAAAGACGACGGTCAGCGGCTGGCGCGGTCAGCTGGACCGTCTGTGGAAATGGGTCAGCCAGAAGGAGGACGATGCGCAATGAACAACGAACCCAACAAGAAAAATGGCGCAAAGCCTGCGGTCGCCCATAAGAAAAACATTCTGGACGACCGCCGCATCCGGCTGGCACTTTCGGTGCTGGGTGCCATCGTTGCATGGATGGTGGTCACCATCATCGTGCAGCCCGGCACCAGCAACACCATCTACAATGTGCCGGTGGATTATACCTACGATTCCGCTGCTTACACCTCCCGGGGCCTGAGCATCGTCAGCGCCGAGGATAAGACCGTGAACCTGAAAATCTCCGGCGACGGCTACACCATCGGCGGGCTGACGGCTTCCGATTTTGTGGTCTACCCGGATTTTTCCAGCGTACGCGACAGCGGCGAAAAGACCCTGCGCCTGCTGGTACGCGGTGCCAACGGCCTGCTGAACGGTGTGACCGTGACCATGGAAGGCAATGACAACACGGTGGATGTGGTGTTTGACGTGGTGGAGGAAAAGACCCTGCCCGTTACCGCTACCACCAACTATCTGCGCATTGCAGACGGCTATATCCTTTACAGCACCGAGGTCTCCAAGGAGACCGTCACCCTGTCCGGCCCCAGCAGCGAGCTGAGCAAGGTGGCTACCTGCACCGCCGAGGCATCTTACAGCAGCGAACTGACCGAGTCGGTCACGCTGAACACCCCTCTGCGCTTCTACACCAGCGGCGGCAAAGAGGTCAAGTTCCAGTACACCACGCTGGAAGAAAGCAATGTGGACGTGACGCTGCAAGTGTACAAGACGGCGACCCTGCCGGTGAAGGTGAACTTTATCAACGCGCCGCGCGGGTTCGATAACTCGGTGCTGAGCTATGCCCTCAGCTGCAAGCAGCTCAAGGTAGCGGGCCCGGCAGAAAAGATCGATGCACTGTCCACCTTGTCCATCGGCACCATCGACCTTTCCACATTCAGTCTGAACAAGGTGTACGAGATGCCCATCGAGCTGCCGACAGATATCTATCTGCTGGACAATATCTCCACCATCACGGTCAGCTTTGACTGCTCCGGGCTGGAGACCAAGACCATGAACCTGCCCTCCAGCTGTGTGCAGGTGGTCAATCTGCCCGCCACCTATCAGCTGACGGTGGAGACCGAGCGGCTGATGAACGTGATCCTCTGCGGCCCCAAGGGCGCTATGGAAACTTTGACCCCCGAGCAGGTGGTCATTGAGATTGACGCCGAGGACTTTGCCGTGGCCACTGGCCAGCAGAACATTGCCTGCCGGCTGTATGTGCCCTCCAACGGCAAGATCTTTGCACTGGGCAGCTATGTGCTGCAGTGCCGCATCGAAAGCAACTGAAACAAAAAGGAACACACGATAACATGATTCTGGTTCGCAACATCCGTCTGCCGCTCTCTGCCGGAGAGCCGCAGGCATTTGAAAAAGCCCTGCACGCCGCCCGCATCCCGCGCGGAAAGGTGCAGCATCTGGGCGTGGCAAAGCTCTCGGTGGATGCCCGCCACGGCCAGCCCAAGCTGGTGTATACCGTGGCTGTCACCCTGAAAGAACCTGTCGAGGAAGCGGCTTTTGCAGCCCGCTGTGGTGATGCTTCTCTGCAGCAAAAGGTGGATTTTTCGGTGCAGAATGGCATCCAGCCACTGGCACATCGGCCTGTGGTGTGCGGCCTTGGCCCGGCGGGCCTGTTTGCAGCGCTGCTGCTGGCCCGGCAGGGCTATCAGCCCATTGTGCTGGAGCGCGGCCCGGCGCTGGACGAGCGCGTAAAGGCGGTGGAACATTTTTCTGCTACCGGCGAACTGGATGTAAATGCGAACATTCAATTTGGCGAGGGCGGTGCCGGTACCTTTTCGGACGGCAAGCTGACCACCCGCATCGGCGATGAGCTGTGCGGCTTTGTTACCGAGGTGTTCCTGCAGCACGGTGCGCCGGAGGAGATCGCCTGGAAGCAGAAGCCCCATGTGGGCACCGACCTGCTGCGCGGTGTGATCACCTCTATCCGCAAGGAGATCGAAGCTTTGGGCGGTGAGGTGCATTTCAACACGGCCCTGACCGGCTTTGAACAGAAAAATGGTCAGCTCACCGGCATTTTTACCACAAATGGTACCTTTGCCTGCGAAGCTTTGGTGTTTGCGGTGGGCCACTCGGCCCGCGATACCTTCGGGATGCTGATGGACGGCGGCCTGCAGCTGGAATGCAAGCCGTTCAGTGTGGGCTTCCGCGCCGAGCATCTGCAGAGTGAGATCGAAAAGAGCTTATATCACGAGGCTGCCGGGCATCCGGCTCTGCCGCGGGGCGAGTATCAGCTCTCCCAGCATGTGGGGGAGCGGTGCGTTTACACCTTCTGCATGTGCCCCGGCGGGCAGGTGGTGGCATCGGCCAGCGAGGAAGGCCGTGTAGTGACCAACGGCATGAGCTTCCACGCCCGCAATGGCAAAAATGCCAACGCGGCCGTGGTGGTGAGCGTGGGCGGCAAGGACTTTGCAGACGATCCGCGCCGGGCCATCGCGTTCCAGCGGGAGCTGGAAGCCAAAGCCTACGCCGCTGGGCGCAGTGCAGGGGAGTATGCCGCTCCGGCAGAGAACATCCAGAGCTTTCTGGAAGGGCGAGGCCAGCTGAACATTGGACGCGTGCAGCCTACCTATGACCGCGGCGTTGCTGCGGCAGACCTCGGCGCACTGCTGCCGCAGGAGCTGGCCGAAACGCTGCGGGCGGGCCTGCGCGCCTACGAGCGCAAAATTGCGGGTTATACCGCGCCGGAAGCGATCCTTACGGGTTTTGAGACCCGCACCAGCAGCCCGGTGCGGCTGAAGCGGGAAGAAAATTTTGAATGCACCCAGCTGGCAGGTCTGTATCCCTGCGGCGAGGGCGCCGGATATGCGGGCGGCATCATGAGTGCCGCCGTGGATGGCCTGCGGGTGGCCCGCGCCATCATCAGCCGGTATGCACCGGCAGAAGGGTGAGAAAATTTTGATGTACGATCGTGAAAACGATAACCGAAATAACGAAGGCCGACAGGTACAGCAGGAGCTGGAAGACCAGCTGCGCGCCTTTGGCGACACCATGACCGATGCCTTTGCCCACGGCTTTGAGGGCAGGGGCATGGACATCGGTGACCGGGCGTGGGATGTGGGCAAGGCCGCCGTCCATGCAGCCAACTACGGCATCGGGGAGGCCGCAAAGGCCTTCCGGCAGGGGCGCAGAGGTTATCCCTATGGGGACACAAAGCAGCCCTTCCGCGAAGGTGCTGCCGACCCCGCCGGGATGCTAGGCTGGTTCCGGCAGATCTTTGCAAAGCCGGAGCCGACCCCGGTGGAAAGTATCCGTATCAGCGCAAAAAAACGATATAGCGCAGGCTGCACCCTGCTGGCTGTGGGCATCACCTTTGCGGTGATCTTCGGGCTGGGGACGCTGGGCTGCCTCATCGGGCTGGGCACTATTTCGCCGGCTGCTTTGGGTGACGTTGTGGTGTCGGCTACTGAGGGCGGCGGCATCCTGATGACGGGCACGGACTACGTTATGAACACCGCCTACAACGTGCTGGGCATCGTCAGCAGCGTGCTGGGCCTTGCCACGGCGGGCTTTGGCTGGATGACGGCCTGCGGCGTTTCCCAGAGGGAAGCGGGCAGGCAGATGGGCCAGCTGGCCGACCTTGCCGACAGCATGGACGGCGGCAAGGGCCTGCCGGTGGAGATGCTGGCCGACCTGACCCACCAGAAAAAGAAAAAAACGCTCAAGCGGCTGAAAAAAAGCATCCGCAAGGGCTGGCTGAATGCATGGCTGGATGAGAAAACGGAGACTGTGTACCTGACGGCGGAGGATTACCGCGCCGCGCAGAAACGCCCGGAGCCTCAGCCCGCCCCCGCACAGCCTGAGCAGGGGGATACCGCCGAAACGCCCCTGAACCTTGAGACCATCCGCCGCTTTGCGCAGGTGCTGGAACAGGAACAGCACCTCATGCAGGACGCGCAGGGCCGGGAAGAGCTGGAAACGATGCAAAAGACCACCACCGCCATCTGCGAGTGGCTGGAAGCGCACCCGGAAAGCCTGCCCAAGGCCCGCCGCTTTGCGGAATACTATATCCCCACCACCCTCAAGCTGCTGCACACCTACAACGATGTGCAGGGCCAGCAGGGCGAAAACGCCGAGACCATCCGCCGCGATATCGCGGGCATCCTTCACACGCTGAATCAGGCCTACGACACCCTGTATGATACGCTGCTCTCGGATGTAGCGATGGATGTCTCTTCTGAGATCGCCGCCCTGCAGGGAATGCTGGCCAACGACGGCCTGACGGGAGGAAATTTTGAATGACCTACCGTGCATGGAATCTGAAGCCGCTGGACCGTGCCGCGCTGCGGGAGCTGACGCAGGCGATTGCGGAGCAGGCCACCGAAGAACTGGAATATAACGCACAGGACGACGAGCCGTGGAGCGAGCAAAAATATGCAGCCGCCCTTGCCGCCCAGCAGAAGGAAAATGCCCTGTTGGCGGGAGTGCTGACGGCCCGCGGCATTACCGACCCTACCGAAGCACTGACCCTGCTTGCCGGTGAGGAAGAATTGAGCGACCCCTCGCTGCTCACCGATATGGACAAGGCCTGCGAGCGCATCTGGCGGGCCATTGACGAGGGCGAGACCATTGTGGTGTTCGGCGATTATGACGTGGACGGCGTGACGGCCACGGCCCTGCTGTACCAGCATCTCAAGGGCATGGGGGCTACCGTAAAATGTATGTTGCCCAGCCGCGAGGGCGACGGCTACGGCCTTTCGCGCAATGCCATCCGTTCCATCCACGATAAGGGCTGCAAGCTGATCGTGACGGTGGATAACGGCATTTCTGCTGTGGAAGAAGCCGATTATGCCGCTGAACTGGGCATTGACCTGATCATTACCGACCATCATCTGCCGCCGGAAACTCTGCCCAAGGCCATTGCCGTGGTAGACCCCCGTCGTGAGGACGACACCAGTCCCTTCAAGGGCCTGTGCGGTGCGGGCGTGGCATTCAAGCTGTGTGCCGCACTGGATGGCTGCCCGCCGGAAGAAATGCTGGACTACTGCGGCGACCTTGCCGCTGTGGGTACTGTGGCGGACGTGATGCCGCTTACCGGCGAAAACCGCACCCTTGTCAAGGCGGGCCTGCGCCAGCTGCAGAACACGGACCGTCCGGGTCTGGAAGCGTTGCTGGAAGAGGTGGGCCTTGCGGGCAGACCGGTCACCGCAGAAAATGTCAGCTACGCCATTGCGCCCCGCATCAATGCGGCTGGCCGCATGGACAACGCTGTTACGGCTTTGCAGCTGGTGATGTGTGAGGACCCGGACCGCGCCGCAGAGCTGGCCCATAAACTGAACGAGATCAATACAAAGCGTCAGGAGACAGAGCTGCAGATCTTCAAGGCCGCGCAGGAACTGCTGGAACAGGAACCGGAGCGGCTGGAAGACCGCGTGATGCTGCTGTGGGGCCGCGATTGGCACCCCGGTGTCATTGGCATCGTGGCATCCCGGCTGGTGGAACGCACCGGCCGGCCTGTGATCGTGGTAACGATCGACGAGCACGGCGAATGCAAGGGCAGCGGACGCAGCGTGCAGGGCTTCAATTTGCATGCCTGCATTAGTGCCTGCGCAGATCTGCTCATCCGCTACGGCGGCCATGCCATGGCTGCGGGCCTTTCGGTGCGGGAAGAAAATCTGCCCGCTCTGCGCCGCCGCCTGAATGACTGGGCAGCACGGGAATGCCCGGTGCTGCATACCACCCCGCTGGAGTGCGATCTGCCCATCCATCTGGACCGTGTGACCGTGGAAAGTGTGCGGAAGCTCGACCAGCTGGCTCCCTATGGGGCCGAGAACCCGACCCCGGTGTTCCTTTTGCAGAACGCCGTGCTGGATGGGGTATACCCGGTATCGGAGGGCAGGCACAGCCGCCTGCGCCTGCGGCAGGGTAATGCCAGCGTGTATGCCGTGTGGTTCGGTATGCCGCCGGAACAGCTGCCCTATGCCATGGGCGATGTGGTGGATGCTGCGCTGAACCTTTCGGTCTACGATTCGCCCCGGGGCGCACAGCTTTCGGGCCGCATTCTGGACCTGCATCCGGCAGGGCTGGGCACAAAGCTTGCGGAGCAGGCTGCTTTTGTGGTGGCGCTGCGCCGCGGCACACCCCTGACTGAGGAACAGAAAAAGCTTATTACGCCTGAGCGCAGTGATATCGTCACAGTATACCGTGAGCTGCAGGCGCGCCGCTGGCACGCAGAAGATCTGCAGCCGCTGTGCGCAAAACTGGGCGAGGAAAATACAGGCAAAACACTGGTGGCAGTGACGGCCTTGGAACAGGTGGGACTGATCGCCACGGTGGAAAAGGGTGGGGCAAAATATCTGGAGCTTGTGCCTGCGCAGGGCAAAAAGAACCTTGCGGATGCCCCGATCCTGAAATGTTTGGAGGGAATGTAAAATGCCAGAGGGAAAGAAAGCTGCGGTCCCGGCACCCAAGCCGGTGCGGGAAGAGGATCTCTACTCCGCAAAGACCCACCTGCATCAGCCGGTACCGGTGCAGGAAACGGCTACCGTTTCTGCAACAGCACAGCTGGCCGATGCCCCGGAAGGCGCGCTGCCTTCGGAGGTGCGGCCGGAGATCGTTACCTGGGAAAAGCTGTGTGAGGCCATCAAGGCCAGCGGCCGCTCCTACAATATGGAGATGATCGAAAAGGCATATGACCTTGCCAACACTGCCCACAAGGGGGTGTGCCGCCGCAGCGGTGAGCCGTATATCTGCCACCCGCTGGCCGTGGCACGACTGGTGCTGGATCTTGGCATGGACTCCGAGAGCATTGCTGCGGCCCTGCTGCACGATGTGGTGGAGGACACTCCCACTACGCTGGACGACCTAAAAGCCGCCTTTGGCGAGGAAGTTGCCCTGCTGGTGGACGGCGTGACCAAGCTGACCAAGATCCAGTTCTCTAACATTGAGGAACTGCAGGCTGAAAACTTGCGCAAGATGCTGCTGGCCATGAGCCGTGATGTGCGCGTGATGATCATTAAGCTGTGCGACCGGCTGCACAACATGCGCACCGGTGATGCATGGCCGGAACAGAAGCGCCGCGATAAAGCCCGCGAGACCATGGAGGTGTATGCCCCTATTGCCAACCGTCTGGGCATCCTGAATGTGAAGGAAGAGCTGGAAGACCGCAGCCTGCATTACCTTGACCCTGTGGGCTACGAGGAGATCAGCCGGATGCTCAGTGAGCGTGCAGGCGAGGAGTTCCTTGCAAAGGTGTCCGGTGTGATCGAGCGGCGGCTGGCCGAAAGCGGCATTGAGGGCGCTACCATCAAGCGCCGCGTCAAGAGCATTTACGGCATCTACCGCAAGACCATCATGCAGAACAAGTCCTTTGATGAGATCTACGATATCTATGCGGTGCGTGTCATTCTGGATACGCTGGCCGAGTGCTACAGCACTCTGGGCCTCATCCACGATATGTACCATCCGCTGCCAAACCGCTTCAAGGACTATATCTCCACTCCCAAGCCCAATGGCTACCAGAGCCTGCACACCACCGTCATCGGCCACGAGGGCATCCCCTTTGAGG
>ERZ809074.5176-NODE-5176-length-10057-cov-28.217457_pt1 | contig 10057 bp, 10 predicted proteins | sample MGYA00520795_ERZ809074 | MGnify/ENA primary metagenome ERZ809074 (study PRJEB31570, sample SAMEA3212989) | Homo sapiens | biome: human-gut; feature: human gut; material: fecal | place: Sweden | collected 2011 ...
GGCTGGATGCCCTTGACGATCTCATACGGGTCAAAGCCCTTGGCCTGGCACATTTCGCGGCAGGCCTCGACGGACTCGATGCCATACTGCTTGAGGACGCCGTTGATCTTGTCGATTCTTCTGTCGTAGTTTTCAAACAAAGCCATTTTCGTGTCCTCCTTCTGTTATTCCTGACGCGGGTCGATATACTTCGCCGCGGTATCCCACTGGCCATAGTGGCCGGTAGCCTTCTTGATGGCCTCGGCGGGCTCGTCGCCCTTCTTGATGAAGTCCATCATCTTGCCGAAGTTGATGAACTCATAGCCGACGATCTCATCGTCCTTGTTGAGCGCGATCTTGGAGCAGTAGCCCTCAGCCATTTCGAGGTAGCGCGGGCCCTTTTCCTTGGTGGCGAACATGGTGCCGACCTGGCTTCTCAGGCCCTTGCCGAGGTCTTCCAGAGAAGCGCCGACTGCGAGGCCGTCCTCAGAGAATGCGGACTGGCTGCGGCCGTAGACGATCTGGAGGAACAGCTCGCGCATGGCGGTGTTGATGGCGTCGCAGACGAGGTCGGTGTTGAGGGCCTCGAGGATGGTCTTGCCGATGAGGATCTCGGAAGCCATGGCTGCGGAGTGGGTCATGCCGGAGCAGCCGATGGTCTCGACCAGGGCCTCTTCGATGACGCCGTTCTTGATGTTCAGGCTCAGCTTACATGCGCCCTGCTGCGGTGCGCACCAGCCCACGCCGTGGGTAAAGCCGGAGATATCCTTGATTTCCTTTGCCTGGACCCACTTGCCCTCTTCGGGGATGGGAGCCGGGCCGTGATATGCACCCTTGGCAACCGGGCACATATGCTTGACTTCTGCAGTATAGATCATATACAGGTCTTCCTTTCAAGAATTCTAAAAGCCGGAAATGGCTGTTATTACGGGTTCATTATAAGCCGGAGCGGCAGGAAAGTCAAGGAAACGACTTACTTCGTGCCGAAAATCCGGTCTCCGGCGTCGCCGAGGCCGGGGACGATATAGCCGTGCTCGTTGAGCTTCTCATCCACGGCGCCGCAGTAGAGCTCGACGTCGGGGTGCTTGGAGGTGATGAGCTTGATGCCTTCGGGCGCAGCGACGAGGACCATAAGCTTGATGCTGTGGCAGCCGCGCTTTTTCATCTCGGCGATGGCCGCGTCGGCAGAGCCGCCGGTGGCAAGCATCGGATCGACGATCATGATGTCGCGCTCGGCGATATCCTTCGGCATTTTGCAGAAATAGACATGCGGTTCGAGCGTCTCTTCGTCACGGAACATGCCGATATGGCCGACACGGGCGGACGGGACCATGCGCAGAACGCCGTCGACCAGGCCGAGGCCAGCGCGCAGGATGGGCACGACAGCGATCTTCTTACCGGCGAGCGTCGGCTCCTCCGCCGTGCAGATCGGGGTCTCCACGGTCTTGGTGGTGAGGGGCAGATCGCGGGTCGCTTCGTAGGTGATGAGCATACCGATCTCGCTGACCAGCTCACGGAAGTCCTTGACGCTGGTGTTCTTGTCGCGCATGATCGTCAGCTTATGCGCAACGAGCGGATGATCCATAACATGTACGTGTTCTCCAAATGCTTTCGTGCTCATGATGATCTCCTTTGTCTTTTCTGTTATTCAATTATTTTTTCAAATAAAAGTCCTGATTATTCTGCCGTGTGCGCTCGGCCTGCGCCATGCGCAGGTAATTGGGCGTCAGGGCTGCCGCGTCACCGGGGTCGCCCGCAAGCATGCGGTCCATCGCGCAGAGCGCAGCGCCGCTCGCCCGCTGCTGCCGCAGCTGCTCGGGAAGCAGGATGAGCGGCAGGCCGCTGCCTGCCAGCGTGTCAGAGACGAGCTTCGCGCCGTCGCCGAGCAGATAGATGGGGCCGGCCCCCTCGGAAAGCTCCGGCACGAGCGCGTCGATGGCGATCGCGCGGTCGTCCGTCAGGCGGGTAAGCTTCCCGGCCTGCAGAGAGAATACCGCGTTGTAGATCTGCTGCTTCCGCGCGTCCATGCAGGCGCAGTAGATGCCGTCGGCGTAGGCCGCGCCGCGCGTCATCGCCTCGAGCGTGGACACGCCGTAGAGCGGCAGCTGCAGCCCCCAGGCAAAGCCCTTGGCGCAGGCCATGCCGATGCGCACGCCCGTAAAGCTGCCGGGGCCGGCCGCGACAGCGACCGCACCGATATCCTGCGGCGTCAGATCGCAGCTGGTAAGCATGTCCTTCGCCATCTGCATGAGCGTCCGGCTGTGCGTCTGGCCGGAGTTCTTGGTATATTCCGCAAGCAGCAGACCGTCGGACAGCAGCGCCGTACTGGCGGCCTTGGCCGAGGATTCAAAGGCAAGGATCTTCAAAGCGAGGCCCTCCTGTGATGGTGATGTGGCGGGTATCGGGCTCGTCCGCGTCCTTTTCGATGGTGACGCGAATCGCGTCCTGCAGAGCATCTTCCACGTTTTCGCTCCATTCGACGGCGCAGACGCCGCCGCGGGAGAGATAATCCTCCCAGCCGATGTCAAACAGCTCGTCGGAGGACGAGAGACGGTACATATCGAAATGGAACAGCGGGATGCGGCCGGAGAGATATTCGTTGACGATGGTGTAGGTCGGGCTCGTCACAGGGTCGGTGATACCGAGGCCCTGCGCGAGGCCGCGGGTGAAGGCGGTCTTGCCCGCGCCGAGGTCCCCAAAGTAGGCGATCACATCGCCGGGTGCCAGACGACTGGCCAGCTTCTGCCCCAGCGCCTGCGTTTCATCGGCGCTGTGCGTGGTGATCTGCATCATAAAAGCCCCCTACCTGCCCCATTATATCTGTGGCATTATACCATACCGGCCCGCCAAAATCAATCCGCAATCGGCAGCCCGCCGAAGTTTTGCCGGAACAGGTTGACAAGAAAACTTGGCGGTGTTATCATGGCGACAAGGAAACTTGGCAGAGGAGGAGCCTTTATGGAAAAAGAGGATATTCTGGAGATCAGCCGCAGGGAGCATCAGAACCGGGATCTAGCCGAACTGGAAGCGTCGGTACAGGCAGGCAATCTTGCGGGCCGGGTCGGCGCGGGCGTGTGCTGCCTCGTCTCGGCCCTGTTTGTCCGGGCCGTCCATACGGTGCTGCTCGGCCCCTGGGTCATTTATTTCAGCATTCTCGGTACGCACGCGCTGGTGAAGTTCTTAAAGCTGAAGCGGAAGACAGATCTCGTCCTCACGGTCTTATACCTTGTCATGTTCCTGCTCTTTCTGGTCTTTTTTATCCGGCGGCTGATGGAGGCGGCGGAATGAAAGCGGAGCTGAAGCTGCAGAACCGGCTGAAGGAAGCGCGCTGCGAAAAGGGCCTTTCCCAGTCGCAGCTGGCCGAGCTGGTCGGCGTTTCCCGGAACACGATCAGCTCGATCGAGACAGGCCAGTTCAATCCCACGGCCAAGCTGGCGCTCATCCTCTGCATCGCGCTGGATCGGAAATTTGAGGACTTATTCTATTTTTAGGAGTGCAGCATATGGAATATCTGGGTTTGCTGGTCATGGGGATCCTCCTGTCCACGCTCGGCATCGTCAACATCATGGGCAATATCAGCACGATACACGCGTGGAACCGTAAAAAGGTCAAGGAAGCAGACATTCCCCGGTACGGACGGGCGATCGGCGCGGGTACGCTTGTGATCGGCGCGGCACTTATTGTATCGTATCTCGTGACCTTCTGGAATGCCGCAGTCATCGACTACATCATACTTCCAGGTCTCGGGATCGGTCTGGCCCTGATCCTGTATGCGCAGCTGAAATATAACCACGGCATTTTCTGATCTGCCCTGCAATCTGCCGGTTTCAAAAAACAGGTTTACAGGGCGGTCATTTTTTGATATACTGTAGAATTGTATCAGATGTTTTTCTCATTTTTCACGTAAGGAGGCGGCAGTATGCATGGGATCTGGAAGGCGATCGGCAGCTTTGTCCGGCGGGCGGATATGGTGCTTCTGAGCCTCTGCATCGCCGCCAGCGTGTTCGGCATCGTGGTCATCTCCAGCGCGACGAACGTCAAGGGCAGCGCGCAGTTCGTGCGCACGCAGACGCTGGCGCTGATCCTCGGCGTGATCTTATATGTGGTGTTCACCCTGATCGACGTGGATATCATTGCGGAGCGGCGTGAGCTGCTGCTGATCTTCTCGGCGATCTTCATCCTGCTGCTCTTCCCCTTCGGCGACACCCGAAGCGGCAACCGCTCCTGGCTGGACTTCAGCTTCCTGCCGTTTTCCATCCAGCCGGCGGAGATCTGCAAGATCCCGTTCATCATGATCCTCGCCAAGACGATGAGCATCCGGCAGAACAAGATCTCGCATATCTCGACGGTGCTGCGGCTGGCGGTGATCACGGTCTTTATGTTCGGCCTGATCGTTGTGGCGTCGGAGGATCTCGGCGTTGCGCTGCAGTATCTGTTTATTTTCGTCATCATGGCATTCGTCGGCGGCGTGAGCCTGCTGTGGTTCCTCGGTGCGGGAGCAGTTCTGCTGGTGGCCTCGCCGTTTTTGTGGCAGTTCCTCAGCTATGACCGGCGCAGCCGCATCTGGGTCCTGTTTGACCCGCGCATCGACCCGCTGGCGCAGGACCAGCGTTATCAGATGAACCGCAGTCTGCGCGCGCTGCAGAACGGCGGCGTCACCGGCCAGGGGCTCTACCACGGGACGATGGTGCAGAGCGGCTCGATCCCCGCGCAGCACACCGACCTGATCTTCTCCTCCATCGGTGAGGAGCTGGGCATGCTCGGCTGCATGGCGGTCCTCATTCTGCTGACGGCCATCATCATCCGCATCATCTACGTCGGCATCAAGTCCGGCAACTATATGAACCGGCTCATCTGCGTCGGTATCGCCGGTATGCTGACGGCGCAGGTGTTCATCAACATCGGCGTGTGCATCGGCCTCGTGCCGGTCATCGGCCTGACGCTGCCGTTCTTCTCCTACGGCGGCAGCTCGCTCGTCACGATGTTCTTTGCGATGGGCATCGTCTCGGGCATCAACATGCGGCCCGCGCCGGACAGCAACGCGCGCTATATCCGTCCGCCGCTGTCGGCGGCCTGAGCGGTCTTCCAAAGCTCCCTCCCATGCGGAGGGAGTTTTTTCTTGTTCCCTTGCATATTTTCCCGCTGTGCGCAGAAACTACCTCCGAATCATCTTAAAGGAGGTTTTCCCTTTGAAACACCGCACCCGTTGTTTTGGCGCCGCCGTTCTTGCGGCGCTGGTGCTTGCCATGCTCTGCGTGCCCGCGCTGGCCGCGGAGATCGCCGTGGATTACACTTCGGAATACCAGTTCCGCGCCGCTGATTTCTCGGACAGCAGCGAGCTGGAGGGCGTCTACATTTCCGCCGTCCCGCCCGCGTATCAGGCAGAGCTGTGCATCGGCAGCCGCGTGCTGCGGCGGGGCGATATCCTGCCCGCGGCCGCGCTGGAAAAGCTGAAGCTCCGTCCGGTCTGCCTCGGCGAGGCGGACTGCGAGCTGGTCTACTGCCCGATCAGCGCCGGGACGCTCGGCGACGCCGTGACGGTCAGCCTGCGCATCCTCTCCGGCACGAATACCGCGCCGGTCTGCGAGGATGGAACGCTGGAAACCTATAAGAACATCGCAAACTCCGGCACGCTCTGCGCGCAGGACAAGGAAGACACCAAGCTCACCTATCAGCTCGTCAAGGAGCCGAAGCGCGGGACCGTCGAGCTGCATGACGACGGCAGCTTCACCTATACACCGGGCAAGAACAAGGTCGGCAAGGACTCGTTCGTCTTCACCGCGACGGACCCGGCCGGAAACGTCTCCAACGAGGCCTGCGTGAAGATCCGCATCCTCAAGCCCGCCGACAAGGCGACGTATCAGGACATGTCCGGCGACAAGGACGCCTTCGCCGCCATGTGGCTCAAGGATCAGGGGCTGTACACCGGCAGGATCATCGCCGGGAACCTCTGCTTTGAGCCGGACGACGCCGTCAGCCGCGGCGAGTTTCTGATCGCATGCATGAAGCTGGCAGGACTCGAGCAGGCAGACGGCGCCATCTCGACCGGCTTTGCCGACGAGCTGGAGACGCCCGCGTGGCAGCAGCCGTATCTGGCCGCGGCCTATCAGTCCGGCATGATCTCGGGCACGCCGACGGAGGAAGGGCTCGTCTTCCGCCCGGAGGATACGCTCAGCCGTGCGGAGGCCGCCGTCATGCTCCAGAAGCTCCTGCGGCTGCCGGGCGACGCGGCGGTCTTTGCCGGTGAAGACGCCTCTGCTGTCCCTGCGTGGGCGCAGAGCGCCGTCAGCGCGCTCTCGGAGGCCGGGATCCCGCTGGCCGCTTCGGACTATGAGGCGCCGCTCACGCGGCGGGAGGCCGCGAACATGCTGCTGGCCGCCGAGCCGGTCATCAAAACGGCCGGGCTGTATTGGACCGAATAAAAATAACGGACCTGCCGCGGCTTGCGGCAGGTCCGTCGTTTTTTCAGGTTTCAGGGCAGCTGATGGCCATGACCTTTTCGATCATGATGTGCAGCAGACGGCTCTGGTCGGTGTCCGCCGCCTTGTAGAAGACTTCCTTGCCGACGCGGCGGGAGACGATGAGTCCGTTATCCTTGAGGCCGCGCAGATGGTGGCTGACCGCGGGGCTCGACATCTCCATGAGGGCGGAGATATTCTGCACGCACTCCTCGCAGTGACACAGCAGCCAGAAGATCCGCACGCGCGAGGGGTCGCCCACCTGCTTGAAGATATCCGCGACGATCTGAAAATTGTCCGCCTTTGCGAGCTGCGCCCGGATCTGGTCGATATTATGGTGCTCTTCCTCGCCGTGATGATGCGGCAGCAAGTCCGTATGCATACGCCCGCCTCCATTCGTTTTTTATATCATACATAATTCTTTCCAAAATGCAAAGGTTTTTTTCATCCCCCTCTTGACATTCGCGGTGGGCGGCGTTATACTTCGCTTGTAAAGATTAAACGAGTGCTTAATTGTTTAATAAGAAGAAAGGGGTACACCATGAAGAAGACCTATGCGATCGAAGTCGACTGCGCGAACTGCGCCAACCTGATGGAGGAAGCCGCAAACAAGACCGAGGGCGTCGCCTCCGCAAGCGTCAATTTTATGATGCAGAAGATGAGCGTGGAATTCGCCGAGGGCGCGGATGAGAAAAAGACGATGAAGGCCGTCCTCAAGGCCTGCAAGAAAGTCGAGCCGGACTGCGAGATCGAGCTGTAAGCAAGCACGGCAGCAGCGCCTCCGGTGCTGCTGCCGTTGTCTCAAATAAGAAGGAAAGGGTGCGCTTCCCCATGACGAAGAAACAGAAGAAAATGCTGATCCGGATCTGCATCGCGATCGTGCTGCTGTTGATCGCGAAGTTCGTCCCGATGCCCGGCACGGTGCGGATCGTGCTGTTCGCCGTGACGTATCTGGTCATCGGCTATGATATCCTGAAAAAGGCCGCCAAGGGCATCGGCAACGGCCGTGTGTTCGACGAGAACTTCCTGATGGCCATCGCCACGCTCGGTGCGATCGCGCTGGCGGTCTACAAAAAGGACACGGACCTCACCGAGGCCGTCGCCGTTATGCTGTTCTACCAGATCGGCGAGCTGTTCCAGAGCTACGCGGTCGGCAAGAGCCGCCGGAACATCACTGCGCTCATGGACATCCGCCCGGACTATGCCAACATCGAAACAGACGGCAAGCTCGAGCAGGTCGACCCGGATACGGTTGCGGTCGGCAGCGTGATCGTCGTGCAGCCGGGCGAAAAGGTGCCGATCGACGGCGTCGTCGTCGAGGGCACGGCCAGTCTCAACACCAGCGCGCTGACCGGCGAGAGCCTGCCGCGTGAGATCATCCCCGGCGAGGAGGTCATCAGCGGCTGCATCGACATGTCCGGCGTGCTGAAGATCCGCACGACGAAAAACTTCGGCGAATCGACGGTCTCGAAGATCCTGGAGCTGGTCGAGGAGTCGTCCTCCCGCAAGTCGCGGTCGGAGGCGTTCATCTCCAAATTTGCGCGGGTCTATACCCCCGCCGTGTGCTGCTCGGCGCTGGCGCTGGCAGTTCTGCCGCCGGTCATCAATCTGATCGCGGGCAATCCGGCCGCGTGGGCGAACTGGATCTACCGCGCGCTGACGTTCCTGGTCATCTCCTGCCCCTGCGCGCTGGTCGTCAGCATTCCGCTGAGCTTCTTCGCGGGCATCGGCGGCGCGAGCAAGGCCGGTGTGCTGATCAAGGGTTCAAACTACATGGAGACGCTTTCGCAGACGAAGATCGTGGTCTTCGACAAGACCGGTACGCTGACCAAGGGTGTATTTGAGGTCAGCGGCATCCACCACAACGAGCTGGAAAACGAGAAGCTCATCGAGCTGGCCGCGCATGCCGAGTGCGCCTCCTCGCACCCCATCAGCAAGAGCCTGCAGCGGGCCTATGGCAAGTCGATCGACCGCAGCCGCGTGTCCGATATCGAGGAGATCAGCGGCCACGGCCTGACCGCCACGGTCGATGGGATGAAGATTGCCATCGGCAACGACAAGCTGATGGAAAAGCTGGGCGTAGACTGCATCCCCTGCCACTGCGTCGGCACGATCCTGCATATCGCGATCGACGGCAAATATGCCGGTCACATCGTAATCTCCGACATTGAAAAGCCGGACGCAAAGGAGGCTATCGTCGCCATCAAGCGGACCGGCGCGCAGAAGACCGTCATGCTGACGGGCGACACAAAGCGCGTGGCGGAGCAGGTCGCGAAGGATCTCGGCGTAGACGAGGTCCACAGCGAGCTGCTGCCGGCCGACAAGGTCACGCAGGTAGAAAAGCTGCTGGCAGAAAAGAGCCCGAAGGCCAAGCTCGCCTTCGTCGGCGACGGCATCAACGACGCGCCGGTCCTCTCGCGGGCGGACATCGGCATCGCGATGGGCGCGATGGGCTCCGACGCAGCGATCGAAGCGGCGGACGTCGTGCTGATGGACGACGACCCGATGAAGATCTCCAAGGCCATCGGCATCTCCCGCAAGTGCATCCGCATCGTGTACGAGAACATCGTGTTCGCGCTGGTTGTCAAGGCAGCCTGTCTGATCCTCGGCGCGTACGGCATCGCGGATATGTGGCTGGCCATCTTCGCCGACGTCGGCGTCATGATCCTCGCCGTCCTCAACGCCATCCGCGCACTGGCTGTGAAGAACGTCTGAGTCCCAAAAGGTATAAAAATGTGGGAGGGTTCGAATCCCTCCCACGTTTTTGCATGATGTGACTTACTCCAGCAAGGCTTCCGTCTTGACTTTTTCTTCATTCCATGCTGCCTTTTTCATGAGCAAGCCGCCATAATCAGGCTGCGCACCGAGCAACGAGGCCCGGAGCGAGAGTGCCAGTACTGGTGGCTTGCTCTTTTATGATCTCAGATAAAATTTCATCTTTATATTTTCTGTTTCTTCTGTTATCCTGTCAGAGAAAGAACTGTGTGATGTTGAGCGAGCCCCTCCGGAAACGGCTGAGGGCACGACGCCGCCGGCAGTTCCTTTTATAAGAAGAACTCGTGTCGGCGGCTTTTGCCGTCAACCCCGGCAGTGAAAGTCCGGGGGGCGCGGGTTCTTTTGTTTGAGCATGGCCGCTCCCGACTCTCGTGCTGGTATTCAGCGATAGGTTTCCTCCAGATAGAGCTGGGCGCGGCGCTGGATGCGGGCGGAGATCTGGTCGGCAGTCTGGTCGCCGGAGAGGAAGTATGGGAGCTCGTCGGCGAGGATCTGGCTGATGGCAGCGTCGTAATAAAACACGGACGTCGCCGACTCCTGCAGGGCACGCAGGAGTTTTTCTGCATCCGGGTCTTGCATGGCGGCCGTCTTTTCTTCAAAATCTGACTGCAGGGGCAGCCAGCCGCCGCGGCCGCGCGCCGCGTAGCGGTCCTCGGTGATGAGCAGCTTCAGGAAGGCCCACGCGCCTTCCTTTTCCTGTGCGCTCACCGGGATGGCCATCGGCAAGTTCAGATAAAAAACCGCACGGCCCGCGCCCGGGAAGCCGGGAAAGGAAAATTGATTCAGACTGTCTGCGTATTCCTCGTCAAAGTCCTGCGCGTGCGCGATCGTCAGCGGTTCGAGCA
>ERZ809074.5178-NODE-5178-length-10056-cov-20.268073_pt1 | contig 10056 bp, 5 predicted proteins | sample MGYA00520795_ERZ809074 | MGnify/ENA primary metagenome ERZ809074 (study PRJEB31570, sample SAMEA3212989) | Homo sapiens | biome: human-gut; feature: human gut; material: fecal | place: Sweden | collected 2011 ...
ATCCAACCTCTCAGACCCCACTCACACGCCAAAAATCCCAGTGACTGGATAAAAACCACCTCTGACGCACCACTCACGCGACTAAATCATCCAGCCACTGGAAAAATGCCCGCGCCACTCAGCCCCGCGCAACCCGCGCCGCGCGCGTGGCCTTTACGGCCACGAACACGGACCGCACCAGCAGCACGCACAGATAGCAGGCGAACATAATCGCCCCAACTCGTGGCGAAACCTCCCCCGCAATCCACGTGCCGAGCGGCGCGGTCACAGCCGCCACCAACCCAATGATCAGCGCGGCCTTCACATGCACCAGATTGCGCTTCAGATTCGCCACGCTGGTCGTGATCGAATTCGGGAACATGGCCAGCAGCGAGGTGCCGCGCGCGATCAGGTCGGATGCGCCGAACAGAATCGACAACGCCGGCACCGCCAGCGCGCCGCCACCAATACCCAGCAATCCCGCCAGCATGCCGATGACCACACCCAGTAGCACCATGCAGACACCGGTCGCCACCGTCATAGTGATCTGGTGGTCGCGTGACGGCACGAAACTCACCTGGTCGACCACCACAAAAACAAGAAACACCACAAAAATCCACCGCAGTGCCAATTCCGGCAACCGCGAGAGCAGCCAACTGCCGACCTGCCCGCCTACGAACATGCCGCAGAACAGCAGAGCCGCGGCAAGCCAGTCGACATTCCCGCCGGCCGCATAGGAAACAACGCCGGAAATGGCGGTCGGCACGATCGCCAGCATGGACGTGGCGGCCGCGTTGCGTTGAGATAGCCCCAGCCAGACGAGCGCGGGCACGATCACCGTGCCGCCGCCGATGCCGAACGTGCCCGACAGCACCCCCACCAGCAGCCCGACGACGACCAGCACGACAATGCTGCGCGCCGATCCGCCGAGCGCAGTTTCGCCCGTTTGCATTTTCTGCGCTTGCATTTTTTGCGATTCTGCTTGCGATTCGGTTATTTGCGATTCCGACAAGCCGGTTTCGTCCGCCCGCGATTCCGCCCGCACTTCCGACCGCGCACCGTTCCGTTGCGTTTTCGAGCCTTCCACGCCTTCCGCGCTTTTCGAGCCTTGAACCGTATCTTCCGTATCGCCAGCCGCATCCATTTCGGTCACCCCGCGCCCAACTTCATTCCTCATATCGGTCTCCTTCACGGCCCGATACTACCCACCAATCGCATGCCGTCACCCGCCGAATTCCACAACCCGTCCGACGCCGCGCCCAGCACCCGAACGACAAGCCATCGCCCATACCCCCTTCTGCTCACGATCGCGACAAAATCGGCAGAATCGCAAGTCGTGAGCAAAAAGGGGTGTAAAAAGCGCCCAAAACCGCCAAAAACCGCCTGAATCATACCCCCATTTGCTCACGACCAAACAAAACAAGCCCAAAACACAAGACGTGAGCAAAAGGGGAGGCCCCCAACAGCAACTGCACACTAGCCGAGCACTGCAACCGACCACATCACATCGCCAATCGCAGCACGCAGCCATACGTGCGTCGCGACCCATACACCTCACCCACATTTTGTAACCCAAAATAACCCACCGCGGTAACAAAAGCCGGAGGAACAAGCCAAAAAACCAGTCAGAACCAGTACAAACCCACACGCCATCCGCATTTTGTAACCCAAACAGGCCCACCACAGTAACAAAAGCCGGAGGAACAAGCCAAAAGTCGGGGAAACGAGGCAGCCAAGGCCCCAGCAAAATCCAGCGGCACTACCGCGCGCCGGACGAGTGGCGCACCTCAGACACCTCAGCCAGCCGCACTACCTCCGCACGCCGGACGAGTGGCGCGCTCCAGCACCAGACGCACACGCACCGGCCACGCGACCGTGCCGCACAATCCAGGAGCGCCGCCACAGCCCGGCCAGCCACACGAGAGCGCACCCAACAATCAGCACCAGCAGCCCCACAACCACAGCCGTCATCTCCCCCGGCTCGTCATACTGCGTGGAATCAGGCACTTTCGGATTCGGAATTCGGTGCCCGCGCACGAGCAGCCTGTGTGAGTTGACACCGTACGGCGTGCACGTGATCAGCGTCGCGTAATCGGCCCCGGACTCAATATTCAGCTTGCTGATTTCGCTCGGCAGCACCACTGAGATCTGGTCCACTTGGTACGTGTAGGTTTCGTCGAGCACGTGGAATGCGAAGGTATCGCCTTTTTGCAGCTCGTCCAGGCCGGTCAGCAACCGGGCGGACGGCAGGCCGGTGTGCCCGGAGACCACCGCGTGCGTGGTCGCTCCGCCTACGGGCAGCGATGTGCCGGCCAAATGTCCGGCGGCGATCTGCAATACGCCGTCACTGGTGCCGTGATAGACGGGCAGTTTCACTTTGATGCGCGGAATGGTCACGTATCCCATGATGCCAGTGCCGGTCACGTCGAGCGTCTCGTTGTATTCGTGCTTCTGTTCGTCGGTCATGTGCCAGCGGTCGCTGGTGGCGGCAAGTTTGAGGTTGTAGGCGTGGGCGGCGTCGAGGAGTTTTTTCTTCTCCGCTTTACTCATGTCGTTGGTTTTGGCCACATAACCGGCCACCGCGTAGGACTGGTGCATTCGATTCCACCAGTCGGCCACGGACGGGTAGGCGATGAGGCCGAGGCCGCCGATCATCACCACGACCAGGAACCCGATGAGGAGGTTCAGGCCGAGGTTGTCTTTGTTGCGTTTTTTGCGACGGTCGACGCGGGTCATCGTTTCCGATTGCTGCGCGTCGGTTTCCGGGGCTGTTGCGTCGGGTTCGGAGTTCGCGGCGCCTTCGGATGCAACGCTTTCGGCGTCGCTATCCGTTATCTGGCGTTCTTTACGGCGTTTGCCGGTATGTTTCTCATTTGAGTCGAACATCACTCGCTATCGTCCGGGGAGGTTTGTGTCGCGGCGTTTTTCGTGGTGTTCTTCTTGCGTACCACGACGGCGATTGCAATGCCTGCAGCGGCCAGTACGACTACGATCACGGCGATGATGGCAACGCTCGCACCGGTTTTCGCCGATTCGGTCTTGGCGGTGTTGGTTACCGTGTAATCGTTGTTTTCACGGTCGACGAGCGCGGTGTAGTTGCCCGGCACGTTCGCTTCGACCACGGTGTACTCGTGCTTGGCTTGCAAGCCCTTCCACGTGTATTTCCAGCCGTTGGCCGTGTTGAGCATGATGGAATCGTAGATCTTGCCGTCTTGCAGCAGGTTCATCGTCACGCTTTCGGGGCGCTTGGACTGATCCTTGTCTTTCCACACCTTGTTCACGCTGATGGTGGTGGTGGGCGGGACCGCGCAGTCGGCTTTCGGTTCGATGCTGAGGGTGCGCTGTTCGTCGGCATCCTTGTGCACGTTCGGCAGGGCGACGAGCATGGCGGCGGTCTGGCAGGTGAGCACATTGCCTTGGTAGGGGGCGACGACGGCGAGGTAGAGGCCGTCCTTCAGTTGGTTGAAGGTGGCAACACCGGCGCCATCGGTTTTGAGCGTGTTTTCCGCGGCGGGCTTGTTCACGGCGATGTAGCCGGCCATGGTGTTGGCGAAGTCGCGCAGGGTTTGCTGGTCGGCGTTGAGGATATCCCAATCCACCGGGTATGCGGTGTGGTTGGCGAAGTCGCCGGTGGGCGTGTAGCCGCCTTTGGCGGACCAGTCGGCCAGGCGGTACAGGCTGATGTCGGCGTTGTTGAGCGCGGCTTCCTGGTATTGGTAGGTGACGGTGAGGCTGCCTTCCGCAGTGGTGCCGGATGCCGTGATGTTGGTGGCGGCGGTGGCGGCGGGCGCGCTCAAGCCGATGGTTGCGAGCATGAGTGCGAACATGCAGCACAACGCCATGATGATGCGGTGCTTTGCCGTTCTGTTGTTCATCTCTGCCCTCTCGTTGTGGCTTGTCATTTCTTTCCCCTCGTCGGAAGTTCCCTAGTTTTCCTGGTCAGGGTCCTTAGGATGCGGACAGCTGGCAACCGTGTTCGGCGCGTTTGCTGGCCATTCGTAACATAAGGACAAGTTCAGGGCACACGGCTCAACATATGTTGTGTTGGGCGACGTGGTTGGGCACAACGTGCGCTGTGATGCCTTGATAGGCGGGTACAACGGTGTTGTGTGTAGTTGGGTGCGGTTGGGCACTGACGGCCGGATCCGGTGCGTAGCCGGATCCGGGTCATGTGCGTATTAAGTTATTTTGGCTTTTGCCGTGGGGTGGAATCAAGCGGATGCCGCAATAGCAGGCCCAAATCTTCACCCATTGAACGACCACTATTGAAGCATCGCGCTTGACCCACGTCTATTTTCTTGGCTGGCCGTGGCTACGCTCAGCGAGCGTTGCGACGACGGACCGCGAAGGCGATGCCGAAGGCAGCCACCAGGACGATGGCAGCGCCAGCAGCGTACAGCACGGTGGTGCCCATGCCACCGGTGGACGGCAGGTTGGAGCCAGCATCGTTCACGAAGGTCTCGTTGAACTGGCCGTTAGTGGGATCAGTCAGAGCAGTGGCAGGAGTGCCATCCCATTCTTGATTGTTCTTGGTCTGTGCAGTCAGAGTGACCACGAACGGATCGGCCGGCAGATCGTAACCTGCAGGAGCCTTGGTTTCCTTGACATTGTACGTGCCGTCATCGAGACCGGCGACGAGGAACTTACCGTTGGCGTCAGACGTCACAACGGATGCAGCATCTTCGGACTCAACCCAAACGGTAACCTTACCGCTCTTGTTGATCTGAGCCCACTTGTTATCAGACTGACGCTGCAGCTTGAACTCGGCATCCTTCAAGGTCTTGTTCTTGTTAGTTGCGTCAACCTTGGTGCCGTTCAGCTGGTAGGTGAAGACGATGACCTTGTCTTCGGGGGTTTCGCCCTGCGGGTTGCTGCCACCCTCGCCGGACTGGTTCGGGTTGTTGGAGAAGGTCAGCTTGACAGCGTTCTCGTTACCGGGCAGACCGATTACGGCGTTGCCGTTCAGGGTTGCGGAGTATTCGACGATGATGTACTTACCGGCAGTCACACCCTTAACGGTCTTCAGATCAGTGAAAGCAACAGTAAGATTCTGATCTCCAACAGTGATAGCAGCGGAAGAGGTGATGTCAGCCTTGTTGGTTCCAGCCTTATCATCAGCGACGTAGACCTTGACGCCATTCTTGGAAGGCAGGGTCAGACCGTTGGAAGCAGTATCGTTGAAGGTGTACTTGTAGGTGTCGTAGCGATCCATGTTCGGCACGGTACCGATCAGCTTGAACGGTACGGCATCGCCAATGTTGTAATCGGCCACATCGTTGTATCCGGCGCCATAGCCACCGTCAGTAACGTACTTGTTGGAGTTTTCCTGAACCTTCTTCTCAACGGAAGGGGTGTCGGTTTTCGGGGTAACGTCAACGTTGCCCACGACCTTCAGGATGAACTTGGTGTAGGCAGCCGGCTGTGCAGCGGTGGAGTCGATGGTGTCCTTCAGCAGGTAGTAGCCTGCGGACAGACCAGTGATGGCCTTGCTCTGGCCGGTTTCGCCCTTAACGCTATGAGTCGCGGTCTTCAGGTAGCTCTTCGCACCATTGCCACCGGCAACGTTGTTGGCAAATGCCTCTGCATCTGTAGCATTCTTCAGTTCCTTGGCGATGTCCTTAGCGGCCTTGTTGTCGTACTTTTCAGCAGACAGTGTTACACCGTCAACGTCCTCGCCCCATTTGATATCGCTCAGGATGTCGTTGTCGAGACGGCCCTTGAACACCTGATAAGCCTCATAGGTGTGGCCGGTCTCAGTGTTCTCGATAGTGATGGTGTAGCCCTCAGCCGCAGTGGCGCTGGCTGCGCCGGCGAAACCGGCGATGGCCATGGCCGCGGTGGAGACCACGGCAACAAGGCCTTTGAGTACCTTATTCATTCTTTTTCCTTTACTTTGTGTGGTTATCTTCCCTGATATGAAGTTTGTGTGCCCTTGGGAGAGGGCGATCATAGTAGACCAGCTACGGGCCGCCCTTCCCTCTCACAGAGTCGATAGTCATAGTCGCCGCCTCCTGAGGCTCAAGGCCAGACCGGCCACGGCAACTGTCACTGCGAGCAAGCCCGCAGCGTACATCTTGTTCACTCCCTCGCCGCCCGTAGCCGGCAAAATCACCCCCGGCTGGTTCTTGACATCGCCGACCGCGAAGGTGAAGACGGAGGAATCGTAATCCACATTGGAAGTCGTGAAATTGCCGGTAGCAGCATCAGTGACCGGCTTAACACCGTTCGAGTTCCACTGGCCAGTGCCATCAGAGCCACTGACCGGACCGAACGTGAACGTGCGGACGGTGGAATCGACATCGTAACCGTCAGGTGCCTTGGTCTCGACGAGCGTGTACGTGCCCCACTCCAAACCTGTCAGCTTGAACTGGCCTTCGACCGGATCCACGTCGTAAATCTTCTGGCCTTCAGCAGGCGCGGAACAAGTCTTGCCCGTTCCCGACTTGCAGTCGGTAATCGTTACCGGCGACTGCTGCGTTTTATCAATCGCGGTATACTGAGCCACGCCATTAGTGTTCCAGCCGAAGCTCTCGGTTTCCGTCAGCTTCCACTCCGAACCGCCGAGTTTCTTATCGTTCGCGGGATCCGAAGAAACCTTGTTCCACGAAATCGCACCAGTATTGCGAGCATTCGGAATCTTGTTGTCGGCAATCGTATTCCCCGAAGCATCGGTGATCGTAGCCATGCCATCCGCAATCGTCACCGTATACGAACCGCCAGCGGTGTAACCGTTCGGCGCGACCGTTTCAGTCAGCGTGTACGTACCATCCGCAAGATCGACCACGCGGAACTTACCAGGTTCGGTATTCATATCGCACTTGCCGAGCGCGTCACCGCAGGAGTAGACGATAGGAGCCGCACTCGTGCCGGAACCCTCGGCATCGTTGACGGCAATCACGTCTGTCTTGTTGGACTTCAGCATCGCAGCGGACACGCGAGCCTTCACCTTGGCGGCCGAAGAAGTGACGCTGCAACCTCGCGGTTTTCCTCTCTGCTTGTCGGAATTGGTATTCACGTACATGTCGGTATAGGTACCGTCCCAGAATGTGAACGGCTCACCGTCCGTATTCTGACCGTTGCTGTTGTACCAGCCACTACTCTGCGGGCTAACACCGTTACGGAAGTAGTAGCCGTGATTCGCTACAACGTCCACCTTCGGAATGCTAGCCACCACGTAGTCGCTGCAATCGCCCGCATCCGTCATCTTGACCGCAGGCCAGCTCGTGCCGGTCTTCGGCTGATCATGCAGGTAGTAATTGCCATCTCCCCAATTGACCGTGGACTTCTTGAAATACACGTTGATGGTGGAGTCATCCTTCACCGTAATGGTAATGGAAGCGGTCGCGCCGGAAGAGGTCTTTGCCGTAATGGTGGTTGTGCCGGCCTTCAGACCCTTAATCGTGGTTGTGGTATCGGGGCCCGCTGTGACACTGGCAACACTGGTGTCGCCGCTGTACCACGTGACGGTGCCGGAACTCGGAGTCGGCGTTGCCGTCAACGTGATGGTCTTGTTGAGTTCGACTTCATGCGTGTCTCCGCTGATAGTGAACGAACCGGTAGTAGTGCTTCCACCGCCGGCACTGGAGCCGGAAGGAGCACCGGTGACGGTAATATTTGCAGTCGCGCACCGCTTGTTATCCGCAACGGAACATGCGGTTATCGTGGCTGACCCGTTCTTCAAGCCGAGTACCGTGCCATTGTTCACCGATGCAACAGTCGGATCGGAACTGGTCCATTTCACGGCCTGAGGTACGCCATCCGTGCCATTATCCGTGTCAGTGACGATTGCAGTCAAATTAACAGGGACATTGTAGGTCAGCGGAATACCGGTAGACGGAGCGGCAGCGCCATCGTATTGAATCGTAACGGCAGAAACGGCTTTGGTGGAATCCGTAATCTGATACGCCTTGTGAGAGTCGTTCTTCTGCAGCTGCCATTCCGAACCGGACAATATCTTGTCAGGGTCAGCACCATCGACCTTTGACCATCCCAGCGCGGCGCCTTCTTTCTCGTTGATGATCTGGTCGGAATCGGTCAGCTTCTTGTCCGCATTGGTGCCGGTAATTTCGTTGCCCTCAGAATTGAACACATGCACGATCTTCTTGTGGGTGTTTTCATCGTCACCAGTGTTGATTTGGTAGATATACGGATTGACCCTTGTGTATTCAGTGCTGTTTGTGGCAAATTCCTTCACGAAGTACTTGGCGTTCCTCTCGATGCCTTCGAACTTGATGATGCCATCGTCGTCATTGCCATCGGTGAACTCGCCATCAGTGATGGTGCCCAAGGAAGGTGTTCCAGCCTTCGCGGCCTCAAGGGTGCCGTACACCTTCCAAGTGGTGCCCTCCAACGCTTCGCCAGCGGAGTTCGCCTTGTTCCACTGGATGGCCGGACAGTTGGCGATCATCTGGCCGTTCCACGGCAGGTTGTGGCGCTCCTGGTCCATGTTGAGCACGGAGGCGGTCTTGCCTTCCCAACCTGCACCAGTGCTCTCATATCCGATTGCGGTCGGATTGTACATCATGAAGTCCTGGCCGACGTACACACGGCCATTGGTGCTCACGTGTGATTCGAAGCTGCCGTTCGGCACGAGGATGCTGCCAAGCATAGCGGCCGCAGGATCATCCGTGGTGAGCTTGTTGTCGCTCGTACCTTCGTTCGCGACACCACCGCGAATGATAACTTTCGTGGCGTTCTTGAAGTTCCACATAATCTTCTGGGCTGCGGATGAGTACAACTTACGCACATCAGCATCTGCCGCCCGGGAGAAGCCATCACCAATTTCGGTATCCCCCCACCAGAAGCGCCAACCGGTATGGAAATCGATGTCGCTGCCGTCAACATTGATAACTACGGAAGCCTTGTCAGGAATCTTGACGAATTTGAAATCAACGCCACGGTAACCGGCAGAGGAAAGATCCGTATCTTTAATGTTGAAAACCTGCATGGCAGAGACACCGTCGCCCTTGAAGGTGATGAGCTTCTCATTGTTTTCTACATTATTGTTGCCATCGACAGTGGTGCTGGTGTCGTTATAGGTGAACCTGTAACTGACAGTATTTCCTTCGCCGTAGTTATACTTGTGTCTGTCGATAGAACCTTCTGACGCCACGCCAATTGCAACGGTACCTGTGGCCTGTATCTTGGACAACGGCTCAGAAAGTTTCTTCTGGATATAGGTTCCATAAGCCGAATAATCAGTGCCATTCACATTTTTCAGCGGATTTGATGCGTTGAAGGTAACGTCGCCATTGGCAGGATTGGTCCAATCACCCTGTGTGGCCACGATGGAGGAACGGAGTGTGTTGCTACTCCACTTAGTATCGTCGCCGGCGATGGAAGCTTTGTACTTATAACCCCACGGGGATCCTGCAGGCTGATCCCCGTTCCACTGCGCGTAGCTCTGTCCAACAAAGCCGCCTTTGACGTATGCGCCGACGTTACCTTGCACTCCGCCTGAGGTGAGGGTATCGATACCGGAATACGTGCCACCAATCGCGAGCACGGTCTTTCCATCACCGGGACGGAATTGCGAACCAAAACCGACGGTGCCCCAGCGGAAACCGGCGCTGGTGGACCCAGCTTTCCACGAATCCTTCAGCGGCTTCATGACCAGTTTGCCGTTGACCACGGTAAGACCTTCGGCCTCTACCGCATACGAGCCATCAACATCGTTCTCATTGCTGATGCTTTTTCTATTACTCGTGTTCTTACCGACGTAAAGGTCACGACCTACGTAGGTTGCCACACCCGTATCCTCGCCATCAGCTGTGCCAGAAGCGTCACCCAGCGTATACGAGGTCGGAGTGCACTTGGAGCCATCCTCCAAGTTGTTTTCGTCGGCCTTGGCATTGTAGGCGGGGATGAGGGAGGTTATGGCTACGGTGGCCATCATGGCTACCGCTATGGCGGCGGCGGTCAGCGAGCGGGTACGCGAAAGCGCGCAACCGGTTGCCGATCGCGTTCCTGAATAGCGTCGTGGTGCGTTGCCGGCACCATTACGCCATTGCCTCATCTTGTCTCCTATCCGCAAAGTGTTCACCCTTCTGAGTCCCTCAACTCGAGGGTTGATATCCT
>ERZ809074.5184-NODE-5184-length-10053-cov-3.498500_pt1 | contig 10053 bp, 10 predicted proteins | sample MGYA00520795_ERZ809074 | MGnify/ENA primary metagenome ERZ809074 (study PRJEB31570, sample SAMEA3212989) | Homo sapiens | biome: human-gut; feature: human gut; material: fecal | place: Sweden | collected 2011 ...
CCGTGTGCTTCCGTCACGGTTCCCAAACCTTATGGTAAACGGTTCCGACGGTATTGCCGTAGGTATGGCGACGAATATTCCGCCCCACAATCTGCGCGAGGTTATTGACGGCGTTGTTGCCCTTATTGATAATCCCGACATCACAATCGAAGAACTTATGGAGCATATAAAGGGTCCCGACTTCCCCACGGCGGGGCAGATAATGGGGCTTTCGGGCATACGCGATACGTATCTTACCGGCCGCGGCAGAATAGTGGTAAGGGCAAAGAGCGAAATTGAGCAGATGTCCGGCGACAGGCAGAGAATAGTTATTACGCAGATACCTTATCAGGTGAACAAGGCAAAGCTTGTTGAGCGAATTGCCGAACTTTATAAGGACAAGCAGTTTGAGGGGCTCAGCGCTCTGCGCGACGAATCAAATAAAGACGGTATGCGTGTTGTAATCGAACTTAAAAAGGACGTTAACCCGCAGGTGGTACTCAACTTCCTTTATAAGCATACCCAGTTGCAGGATTCTTTCGGCGCGATTATGCTTGCTCTTGTTGATGGCGAACCCCGCATTCTTAACCTTAAAGAAATGCTTTATTACTACCTTGAACATCAGAAAGAGGTAGTTACCCGCAGAACGAAATATGACCTTGATAAGGCGCTTGCAAGGGCACACCTTGTTGAGGGCTTCCTTCGCGCGCTTGATATTATCGATGAGGTTATTTCGTTAATCAGGTCATCACGCACAACGGATATTGCGCGCACACGGCTTATGGAAGAACTCGGATTCTCGCTTGAACAGGCAAAAAGCATACTTGATATGCGTTTGCAGCGCTTAACCGGGCTTGAAAGAGAAAAACTTCAACAGGAATACGACCAGCTTATGGCTGATATTGCACACTACCGCGCTATCCTTGCAGACCCGCAGATGGTGCTTGATATCATCAAGGAAGAAATTCTCGTTATAAAGGACAAGTACGGCGACGACCGCAGAACGGAAATCACTGCGTCTTCGGATGAAATTGACCTTGAATCGCTTATTCAGCGTGAAGATATGGTTGTTACGATGACACATCTTGGCTACATCAAACGCGTTCCCGCCGATACTTACCGCGCGCAGAACCGCGGCGGCAAGGGCATAACGGGGCTTACCACCCGCGAGGAAGACTTTGTTGAGCGCGTTATCGTTGCCAATACGCACACCGATATGCTGTTCTTTACCACCCGCGGCAGAGTGTTCGGGCTCAGGTGCTATCAGATTCCCGAGGCGGGCAGAACCGCAAAGGGCAGCGCGGTGGTAAACCTGCTTAACCTTGACGGCGGCGAGAAAGTTACCACGGTAATAACGCTTCCCGAGGGCGAAGAAGAGCGCGAGGGCAAGTATCTTATAATGGCTACCCGCGCGGGATTCATAAAGAAAACACCGCTTTCGGAGTACAGAATCCGCAAAAACGGTCTTGCGGCTATCGTGCTGCGTGAGGACGACGTGCTTGTAAACGTGGCTCTTACAAACGGCGAAAGCAATATTATGATTGCCACCAACAAGGGCAAGGCAATCTGCTTTGAGGAAAGCAAAGTCCGCAGTATGGGCAGAGTTACACAGGGCGTTACCGCGCTTAAAATGGCGGAGGGCGACCGCGTTGTAAATATGGCTGTTATTGACGGCGCAGGCGAGATTCTTACCATAACCGAAAACGGATACGGCAAACGCAGTGACGTAAGCGAATACCGTATCACCGGCAGAGGCGGCAAAGGAATAATTACTCACGGCCTTAACGAAAACACCGGCGACATTGTGGATATGGCAAAGGTAACGGGCGATGAAGATATTTTGCTTATTACTTCCGACGGCACCATTATCCGTACACCGATTGACCAGATACGTACAATGGGCAGGTCAACTCAGGGCGTTCGCGTAATGCGCGTTGCCGACGGCGTTAAGGTTGTGGCGTTTGCTACTGCGCCTCACGAAGAGGAAAAAGACGAAAACGCCGATGTGACCGAGACCGCAGCGGAAAATACAGCGGAAAATGCAACGGATGTTGAAACGCTATAACGGAGGCTGAAATGGTAAAGAAGATTCTTCTTATTTGCGCGGCGATATTTTTAGGGGCTAATTTGGGGCTGATTTCGGGCTTGATGCCGATATATCTTATAATCAGTTTCAGTATCAATAAGATTTTCACGGACAGAGAATGGCTTGGATACGGTGTAATAGCCTCTGCAAGCCTTATAACCGCAGTTACGGGCGGCATACTTGCCTATATCTACACTTACCGTAAAAAACGCGACCACGAAGACGTGCCGCTGTACGTAATGTGCTTTGTGTGGAGTTTTGTTGCGGCTGCGCTGCTTGCGGCAATCGGGCTGTATATTTGCTCTGCAAAAGAGGGCTACCGGCTGGGATAAAGAATAAGGACGCAGGCAGTTTTGCACTGCGTCTTTTTTATAAAATATCATTTGATTTTTAAGCATACAGTTGCTATAATATAAAAAGGCATTTATCTAAAAAGGCGGTGGCTTGCTTGAATTATGCACAGATAAAAAAATTTGATATTGCCGACGGCCCCGGTGTGCGGGTTTCACTGTTTGTAAGCGGATGTACGCACCGCTGCAAGGGATGCTTCAACAGTGAAGCATGGGATTTTTCTTACGGTAAACCTTTCGATGAAAAGACAGAAGAGGATATCATTGCCGCACTTGATAAAAGTTATATTAAGGGATTGACGCTGCTCGGCGGCGAACCTTTTGAACCCGCAAATCAGCGGGGGCTTCTGCCGTTTATAAAGGAAGTACGCCAACGTCTGCCCCAAAAGGATATCTGGTGCTATTCGGGGTATCTTCTTGATGAGGAACTGCTGAAAGAAAGCCGCGCACGCTGTGAAGTGACGGACGAAATGCTTTCGCTTATAGACGTGCTTGTGGACGGTAAGTTTGTTGAAGAGCAAAAAAATATATCGCTTTTGTTCCGCGGAAGCGAAAATCAGCGTATAATAGACTTGAAAAAGACACTTGCAAAAGGTGAAATCGTTCTTTGGGAGGGACTTGAAGATGAAATTAAGCGTAAAAAAATTACGACCTGACGCCGTAATGCCTACATACGGTTCGGATTCGGCAGCGGGGGCAGACCTTTACGCTTTGTGCGATACCGACACCGAAATCGCGCCCGATGAAACGGTGTTTATACATACGGGAATAGCAATGGAAATCCCGGAGGGATATGTGGGACTTGTTTACGCTCGCAGCGGAATGGCGTGCAAAAATGACCTTGCACCCGCAAATAAAGTGGGCGTTGTTGACAGCGACTATCGGGGCGAAATAATGGTGGCGCTGCACAACCACGGCAATAAAATGCGTACCGTTGAAAACGGCGACAGAATAGCGCAGATTGTTATTGCACCGTATCTGCGCTGTGAGTTTTTTGAGTGCGACGAACTTAACGAAACCGTTCGCGGTGAGGGCGGATTCGGCTCCACGGGCAAAAAATAAATGAAATGGTGTAAATATGCCGTCTGGTTTCTGACGCTTGCGTGTATGGCGGCGATATTCTGCTTTTCTGCCGAAAATGCGGACAAATCGGACAATACAAGCCAAAGCGTAACCAAACAGGTGCTTTCGGGGTTCCCGTCATTCAGGGAACTTCCGGAAGAAAGACAGACGGAAATAGTTGAAAATGTGCAGTTTTCCGTGCGAAAACTTGCTCATTTTTCAATTTATACGTGTCTGGGAATGCTTATGCGTCTTTCATTTTGCTTTATTCCCGTAAAGGGGAAAAAGGCGGTTTGGTCGCTTTGCGCGTGCGTGCTTTACGCAATGAGCGATGAATTTCATCAGTACTTTGTCCCGGGGCGCTCCTGTGAGGCACGCGACGTGTGTATTGACTCTCTCGGAGCGCTTGCCGGAACACTGATTGTTGCGGCAATAATTTATTTTGTATGCAGGCATAAAAGGAAAAAGAACTTGCAATAATTAACGCAAGGAGTTAAAATATATATATGGCAAGCGTGACTTTAAGGGTTCCTTTACCCTGTGCACGCATTGCCGCGGAATATATATAATTTTATTAAATTCATAAGGTATTCTTTAAGAAACCGGAATGGAGGAAACAATGAAAAAAATGTCAACCAAAAAACTCGTTACAACGGCGGTGCTTACTGCGGTGGTAATCGTATTTGAACTTGTTGCGTCGGTTCTTACGCGGTTCGGTATGTTCTCCTGCACGTTCGCGCTTATTCCCATTGTAATCGGTGCGGCGACCTGCGGGTGCTGGGCAGGTGCGTGGCTCGGTTTTGTGTTCGGTGTAACCGTGCTTATTTCAGGCGACGCAAGCGCGTTTTTAGCGGTAAATGTTCCGGCAACAATAGCGGTTGTGCTGTTAAAAGGCACACTTTCGGGGTTGTGCGCCGGGCTTGTTTACCGCCTTTTGGCAAAAAAGAACAGCACTTTGGCGGTTTACGGCGCAACGGTTGTCAGCCCGATTGTAAATACCGGCGTGTTCCTTTTAGGCTGCCTGCTTTTCTTTATGGATACCGTCTCCAAGTGGGGGCACGGGCTCGGCTTTGAAAACACCGCGTCGTATATGCTTTTCGGGCTTGTGGGAATCAACTTTATTGTTGAATTTGCACTTAACCTGATTTTAAGCCCCGTGATAGTAAGGCTTTTGAAGATAAAGGGGATTTCGCAATGATTCTTGTATTTGACATAGGTAATACAAACATCAAGCTGGGTGCGTTTGAAAATGAGCGCCTTGCAGGCACATGGCGGATCGCTACCGATTTAAGAAAAACAAGCGATGAGTACGGCATAGCAATTGTTGCAATGCTATCTGCGGCGAACATAAAGGTTGAGGATCTTGACGGAATAATCGTTTCGTCGGTTGTGCCGGGAATCAACTTTACAATTGAGCATATGATAAGCGATTATCTTAAAAAGAAGCCGCTTATTGTGGGCGCGGGGATAAAAACCGGGCTCAATATAAAAATCGACAGCCCCAGAGAATTGGGCGGAGATATCATTTGCGACGCGGTTTCCGCGTTCAGGCGCTACGGCGGACCGTGCATTACAATGGATTTCGGAACTGCCACCACCACGGGCGTTATAAGCGAAAACGGCGAGTTTTTGGGCGGCTGTATCTGCGCAGGGGTTAAAGTTTCTTCCGATGCACTTTCGGATAAAGCGGCAAAACTGCCCTCGGTTGCACTGGAACTTCCCGAAAGCGTTATCGGCAAAAACACCGTAAGCTGTATGCAGGCGGGTTTGCTTTACGGCTATATCGGGCAGGTGGAGTACATTATAAACAGAATAAAGAAAGAAACGGGATTTTTTAATGCGAAAGTCATCGCCACGGGAGGGCTAGCCAAGGCAATTTCGGTACATACCGACGCCATAGATACCGTTGATACCAGACTTACCCTCGAAGGGCTCAGACTTATATATAATCTTAACAAAGAAGGTAGATAATTATGAAAGAAACAGGCAAAATTTCAGTTAATTCCGATAATCTCATGCCGATAATCAAAAAATGGCTTTACAGCGACAGGGATATTTTCATCCGCGAACTTGTTTCAAACGGCGTTGACGCCATAAGCAAGTACAAAAAACTTGTTCAGATGGGTGAGGCGGAAGAAAAAGAGAATTACCGCGTTACCGTTAAGGCGGACAAGGATGCGGGCACGCTTACATTTACCGATAACGGCATAGGTATGACAAAAGAGGAAGTTGAAAAATACATCAATCAGGTTGCTTTTTCGGGCGCGGCTGACTTCTTGGAAAAGTATGAATCCGCGGGAAGCAGCGATATAATCGGGCATTTCGGCCTGGGATTCTATTCGGCGTTTATGGTTGCCGACAAAGTTACAATAAAAACTCTTTCGTATCTTAAAGACGCAGAGCCCGTTTTGTGGGAAAGTGACGGAAGTGACGAATACACGATTTCCGACACCGATAAGACCGATGTCGGCACGGAAATCACGCTTTATCTTAATGACGAAAGCAAGGACTTTACAGAAAACTACAATGTGCGCGAAGTTTTGCATAAGTACTGCGGATTTATGCCCGTTGAAATCGTTCTTGCGGGGGACAATGAAGACAAGCCCGTAAACGACACACAGCCGCTTTGGCTTAAAAATCCGTCGGAATGCACGGACGAGGAATATAAAAAGTTCTATCACAAGGTGTTTACCGACTTCAATGACCCGCTTTTCTGGATTCATCTTAACGTTGATTATCCGTTCAACCTTAAAGGAATTCTGTATTTCCCCAAACTTACGGAAAATCCCGAAAGCATACAGGGGCAGATTAAGCTTTTCAATAATCAGGTGTTCGTTGCCGACAACATAAAAGAGGTTATTCCCGAGTTCTTAATGCTGCTTAAAGGTGTTATCGATTGCCCTGATATGCCCCTTAATGTTTCCCGTTCGTTCCTGCAAAATGACAGGACGGTTGCGAAAATAAGCGCGCATATCACCAAAAAAGTTGCCGACCGCCTTACTTCAATGGCGAAAAACGAAAAAGAACAGTACGAAAAATACTGGGACGACATCAATGTTTTCGTTAAGTACGGCTGTCTGCGGGACGCAAAATTCGATGAGAGAATGAAAGATTTTATCATCTATAAACTTACCGACAACACGTTTGTTACGCTTGAAGAATATCTTGCTTCAAGCGAGGATAAAAAGGTTTACTATTGCGCAGACGCCAAACAGCAGGCTCAATATGTGCAGATGCTGAATAATGCGGGCAAGAAAGTTGCAGTTCTTGGCGGTATGCTTGATATACCCTTTATGCAGCATATTGAAATGCAGAATCAGGGCGTAAGTTTTGTACGCGCCGACGCAGAACTTGCCGATAAGGACGATGCGGAGAATCATCTGTTTGATTCTCTGTGCGAGGAAACAAAGAAACTCATAAACAAGGACAACACCGAAGTTAAGGCACAGAAAATGCAGACGGATATCCCGGCGGTTCTGCTTGTTGACGAGTTCTCGCGCCGTATGGACGAAACGCAGAAGTATTACGGTATGCCCTCAATGGGAAATATGCTTAAATACACGCTTATTCTTAACACTTCAAACCCGCTTGTTGAAAGCATAAACGCGCTTGACGACGGCGAAAACAAGAATAAGGCAATCAAGTATGTTTACGACCTTGCACGGCTCGGTCAGGGTTCACTTTCACCGGAAGAAATCAACGATTTCATTAAGGCAAGCGCCGAAAATCTTAAAGGAAACCTGTAAAAAACGATACACGCGGAAGTCGATAAGGCTTCCGCGTTTTTTTGCGCTGCGGCAGATATGGGAAACTTGTTTTTGGAAAACACCTGTTTTATGCTCTTTATCTGTCCTGCACGGTAGGACGGGGGGTATCTCCCGCCGTTTATGCCGAGAGGCGATTTTTGTAGCGAGATAGGTTTTTGCAATATTATATCGATTGCAAATCCGCAATCTTTTCTCGCACACGGCAGCAGCAAGCCGCAGCCCTATGGAGTTGAAAAGAAATTTTAGAATAGGACAATCATTTTTTTTGATAAACTTATTTTTTCTCTTTGTCTTTTCTTGCTTTTTTTGCAAAAAATAAAAGAACCCGCATACAAAAAAAGCAGCAAGTTCTTTATGCAACTTTCTTTTAAGAAAGTTGACGGAGTACGGGGCAGAGCCCCGGAAAAACGGTATAACCTCACATTCCCGCGGCTTTCTTTACACAAGCCTGATGGTCTGGGTCAATTTTGTTGGAACAATGGGTGCGCGAATTCTTGAAATGAATACAGTAATGCCCCGTCATATTATTGGAGGCTATGGCGTCGTAGCCGTGGGGATAGCCGTGATAGGACGCCGCAAGGCGATAGGCCTTTACAACAACCACGCAGGCGTGACGCTTCCAGTTCTTATAGTACTTGCCCAAAGCCGCCTTGTAATTCTCTGTGTCAGCCTTTGAAACAGGCTCAACGTCGGCGTGTTTGCTTCCGCCGGTGCGTTTAACTGTCCACGAAATTCCGGTATCGTAATCGTAAACGGTGGCGGTTGTGCCTTTTGTGAAAATCTTTGTTACTTCCGACCACTCCATATATTTTCCCGGCTGAACTTTGCCGTTGCTCTTTGCCGAATTTGATGTACTCGGCTTCTTTGTGGGTGCGGGTGTGGCTTTTGCGGTGGGTTTTGGCGTAGGCGTGTTTCCGAAACGGTCGGCGGAAGAATCAATTCCGTCCATAGGCATACGCACGGCGGAGTTTTCGTATAAAACCGCGTTTGTTTCAGCGTCAACCGTGCCGCTTTCTTTAATCCCGTTATATTTCTGAAAAAGGCTTACCGCATGCTGCGTAAGTGAGCCGTAATAACCGGTCACCTTGTAATTGTAGTAGCCTAAATCTTTAAGTCTGCACTGCAAATTTACCACGTCAAAACCGTTGTTGCCCGTGTCAAGAGTGGGGTAGAGCGCTTCCTGTGAAATTGAATCAATTCCCGTGTCGGGTTCGCTCTCGGCAAAAACGGGTACGGAAACAGCCGCAAGCGTCAGAACCGAAACAATCAACCCTGTTATATAGTGCTTTAACAAACAGATTATCCCCTTAAATATTACTAATATATTACGAGTATAACAGAATGTTTGCTGCGTGTCAAGAGTTTTTTTCTTTTGAGAAAATGCAGCCGCAGTAATTCTGCCTGTAAAGCCCGAATTCCTTTGAAAGTTCAATTGAGCGCTTGTAGCCGTTTTTCTTTTTGAAGTCGGACGGAAGAAATTTTACACCGTATTTCTTGCCCGCTTTCTCACCGATTCCGTTGATAAGCGGTGCATTTTTGTGGGGCGAAACCGTAAGAGTGGTGGTAAACCAGTCAAAGTTATTATCCCTTGCCGCCCGCGCACATTCGTCAAGACGCAGTAAAAAGCACTTTTCGCACCTTGCGCCGCCCTCAGGCTCATTTTCCAAGCCTCTCACAAACTCATAATACTTTTCGGGCGTATAGTCAAGTTCCATAATCGAAACGGGATTTTCGCATTTTAACTCCCGAATGATTTTTCTCTGATTTTCAAGCCGAAGAATATATTCGCTTTCGGGCTGAATGTTGGGGTTAAACCAAAGAACCGTAACGGAAAAATGCTTTGAAAGCGTTTCAAGGCAGTAACTGCTGCAAGGTCCGCAGCAACTGTGCAGCAAGAGCGTGGGCACGCCGTCAAGGGACGCTATAATCTCGTCCTGTTCTTTCTGAAACTGCCTCAACCCTTGTTTGCCTCCCTGAAAACGTCAATAAGCATTTTGAATTCTTCGTCGCTTTCAATTTCGGAAAGGGTCAGTTCCTTTGCGGCGGGGTCGTAAACCGACGCATATACATTCGGTCCGTTCTTGCCCTTTATATCGTCGGTGTAAAGAATATAATCTTTATCAAAATCGTCGCTGTGAAAGGTAAACAGCCCGCGGCATTTGATTTTCCTGCCTTTTCCGTTATCAACAAAAAAGAAGTTGTTTTTCTCGTCCATAAAAGCCTCGTAAAATTTATATTGATATAAGTATACTTGCTTTTCGCTTTTTTTGCAAGGAAAAATTATTTCTCTTGCCATCCGGGGTTTTTTTATATATAATTATAGTGATTATTTTTTTGGGAGCGGAAAAAATGAAAAAAACGGTTACAGTGTGCTTTGCAAATAACAAGGGCGGGTCGGGAAAGTCCACAACCTGCTCAAACGTAGGCTATTCACTTGCGAAAATGGGGAAAAAAGTTTTGCTTATCGACAGCGATATGCAACTTAACCTGTCCCTTTCTTTCTTTGATGAGGACACCGTGCTTGATATGGCAAAAGGCGAAAAAAACCTCTATTACGCAATAAAGGAACAGAAAGATTTGAGTGATTATATCGTTTCAACGGGTTACGAAAATCTTGACATTATTCCCTCGTCAACGCTTATGAGCGGAATTGAGTATGAACTTTTTACCAAGTGGCAAAGAGAATTCATTATGCGCAAGTGCCTTAAAAATGTAAAGGAAAGCGGTAAATACGACTATATTCTTATCGATGCGCCGCCGACACTGGGCGGGTGGGTGATGAATCTGCTCTGCGCGTCCGACTTTTTGC
>ERZ809074.5185-NODE-5185-length-10051-cov-4.109144_pt1 | contig 10051 bp, 7 predicted proteins | sample MGYA00520795_ERZ809074 | MGnify/ENA primary metagenome ERZ809074 (study PRJEB31570, sample SAMEA3212989) | Homo sapiens | biome: human-gut; feature: human gut; material: fecal | place: Sweden | collected 2011 ...
CTGCCGCACCTCGCTCGCCGTATCGGCACTTAGAATTATGCGGTATTGCCCTTGGTTTTTTATACAAACAGGCAAGCGTTTCGTGCCCCGTGCCCTGACCTCATTGTTCCGTGGAGAACTTTCGTTTAATTTTAAAAGAACAAACAGAAAAATCCGTATCCTCCTGCCCTGCTTGGCATTTGGGATACGGATTTTTGTTATATTGCTGATTTCATGCACTGGGCATATTATTTCTGTGCAAAAAAGTCTTTGACCACCTGCACCACGGCTGCGCGGTCGGCTTCGGTCAGACCATAGTACAGCGGCAGGCGGGTCAGGCGGTTGCTTTCCTTTGTGGTGTATTCATCTACACCGGCAAAGCGGCCGTATTGGATGCCCGCTGGGGCGCTGTGCAGCGGCACATAATGGAAAGACGATGCCACACCGTGGGCTTTCAAATAGGCAATGAACTCAGTGCGCTGTTCCAGGTCCCGCAGCTTGACATAGAACAAATGCCCGTTATGCACACAGCCTTCCGGCACGGTGGGCAGCTCCAATAGGCCTGCTTCAGCCAGCGGTGCCAGCTCCTGTGCGTAATAATCCCAGCTGTGGGTACGGTCTGTATTGATGGTATCGGCCTGTTCCAGCTGTGCCCACAGGTAAGCGGCATTCAGATCACTGGGCAGGTAGCTGGAGCCATAAGAAACCCAGGTATATTTATCTACCTGGCCGCGCAGAAAACTGGCGCGGTTGGTACCCTTTTCCCGCAGGATTTCGGCCTTGGTCACGGTTTCGGGGTCGTTGATGACCAGCGCGCCCCCCTCCCCCATTGAGAAGTTCTTCGTCTCATGGAAAGAGTAGCAGCCAAAATCGCCGATGGTGCCCAGTGCCCTGCCCTTATAGCTGGCCATCACTCCCTGGGCGGCATCTTCCACCACCTTCAGGTTATGGCGGCGCGCAATCTGCATGATGGTATCCATATCGCAGGCCACACCGGCATAGTGCATCACGCAGATGACTTTGGTTTTTTCGGTAATGGCGGGTTCAATTTTTGCTTCGTCAATGTTCATGGTGTCCGGGCGGATATCCACAAACACCAGCTTGGCCCCAGCTAAAACAAAGGCCGTTGCCGTGGAAGAAAATGTGTAGCTGGGCAGGATCACCTCATCACCGGGCTGGATGCCGCACAGCAGGGCAGCCATTTCCAGCGCGGTGGTACCGCTGGTGGTCAGCAGCACCTTGCCCGCATGGAACCGCTGTTCCATCCATTCATCACAGCGGTGGGTAAAAGGGCCATCGCCGCAGATCTTATTGTTGGCCATGGCCTGGCGCATATAGTCCAGCTCTGTACCAACCTGCGGGGGAATATTAAAAGGAATCATTGTTTTACTGTCAACTCGCAATCTATTATAACCACTCGGTCTTACTGGGCGCGGGTAGTATCACTTTCCGGCGTTTCGGGTTCAAAATTCAGCCGCTTTTCTTCCACCACCAGGGGGCGGTCCATAATACGGGCGTTCATTGCCATGATGTACTCGCCCAAAAATCCCAGAAAGGTCAGCTGCACACCACCCACAAAGAACACAGCAATAATCATCGGGGCATAACCCGCAGCAAAGGTATTCCAGTGGATCAGCTTTGCCACCAGGAACACAAGCCCCAGGATAAAGCTGACCGCCGCGCAGAAAAAGCCGAAGAACTCCGCCATCCGCATCCCAATCTTGGTGTAGCTGGTAAAGCTGAGCATGGCGGCATCAAACAGGCTGTACCAGTTGTTGTGGGTCTTGCCTGCCCGGCGCTTGGGCTGGGTGTATTCAATCTCCTTGCGCTCGGGGCCAAGCTCCGCCACAATCCCGCGCAAAAACGGGGTGGGGTCGTGCAAATCACGCAGGGTCTGGATAAAGCTTTTATCGTACAGGCCAAACCCGGTAAACTGCTCGATCATTTCCACATTGCTCATCTTTTTGATGGTTTTGTAGTAACAGTCCCGCAAAAAGTACATGACAGGGTTTTCCTGGCTGGTGGTCTTTTTGCCGATTACAATTTTGTAGCCTTTTTCCCATTCAGCCACAAACTTTGGAATCATCTCCACCGGGTCCTGGAAGTCCGCGCAGATGGTAATGGTGCAGTCCCCTGTGGTATGGATCATACCGTAATAGGGGCTGTTGAACTGACCAAAGTTCTTGCTGTTAAAAATGGCTTTGACCTTGGGGTCCTGCGCGCAGATGTCCGTAATGATCCGGCGGGTACGATCCTGGCTTTTATTATCAATAAAAAGGATCTCATAGTCATAATCCGGGCAGTCCTTCCGAATCTCATCCCGCACCGCCTCATAGATGGGGCGGGCGTTCTCCTCCTCGTTATAGGTAGGGATCATAACAGAGATGACTTTTTTCTTCTCGCTCATACAGGTTTCATTCCTTTAAGTTTAGTCTTTGGCCCACTGCCGCAATAGCCGGGCAGACCCTTATCACTATACACTATTTTGCAAAATAGGTAAAGAACAATTTATTTTCGCAGTTTTGCGTTTCAAAGTTCAGGCTTACAGGGCGGTCCGCCAGGGTGTAGGGCTCCTCGTTTTCCAGGCAGAAAGTCCCCTCTTTGGCAATGTGGCAGATGCCGCGGTAAATTTCCATGGCCGGGGTGCAGGCGCCGATCAGCAGCGTAGCCGCCAGCAGAATAGTCACGGCATGCTGTGCAAGCGTACCGTCCCGCCATTTGGTGCCCACCAAGGCGATAAAGTACCGGGCGCAGAGGGTCATCAGGATAAAGATAGCCGGGATGGATACCCGCATGCAGAAATCGCACCCCTGTCCCACCTTAAAGAACGGAATGATGAAGAGCGACACGGCGCAGGTATAAAACAGCCAGCTGCGGCGGTTCTGCCGCCAGAGCAGCAGCAGATAGATGCCGGCATCCAGCAGGTAAAATACCAGCATGCCTTTTTGCAGGCTGTTCAGAACGTTTTGGCCAAAAGTCTGCTGCGCTGCCTGGTTCCCGGCGACAGTTTCGCCCAGAACGCTGTAGCCAAAGGCGTTATTGGCCAAAAAATAACTGGCCGTAATGCTGAGCACCACAACCAGCACCAGCACATTGGCCGGGGAGAACGCCGATTGCAGCACGCCTTTTTGACGCTGTGCCAGCAGAACAATGCCGCGCACCACCATAAAAATAACCAACCCCACAAATGGGAAGGGGCCGCACATCAGGCAGGCCGTGCCCAGCAGCAGGTAGTTGCGGCAGTCTTTCTCCTGCAAAAAGCAGATGGTTGCCAGCCATGCCCCCACTGTCTGGTTGAACACCCAGAACAGGCAGGTCGTCAGGGAGCTGAACTGGAAATCATTCGTCCACCATTCTAGGTGCATAGCGTCATAGGCCAGCAGGTCCGGCAGTCGGCTGCTGTACAGCGCGCCCAGAATATCCATGCCGCTGAAGAAAATCAAAAACAGCAGGCCGATCCCCTGCTTTTTGCCGGTATCGGCACGCAGGTAGACCAACAAATTCAGCGCCGCCAGATAGGTGCCCAGCGCCGTCCACCCCCAAAGGGCCATACGGGCGAACATCCAGGCGGCATCCAGCCCAAACAGGGCGTATACCGGTTTGGTCAGCGCCGCCGGGACCAGCCAGTGCCCGATATAATACACCAGCGCCGTATCCTTTTGCGGGTAATACACCGGCCAGCTGTTTGTGATCAGATCCCGGTAAATGGCGTTGCGGTAACCCCAGTCCGAGTTCTGGTAAAAAAAGCCCGTCTGACCGCCCAGGTAGCCCCACAACAGCATCAGGGCAAACAACAGCACCAGCTTTGGCACCGAAAGCGTAATGCCCTGCTCTTCTTGCCCCACTTGCTTAACCTGCGGCGTTTTGCACACGGCATACCACCAGGCAAAGGCCAGCACGGCCAGGCCCGCAACGGCAAACGGCGCGCGGAGATACCCCGCAAAAAACACCGCCAGCGGCGCGGTGAGATAGGATAAGGCAAACGGCTTTAACTTTTGGTAGGTCAACTGCATAAATACTGTCTGGCTCCTGTTCGTCCATGCGGGTCCTGCCCGCACGGACGGGGTTATTCCTTATTGGCTTAATTGGTTTGCTTTTGCGTTTTTGCCCACGCAATGGTGGCGCGGATGCCATCGGCGAAGGCGGTGCGCGGCGCAAAGCCGGTATCCGCCGCAAGCTGGGTGATATCCGCCTGCAAAAACATGACCTGCTGCGGCCCGTAAGGGATTTTGCCCAGGCCAAGCGGCAGGGCCAGGTCGATGGCATCACGCAGGGTCTCAATATATTCCCGCAGGGGGCGGGCGGTGCCGCTGCCCACCGGATACACGGCACCACTGCGGCCATGGCAGGCCATGCGGTACAGTGCATCCGCAGCATCGGCGGAGTAAAGATAATCCCACTTCTGCTCCCCTGCCGTCAGGTCCGGGCACTGCCCGGCCAACAGTTTTTGGATGGTGGCGGAGATCATCGTGTTGGGGCCGTCATGCGGGCCGTAAACCGAAAGGATACGCGCCCACACATGATCCATGCCCAGGGCGACGGCCTCGGTACGGCTCATCTGGCCTGCACACAGCTTGGCCATGCCGTACCCGTTTTCGGGGTTTGTGGGGGTATCGGCCCGCAGAACACCGTCCACACGGCCATACTCTGCCTGGCTGCCGGTACCAACAAACACACGGCAGCCCATTGCCGCCGCGGTGCGCACGGCATCAATGGTATAGCGGATATTCTCAATCTGAGCCGGCATATCATTGCGGCCCGCGCCAATGGTGTGCGCCCACGCCAGGTGGAAAAAGGCATCCGCCTGCACGGGCAGCCCGGCTGCGGCCATGCACTGCGGCAAATCCGCCAGGTTGGCGGCATCGCAGGCAACTGCATACAGGTTTGCATCCTTGGGCAGCGCTACGGCCCGCGGGCTGCCGGGGCGGCAGACCGCCACCACGGTACACCCGGCCTGCAGCAGCCGGCTGCACAATGCTGTGCCCACGGCCCCGGTGGGGCCGGTTACGATTACGGTTTTAATGTTACGTTCTATCATCATTCACTGCTCCGGCACCAGGGGGATAAACATCTGCTTTTCCAGCTCTTCCCGCGGCAGGAACGGCGCCAGGTCCTCCAGCGGCGGGCTGACCAGTGTACCGTCCGGCAGGCGCTTGGTGGCGCTCTTCGGCTCCCAGACCTGCTGGGTATCGGTAAAGATCTCGCAGAAAGTCGGGCCTTCTGCGGCAAGGGCGGCATCCACCACCTGTTTCATCTCAGCGTTGGAATGTGCGCAGGAATACGGGTAGCCGAACGCTTCGGCAATTTTGCGGAACTCCGGGAAGGACAGATCCCCGCTCTCCGGCCCAATGCCGATCTTGCAATGGTCTTTGAACAGGTTGTTCTGGGTCAGGCGGATGGAGTGGTAGCCGTTATTGTTGATGAGGAAAATCTTGATCGGCAGCTTATTTGTCAGGATGGTCTGCAATTCCTGCAGGTTCATCATGATAGAGCCATCGCCTTCCAGGCAGATGGTGGTACGGCGGCCGCCTGCAATGCAAGTGCCAATGGCGGCGGGCAGGCCGTAACCCATGCTGGCAATGGCGCTGTTGTTGGCCATGCGGCTGCCTTTTTGGATGACATACGCCTGATTGCCCACCACGCAGCAGGCGCCGTTGGAAACTGCGGTCAGGCTGTTTTCCGGCAGGCGGGAACTGAGGTAGCGCACAAAGGCGTACACATTGGCGGTGGTGCCGTTTTCTTCCCACTGGCGCGGCAGCACGGCGGGGTAATCTTTTTTCCATCGCTGGCAGGTTGCCAGCCAGTCCGCTGCCTGGCTGACAGGGGTCAGCGGCGCTGCGGCGGCATCCAGCTTTTGCAGAAAGTCCTTGGCATCCGCCCACACGGGGTGCTCCACATGCAGGGTGTGCTTTTTCATCTCGGCGCGGTCAATATCCACCATGATGACTTCCGCCGCGCGGGCCCAGGTTTTCCAGTTATAGCCCACCTGGCGGATGGAAATGCGGGTGCCCACAGCCAGAATCAGGTCTGCGTTCTGGATGGCCCAGTTGCCGGGGCGGTCGCCCATATTGCCGGCACGGCCGCAGTAAAGCGGGTTTTCGTCCTCGATCAGGTCCACGGCGTTCCAGTAGGTCACAATGGGGATGTTCAGCTTTTCCGCCACGGCGCGGAACGCTGCGTACCCGCCGGAAAGCCGGATACCGTACCCGGCGTGGAACACCGGGCGCTTGGCGTGGCGGATCTTTTCCAGCACCATCTGCACGGTGGCATCGTCCACCGGGGGCGGCAGCCGGGCATCGTCCTGCGTCGGGTCATAGCCGGGCAGGCTGTCGGTTTCAATGTAGCCGCCCTGATAGTTGACCGGGATATCGATCCACACCGGGCCGGGGCGGCCGGTGGTTGCCAGGTGCCAGGCTTTTTCCAGCACATAGCGGATCTGGTTCGGGTCTTCCAGCATGGTGGCGTATTTGGTCATGTGGGCAACAGATTTGGTGATATCGTATTCCTGGTCGCCCACCGCGCGCAGGGGCAGGCCATCGGTAAACTGCGCGGCATAGCGGGCCGTGGTATCGTACCGAACCTGGCCGGAGATTACAAACATAGGGATAGAATCCAGCCAGCCGCCCACCACACCGGTCAGGGCGTTGGTGCCGCCGGGGCCGGTGGTAACGCACAGGGCGGCAATTTTGTTATCAATGCGGGCGTATGCTTCCGCCGCAATGGCGCTTGCCTGCTCGTGATGGTTATAGGTAACATGCAGCGCCGGGTGGTGGCCCAGTGCATCATTCAGATGCATGGCGCCGCCGCCCACCACGCTGAACACATCCGTAACGCCGTGCGCCGCAAGAAAATCGGCCACATAATCGGCCAGACGCTGTTTCATTGGGGGTGTCCTCCTTTTATTTAATCCGTTCAAGCTGCGGCTGAACCATTACAAAATACAAAGTTCTGGAATCCTGCGGGGCATCGACCCGCTTGCCGCTGTAGCTAATATCGATTGTACTTTCACCAAAAGGAATATCCGCAGTATAGCGGATTTTCATGTTTTCCTGGCTGACCACAAAGGTCTGGCTACTGTCACCGAAGGTAATGGTAATGCTGGGGCGGTCAGAAATATCAAAGAAATAATCCCCCACTGTAAAGGTAAAGGTGTACCTTTCCGTATTCAGCTGCGGGTTTACCAGTTTGATCTCCGCACTTTTCTTGCACCAGTAAAACGGCAGCTCTTTGTTGGAGTTTTCAGGAGTATAATATTCTGTGTTATAAATGCCATCCCCCAGCTGCATGGTAATAGACGGCGCATTATACAGCACCCACACGCCATAGAAAACGGCAAGGGAAACTGCCAATGCCCCCAGTGAAGCGCCGAAAGTAACCAGCGTGCTGCGTACAGCTTTTTTATCTAGTTTTGATTGTTCAGTCTTTTTGGTTTTCAGCGCTGCCAACACACAATTTACTGCCTGTACAACGCCCCAGATGATAGCTGTCAGTATTGCCAACTGTACAATGGTGTTGCGAATATAAGAGTTACGCTCTTCAAAGATTGGAAGCGGCAGATTAAATACCATCAAAACCGCAAAAGGCAATATATTTTGACGTGTCATCACCTTTTCCTGTGCAAGAAAATACGCCAGCGGAATCAGCGCCATGCAGTAAATATAGTTGCCCTGGCTTTGGTACATCATAGCCACGGTAATCAGCAGCAACGCCTGCCATTCCTGGCGGCAGAGCAGAGCACACACAACTAGTACCGCCGCCACAGCAAAGGCTGCTGCAAAAAAAGATACCGTTGCATTGCTGGTTCCGGCAATCAGGTCCACCAGATGCGCCCCATGTGCGAACATGCTGTTGATGCCATTGCCTGCCCAAGGTGTTTTACTTTTACTTCCAAAAGAGAACAAAATCTTCAGCCAAAGCTGCAAGCCGTACACGCCCTCCTGGAAGGCAAACACCGGGAGCACCAACGCTGCAATGCCATAAAACACCGTGCGGATTGCTGCTTTGAAATCCCGGTTTCTTAAAAGCATAACACCTAAGAATGCGGGATAAATTTTAAGTCCGGCTGCTACTGCCAGTGCAACCAATGCCAGTTCCCGCACCCATGCGCGCTTTGAACGGTGATACATGACGAAAAAAAGCGAAAGCCCCGCCGCCAGCAAAATAATATTGCCGCGGTCTACCGCATTAAGCACACCAAAGCTGAACAAGGCAAAAAACGTACTGGCCCTGGCCCACTGGGCATTTTGCATCACGTCACGGAGCAAAACCGCCAGCAAAAGAACCGCCAGCACCACAAAAAAGACGTATAGCAAAAAGCACGACTGTGTTGTGCGTAAATCAGTTTCTGTGCCGCGCATGGCAACTGACGCCTCAAAGTCATAGGTCCAGTTATCAGATACCGAAGCAGGCACCAGTAAAAACAGGGCATAAAAGAACAAATTTGCCAAGGGCGGATACAGTGTGTCAAACACCGCATACGGCTGGCGTCCACGAACATATTCAATGCTATGGAAAAAATCCATGCCGACATCCAGTGTATCATGGTATAAAAAGTACGAAAGAAAATCACCATGGGTAACATACAGCGTTACCATAACCACAATGGCACACACTGCGCTGAGTACACAGTACAGCTTGGCCGTTTTTTTCCAGAACGGATTGCTCCCTCTTCCCTTTTTACCAAAAAGGCCTTTTCCCCGTTTCGTGTTATTCTCTTTCAGCACGCGCTGGCTGTTGCATTCATTCTGGTCATAATTCAGTCCCAGCTGCACCGATTTGTTATCTTCCAGCAACAGCTGATCTAATCCAATGCTGATACCAGATTTATTCTCGTTATTTGTTGTCATGTTGTCCATACACAGCCTTGCCCTATTTCTGTTCCCGGTTATGTATCAGATATTCCCTGGTTTCCCATATTTTTTACCGATATATTTTGCAGTCTTATTTTCAACAATAAAGCACCGCCAACCAACCTCGTTGAGTCGGATGATGGTTAGGGATCCCGATACCGCACTTTTCCGTGCCGGATAAGCTCCACATCGTTGACGGGAAACATTTTGTCGTTTATCTTTCCTTAAATGTCCACAACTTGTTGATGATAAAATTCAGCGGAATCGTGACCAGCAAATTTACAATCGGCGCAATCGTTTTGCTGACGCTGAAGAACGTAACCTCTATCCAAAGCAAAACATTAGAAAGGATCGACGTGCCGCCGTAGCTGACATATGTTTTTCCAAGGCGTTTCAGTTTACTGCGCCAATCGTTTGCATTCCCGGTAAACACAAACTTATCGTTCCAAAAAAAGGCATTGGCAATGCTCAGAATTGTTCCCAGAACGCTGCCTACCATATACAGGTCTGGGCTGATCCACAAAAAGATATAATACACCGCCATTGATACTGCCGTGTTGCTTACGCCAACAAGGCCAAACTTGATAAACTGTGCAAGCAGCGCAACAAATTCCTCTTTGCTTTTTGCTCCCAACAGTGCCAACATTTTTTGCATGGATCCCGTTCCTTTATTATTTTTTTATAAGCAATCAAAAAGCAAAGCCTGTATTGATAATTTACCGCAGTGCAGCAGCCATTTTTTCTTATCAGCCCGGCTTTGCTTTTTCTTATTGATTCATCTTATCAGCGCTTTTTACTGGTTCACCGCTTCAATAATGATCTTTGCCATATAGTCGATCATCTCATCGGTCATGCCGGGATACACGCCGACCCAGAAGGTGTTGTTCATGATAAAGTCAGTGTTGGTCAGCTCCCCTGCCACGCGGTAGGCGTCGGTGCCGCGGATCTGGTCAAAGCAGGGGTGCTTGATCAGGTTGCCGCTGAACAACAGGCGGGTCTGGACATTGTGGTCCTCAATATAGCGGGTCACGGCGTTGCGGTCCAGGCCGGATTCCGGCTTGACCGAAATCAGGAAGCCAAACCAGGACGGGCGGCTGTTGGCGGCCGGTTCCGGCAGGATCAGCTTATCGGCGGCCGGTTCCAGGGCTGCGCGCAGGCGGTCCCAGTTGTGGCGGCGGCGCTCGATAAAGCTGGGGAACTTTTTTAGCTGTTCGCAGCCGATG
>ERZ809074.5188-NODE-5188-length-10047-cov-14.788531_pt1 | contig 10047 bp, 9 predicted proteins | sample MGYA00520795_ERZ809074 | MGnify/ENA primary metagenome ERZ809074 (study PRJEB31570, sample SAMEA3212989) | Homo sapiens | biome: human-gut; feature: human gut; material: fecal | place: Sweden | collected 2011 ...
TCCCGTCCATCGGATACCAGATGGCTAAGGAAACATACCTTTTGAGAGCTTTTGCGTATACCCTCAATCCGTATAGCTTTCCTTTGTTCACCTCGTATTCCTTGCATCGGGTCAGATCCAGATTGGCAAAGTCAATCCTGCCGTCAAACCACTTGGGAGGACCACGTTTCCCTGTTTTCTTTTCCAATGTCGGATAGTACAGGATTACATCGTTCCTAAAGCGGCTGATGACGTGGAAATTGTTCTCGCACATAGGGCTTATGAAAGTTCCCTTGGAAAAGAATGCGTCTGCAACCACCGTTCTGGATATGCCCTGTAGCTTGTCTTTTCTACTGATAAGATAGTTGCCATACCAGTCAACGAGGTCCTTGCCCATATTATCCAAGGTCTTACAATCCGGCGTCTGAATGGAACCTAAAGTCATGCATTCATGGTTGTCGATGTCAATGACACCGATGCCCATGATTTCCAATCCACGCTTATAATCCCCGGCACAGCCTGACCAGAAGTAACCAATCCAAGGTGTCTTATGACCGGACTTGGGGATATAGGAAGGATCGATGGCGATGACTTATCTTTTACCTATGAGATGCTTGCTGATGATAGAGCCGTTGAACGCAAACCAGTCGAAAGTTTCATTCTCAAAAAGGTGACGGTATGTCTGTTCTGAAAAACAGCCATATCTGCCTAATTGGAGGAAATTTATACGATCTGGGATGGCCATAAATAATATCATTGCATCCATAAAGGTCTTTTCGAAAGGTTTATGTATATTCGCAACTGATTTGAGAGCCGACAGGCACTCAGATTGGTATTGCATAAGGAGTGTTTCTTTAGTCATAATCAGAAGAGTTGAGAGACTTCTAATTTACTAAAAAACAACGAATTGCAAAATGATTTCTACCTTTATTATCAGCAGGTTAGCCAATTTTTTTCAGCACATTTCTTCATGCTTAACCATTCGTTTTTGACAACATTTCAATGACCTCTTTAGTGTTTTCGAACCTGCATTTGCTGGTTCTATTGTTTAACTTTTAATTTTTCGGTAAAAATTTACCGAAGTATTGTTATAACATACAACTATATGAAAATGAGGAACTTTTTGAATTTTTGCATTCTGTTATGTGTGTTAATGGCTTCTTGTTCTGATGACCATGAATCCGTAATCATTGAAGACCTTCCATTAGTGGAGAATGGAATGGCTTTGGACGTAACTAACGGGTATAACTCGATCATCATTGATATGGCAGATGAGTATAAGGGAGTCCCTTTACATACCAAGCTACCTGTGAGTTTTTCCAATAGCAACAGCGCTCTTGTTGACTTCGAGCAGCGCAATATTGAAGGACGTGAATACCTATATCCCGTGTTGAAACAGTCCATTCATGATTTGAAACCATTTTCTACGCGATTGCGGATTCGAATTTCGAGTGAAGGAAAAATTGGTGATGACGTGATTGAGAAAGATGTTATGGTAAGTTTCCGTAACTCATCCAGCAAACCTACCGATGAAGACATGAGTTACGCCCGTATCATTGGTCATGGATATGACATAACCCAGGACCCGACAATAACCAAAAATTATCCGCTTTTTGACTTTAACGCAATCTACGAAAACTTGCAAAACAATTTTCTCTCACAGCAAAAAGGCGTGTTTTTTGAGATCTATGGGCACGATTATGAGAAATGCATCGAAGAGTGGGGGGTAAGTGTAGGTTTGAGTGCAGTTATGCCTGTACCTAAAACCAAGGGCAAATATAAAATGTCGGGAAGCGTCAGCTACTCACGAAACGAATCTCACCAGTCGGAAAAATATCACGAATATTATCTAAGCTATTACCGCAAAGAAATGGCACAGGCATCCCTCAACTGGGATTGGGTACAGAAGACCGTAGGTGATTCAACCGGTATAGGTTGGGCTGCCCTCTTGTCAGAAGAAGTGAACGATATTTTGAACAATCCGGGCTCTGAACTTTATCAGAAATATGCCAACGACACCATCTCCGAAAACAATATCTTTACCCTTTTGGAGCGATATGGCACGCATGTCATTATGCAAGGCACTTTTGGAGGCGCTTATTTCACACTCTACAGCCGTGAGGACAACGCTTATTCTACAACAATCTCCAATGACTTGAGCGCATCATTCTCAGTAAAGCAGAAACAAGGACAATTGCCGAGCAACTTTGCCGAATACTATGCCGCTAAAACCGGAAGCAATCAGGTAAATATGTCGTTCGACGGTAGTTATTATACTTCCGATTACGAAGAAGCATCGAATGCCTGGCTGTTCACGATGTCGAAGGGTGGAGATGGAGAAATCGACATGGAGGCATGGGACGGGAAGGTCTCTACTGAAAATAAAGACAAGTGGGTGGCGGTTAGCTTCACCACAACTGGCACGTCGGCATCCGACCCGGGTCTGATTCCTATTTATTACCTGATAGGCGATTCCGCTCGCTATAAGGCCGTAATGGAATACATTGGTCCGTTTGTTGACCGCCAGTCTCAACTGCCCACCGATGACTCACCTGTGCTTCTTGCCGACTTTATGATGAAAACGGCAGAAAACGGACAGCACGCAGGAGAACCTAAATCATTTGTGGCTGAGGACCAGTTTGGCATCAAACGCATCTACTATCCAATGATGGCCAACAAGCATTTTCCCAATTCAAAGTACCATGAACATGGCGCAGAGACCTCGGGAGACGACTTTATCGTGTGCGATGACCATTGTGAGCAGTATTGGTATTACGCTTTGGGACACCGTAAAGATCGTTTTTATGGCATAACTGATATCATCTTTGCAGAGAAAAAAGATGGCTATACGGCGCGTGGAGATGCTAGCGACAAGGATATGGGCGAATTCTGGCCTTGGAAAATTCCGAGTAATAAGGTTCTGGTTAAATTTGCCACTGAAGGTACTTCCGACGATAAACTGATAAAAGCCGTAGGACTAAAATCCGGGAAAGTCTTTGCAAGTTCCGGTGGTTCGGAAATGCGCACACCTTTTGAAACCGACACTTTTTTTGATGATTATTGGAGCAAAAATGTTCAGGGTTCCAGCGAGAATTGGTATCATGGCAGCAATGGTTTCAAGACCTCCAATGAATTCCATCCGGTATATTCGTGCGAACCGATTCGAAAGAATTTACGGGAAATACAACATCCTAAAACGTGGGACTAAGGATAATGAATAAATAGCTATATAGCCATAAAAACAATTTGAGAATGAAGAAGGAATATACATACTTGCACCGTTTTTTCATGTGTGTAGTATTATGCTCTGTCATGTTGGTTTCAGCATGTTCCGATGATGACAATATGAGCGGTAACAACAAAGGGAATAATCTGATTGCCGTCGCTAACGTGCCCAAGCCCAATCCATTCCTTGCCAAGGAACACTATAGCATCACTCACTTCAACTCAGCCCAAACCGATGCTATCCCGTATTTCGTGCCTGACGGTACATGGCACGCTGATCCTTACGCTTGCGAAGGCGGCTGGAGCGGTCCGGTCAACCTCATGACCTTGTCTGCTGCCGTTGACGGCTATATGTGGGGAATGAGCAGCGACCGGGTTTCTTACTATCGCTGTACTGACGGGCGCTTTACCAAGCTGGGTGAAGCTGGATTGCCGGATGGTACGATGAAAACAGAGGAACAGCTGCGCACGCTTTCGGCTAATTACAATTCTCCGAAAGAACTTTATGATGCCATCACACCTTTTACCGGGAACATCCTATGCATGCCATATCCAGCGGCAACTATGTATTGTGTGACAAAGATAATTATGCCTACACCAATATCGGCACTACTATAGCTCGCTATCGGTTGAAGGAAGCTTCAAAACCAGAAGCAGGTATAGAGTTGGACTCCTATCTTAATATAAAGGATCAGGTGGGTAGCGCATGGGCACTGGTGGGAGTTGTGATGACATACGATGGTTATCTGGTGGCTGCCTACAATTCTGGTATCGTGGTGGTTGATCGAAACCTTTCTGGTGTGGTTGATACTTATTCGCTACCCAACGGACAGGTTCTGACAAACTCCATTGCTGTTGAAGAAGACGGAGGTATTTATGTGGCCAGTAACAGCAAAGAACCTAGTGGAGATGGCCTGATGCAGAAAATTGTATGGCGGGGTGGACATTTGAGCACGGCCGAAGCCGACGGTGCTTGGCAGTGTGCCTATGACGGTGGTCCCACGGCTCCTTCTATCAAGATGGGCAATGGCACGGGATCAACACCGACGCTTATGGGCTTTGGCGACGACGAAGACCACCTTGTAGTTATCACCGATGGAGCCAAGCGCATGAAGATTGTGGCCTTCTGGTGCGATAACATTCCTGCTGATGCCAAAGAAGTGGCCGGCGGACGACAGCGTATTGCCGGATACAAGGAAGTGACCTGCGAACTGCCTTCGTCTACCGAATGGATTCAGAGCGAGCAGTCGGTGGCTTGTGCCGGATATGGAGCCTTTGTGGTGAACAACATCCTCAGCGGTGGAACATCAACCGGTGACAAAGTTGTGGATGTACTTTCTATCGGTCCGCTTATTCCCTCACCATATGGCGTGGAACGTCTGGAATGGAATACCAAAGATAACAAGTGGGAGACAGTTTGGATGAGAGGCGATGTCAGCTCTCCAAGTATGATTCCTGCCATCAGCACTTCTGCCGGAATGGTGTTCGTAAACGGATACAGCCAGAGTGACGGTTGGGAGGTGACAGGTTTGGACTGGAACACAGGTGCTACACGTCACCGTGTCATCTTCGGTAACACCAGTCGTGGCAACGGCACCTATGCCATTATCCAGTATTTCAACAATGGCGATTTGCTCTTCAATTCATGCAGTGGCCCATATCGTGTAAAATTGTAGAAATCGATAATACAATAATTACTAAATCTTTTTTAGAACATGAACATCAAGAATTTGTTATTTGTAGCTATTGCCATGCTACTGTTTGTAGGGTGCTCAGACGATGATGATAGCCCTAATGTAAATGATAAGGAGCTGACAGAAAGTACTTGGAGCGAAACCATGGCAGGTCGCGACGAAGTGCTGGGTCAGTATCCCGACCGATACAGCAATTATTGGGAATATACGTGGAATATAGACGAGGCACAGGATGTGGCACTGAAGATGGAGGGAGAGTTCCCCTATACCCGCTATTGTAGTTTCTCGCTCTACAACGACAATACAGGCGAGGCCATCCGTGGCATCAACGACTATGAAATGGTGCCCGACAACGGCGCGCAGAATCCGTTTGTGGTTACAACCGCCGAAAGGGGCCGCTTTACGGTGTATATCGTACCCGAGACGGCCTCCGAGGTACAAACGGCTGCGCTGGGATGTGAGAACCTCATCAGAGTGCCTGCCGATGTGAAGAAGGCATGCGTAGTGTTCCGCCACTATCTGGGCGAAGATGCCGGTGGCAACGAGCATGAGTTCGGCGGAGTGGATCTTCCGGCGATAAGTGCTGTCAGCCTCACGACAGGCGAGAAAGTCGATTGTCCGGAACATGTCCGCAGCAATGTATACAACCTGAAGTCGCAGGTGTTTACACAGGTGTCCGACGATTTCGCCGACATGCCTTTCTATCTGTCGCCCGTCGGTCGCTACTATCCCAACAACTCCACCAAGTATCTCTATGGCCGCACACGCATACAGGATGACCATGTGCTCTATTTCTCGTTCATACCGGCTCCTGTGCCGCAGCGTGTGGAGGAAAATGCGGATGCCCCGGCTCGCTATTGGTCGGTGTGCTTAGGCTCGGCGGCCAACACACGCTCGTATCTCTCGCTGTGCGACAAGAACGCCAATGTGGCGTCCGGTGGGGAACTGACCCACTTCGTGGTGGCGCTCAAGCAAAATCCGCGGCTGGCCGAAGTGCAGCAGTATGTGGATGAAAAGAATGCTACCGGCGAGCACTATAATCTCTTCGTGTGGGACCGTGAGAAACTGGATGTGGACGGCAATCCCATCGGCAACGTGATTGCTGTGATGTATCGCAACATTTTGGCCAATAAGAACTGGCGACATTCTATTGCAAAGCTGTGGCCAACCAATTACAAGGACGAGACTGGAGAACCCTACCAGCACATCACAGCGCCACAATGGCAGGTGGCTCACCTGGCTCTCATGGACTATGGCCCGCATGGAATAAAGGTGACGACGGATGAATTCCTGTCGCGCGTGCCATTCAATAATGCGGAATCCTATTATCCCATAGTGAAGGGTGATGAGACGCTCGAAGTTGTCTTTACAGATGAGGCGAGCTTTTATGAAAACTTCCAGATATATGATGTCAAAGACGGAAGAACCATTGACTTTAACAAGCAGATAGCACTCACGGTAAGGCATTCGAAAACGAACAGACTGGTATACATCGAGCCACTGTATCTCGTTAAAAATGGGAACACTCTTGAATACACCTACTGTATAAAAGATTATGGAGATTTAGGCAGTTCCACCAGTGTTCCCTTCTCGGTGATAGGAATAGACAAGAAATGGGCCGACTACAAAGTCGTGTTCAAAGCCGTCAGCAGTCCTCCGGCGGAATAACTGTTCTTTCACATTAGAGACTCATACATAATTGACAAGCTAACTGTGGAGTAATATAAAAAAACAAGCATGTATGTCCGAAGATTGCTATACCAGTAAGTAATCTTCGGACGTATTTCTTATCGAAGGTTTCAGTGAATTGTTTTACATGATTCCCGGGTGCGAATATACATATATTATTCCACCATCCACCGCTCAATGTTCCGTGTCTCAGATGAGAAGTTTACGCCAATCTTGAATAGCTTGCGTTCATCGTTGGCGAAGGGCGTATTGTTTCTCGTCGATCTGCCGTAAGGCTTCCTCGGCTGTGCCGTTTAATTTGAACTCCATGATGTAAATGTAACGATCGGTTTGCAAAACGAGGTCGATACGGCCATTCGAGGTGTGATATTCCACCTTAGTGTACAGCCCGACCAGTCGGAAGACGATGAAAAGTACATTTTGGTAATGCAGTTCCGTGTCCCGTTCCGGCTTTTGCCCGGCGATCACCTCGTAAGGGGTATCGGCGAAGAAGCTTTGTAGGCGGCGGAAGAATGCGCCGTAATCGCCGCTTTCCACTTCTTGGACAAAACGTCCTATCTCGAAGGGGGTCTTTGCGGCGCTTATGTTCGTGTAGAAAGGGAAGAGATATTTGACAAAGCCTTCTTCCACCTCTAGGTTCGGGAAACCTTATTTATAGATGCCGAAACGGGGGGCATAATCCTTGATCGTAAGATATCCACTTTGGTAGATGACGGGTATGGGATTGTTCGAGGCGGAGTCGATGCTGTTGAGCACATTGGTGTCAGTCTCCGTGTTGGCCATCTCGTAGAGGTCGTAATGGGTGTGCTTGAGCAGCTCCACGAGGTAGGAGGGTGTCCCGGTCTCGAACCAGTAGTCTCCGAATTCCATCTTAGCGAAGGTATTCAATAGGCTGAATGGATTGTATATACCCTCGGACTTGGCAGTGAAGTGATATCCGTCATACCATTCCTTGAGTTTTTTGAGGGTTTCCTCATTGCTCATACCTTGTATGTCAGCCAAAGTCTGTAGTTCATCCCTCAGATATATAAGAATCTCTTCCCCCGTGATACCACATATCTTTACATAGCGATTGTCCATGGAAATGTCCATGAGGTTGTTCAAGTCGCTGAACACGCTCACCTTCCCGAACTTGGTCACTCCGGTCAGCAGGGCGAAACGGATGGCCCGGTCCATGGTCTTCAAAACGCCATAGAAGGGTTTGAGCATGTTCCTCAATTGGTTTTGCAACTCCTCATCGTGCAGGGCCTGTAGCAAGGGCTTGTCATACTCGTCTATCAAGATCACGGCTCGTTGTCCGGTCTTGTGATAGGCCCGGTCGATGATCCCGGCGAAGCGGAGCGGTAGGCTTCTTTCCGCCGGGTCCGCTCCATAGAGTTTTTCCCATGCGACGAGGTTACGGTTTAAGATATCCTCCAGATCGCTCGTGGAGGCATATTGCGCAATGTTCAAGTCGAGGTGAAGGATGGGGTGCTCCGTCCATTCTTTCTCTAATTTCCCGATAGCCAATCCCTCGAATAGTTCCTTTTTCCCTTGGAAGTAAGCCTCTAACGTGGAGAGCAACAGGCTTTTCCCGAAGTGTCGGGGGCGGCTGAGGAAATAGTAGCGTCCGGTTGTCGCTAATTGGTAGATCAAGGCTGTCTTATCGATGTAAAGATAACCGTCCTTGCGAAGGCTCTCGAAGTTCTGTATGCCGATGGGATAAATAGTCTTGTTCATAGCTCCTGTGTTTAATGAGACTTATAGGCAAAGATATGGAAAAATGCAGAGCGTAGCGTCGGGATTAAAAGCAAAAGTGGTTTTCTCTTAGAGGTAACAAAAGTTTCATACTGAGGAAACTTTTGTTTTTCTTTGTGTGGTGATAAAAGTACTAACAAACCTTAAATGACATCTTCATCATCGATTTGCTCGTAATTTCTCCATTTAATGTCAGATATGTATAGTGCGGCAATTTTGACTAACCTGTCAAATAAGTCATATTTGGGATCTGAAGAATCCCGAAAAAAACGTCTGTTGAATTTCCAGCAATACTCATTCAAGTACAACTGCAGGAATTGTGCATCAACATCTCCGTGAATAGCTGCTACGCCATCCCTGCAACGCCCAATCACGATGTGTACCCATGGGAGAACACTCTTTACAACCTCGTCAACATTGCCTTTCTCTGTAAATGACTCATGCCTGAAGAAATACTCAGAGAGATTAACGTGGGAAGAGGAATTATCAGTGATGACAACAGCGTTCTTGGCAACATGTTCCCTTACGATTGTATCTATTGTACTGGCATTTAGATTGTCCAATACAAACATTTTAATGTAATGCACAACCTTTTTTGTGGATTTGCCTTTCATCTTGCTTGCGAACTTTCCTGCTTTGTCACCTTTATCTTGGCTTTTCAAGTAGCTGAGAAGTACTTCGTCAGCAGATTTGCTTTCTACTACAACCAAGACCTTGGCTTGCCGCTGGCTGCCTGCACCTCTTCTGATAGTCTCACCTTGAGCTTCTTCCGGAACCCGTATCGGGAAGAATGCCTCGTCCGGCTCAACTCCACCGGACAATTCATAGATAGCGTCACGCTTGCCCATAATGTTGCGAAGTTTCATCATCATTAGCCATATCGGTGGATACTGGGAGGCCCTAATTGGTGTTGTACCTCTTTGGCCGAAAGTACTTGCTTGACAGAAGTCATAAGGTGCATGGTATAGAACCAAGAACTAAGTGATAATTTGCTATGTTTCATTACAGTCCCTTTTGTTAGAGGTATCAAGCAACCGCATTGGGGACATTGAAAGACTTTACGACCACTCAACCACTTATGAGTGATCCAAGAAGGAAAAGAAGCGTGGACGACCAAGGGTTAAGGGAGACAAGATTGACTTGGCAAACCTCAACCTCTCATGCATGGAAGAACTGCACATTGACGGACTGGACGGAAAGGCGTACACCCTCGAGGCTTATGCCAAGGCTCTGAAAAGGAGGGTGCGACTTGTCATCTGGCGAATGCCCGGCGGAAAGTGCAAGTTGTTCTTTTCGATAAAACTCTCAATGACGGGTGAGGAAGTATTGAAGACTTACCGCACTCGTTTCCAGATAGAGTTCTGCTATCGCGACAGTAAGCAGTTTACGGGACTTATGGATTGTCAGGCAAGACACAAGAGACAGTTGGACTTTGCGTTCAACGCATCGTTCGCCTCACTGAATGCCGCCAAGGTCTTCATGAAAGACAATGGTATGGACAATTCCATGGCAAAAATTAAGTCGTTGATGTTCAATGCGAACTATACGAAATTAATTTTCGACATGTCCCGATGCCAACCGAACCGAACTTTAATTAGTAAGATTGTCAAAGAACTCATTGGATGGCAGCCTAAGGCTGCGTAGCCATATACTCAAATTTTAACGAACTATTGACCGAGAAACAACATCAAAAACTTTGCAGAAGTCATCCGTAATACAGAAA
>ERZ809074.5189-NODE-5189-length-10043-cov-38.166500_pt1 | contig 10043 bp, 9 predicted proteins | sample MGYA00520795_ERZ809074 | MGnify/ENA primary metagenome ERZ809074 (study PRJEB31570, sample SAMEA3212989) | Homo sapiens | biome: human-gut; feature: human gut; material: fecal | place: Sweden | collected 2011 ...
CCCAGGCTCTGAGAGCCGCTTAATATGAACCATCCAACTTTATGGGGTCAGTCCAAACGGCGCCGCCGGGCGATGGCATCAGGCACGGAGCTGCGTTTATGCCGGGTGGCGGCTTCGCCTTATCCGGCCTACTCGTCCGGCTCCGACTGTCTGTAGGCCCGGCAAGCAACGGCGCCGCCGGGCGATGGCATCAGGCACGGAGCTGCGTTTATGCCGGGTGGCGGCTTCGCCTTATCCGGCCTACTCGTCCGGCTCCGACTGTCTGTAGGCCCGGCAAGCAACGGCGCCGCCGGGCGATGGCATCAGGCACGGAGCTGCGTTTATACCGGATGGCGGCTGCGCCTTACCCGGCCTACTCGTCCGGCTCCGACTGTCTGTAGGCCCGGCAAGCATTTATCCGCTCCGCTATTCCAGCCGCCAGCTCAGCACCGGCCAGCCGTATCCGGCACCGGCCGCCTGCAGCTGCGGACAGGGATTGACCAGCCGCACGCGATCCGCATGCAGGCACAGCGGCAGATCGTTAATGGAATCGGTATAGAACGTCACCTCGCCGTCATACTGCGGATGCGCCTCGCGCCACTGCGCCAGACGCGCCACCTTCCCCTGCTGATAGCTGGGGATCCCGGTGATTTCACCGCTGTAGCCGCCGTCGACCATCGCCACGTCAATACCCAGCGCCTGATCGATCTCCAGCGCGGCGGCCACCGCCTGCACCAGCAGGCTAACCGAGGCGGAGATAATCAGCATCTGCTCTCCCTCGGCCCGCAGACGACGAATGAGCTCCCACGCCTGCGGATAGACCCGGGGCAGGATCGCCTCGCGTACGCAGCGGGCCACCAGCGCGTCAACGTCCGACTTCGGTATTCCGGCCAGCGGCGCCTGGATCAGGGCCACATAATCGGCGATATTCATCTCTCCCCGGTCATAATCCGCCATTAGCCGCGCCTCGCGGGCAAGATACCCCTTCTGCGTCGCCAGCCCTTCGCGAACCATAAACTGGCTCCAGACCGTACTGCTATCGCCCTGTATCAGGGTGTTATCGAGATCAAAAATCGTCAGCGTGATGCCCATGGTACTTTCCCTTACTGGTCAAAATAAGCTGCCGGGAGCATGCGTAAAAAAGATGACAGGAAAATGAACCGGACGCCGCAGCGCCCGGCTCGCCATCAGCCGGCGCGGACCTTCGCGGTGCGGAACACCAGCACGATCCCGCCGACGATCGCCATCATACCGATCATCGCCGCCGCCGGCAGCCGGTTGCCCAGCAGCAGATAATCCAGCAGCGCCGTGATCGCTGGCACCAGATAAAAAAGGCTGGTGACATTGACGATATTTCCCGCGCTCAGCAGACGGTACAGCAGTAGCTGGGCGACCACCGAAATCAGCAGCCCGAGAAACAGCACCGGAATAATCAACCCGGCGTTAACGGTAAACTGGAAGCCGCTGACCGGGGCAATCAGCAGGCACAGCCCCAGACTAACGGCATACTGCAGCGGCAGGACATCCGCCGGCGCCTGACGGCTGCGCTTTTGCCACAGCGCGCCAAAGGTCATCAGCAGCAGCGCCGCCAGCGCAAACAGGATCCCCACCGTCGCCATCGGCGAGGCCGCCAGGCTGCGCCACACCAATAGCACCAGCCCCGCCAGGGCAAGCAGCAGTCCTGACAGCCGCCGCCCCTGCAGGCGGCGCTCCACCACGCAAAGCGTAAGGATGGGCTGGATCCCCATGATGGTGGCGATAAGTCCCGGCGTCACGCCGTTGGCCATCGCCTCGAAGTAACAGACCGAATAGCCGCCAATCAGCATCAGACCGGTGACAGCTGTCTGCAGGCGGGTGCCCGGCGCGGGCAGCCAGCGCCGACGGACGATAGCCAGCGGCGCCAGCGCGACCAGGGCAACCAGAAAACGAAAGACCAGCAGCGCCATCGGCGAGGCGTTATCCAGTCCCCAGCGGGTGAAGATGGCCGCGCTGCCCCACAGCAGCACAAAAAGGGCCGTTGCCGCCTGCGAGGCGAGCAGAGAATAGCGAACGTGCATAGCATGCTCCAGAACGTCAAACACAAGGTATCAAGCGTCATACCGGCAGGTAAGCGCCTGCTAAAGACGGCGTTAAGCGCCGAAAACTACCCGGTCTGGAGGGGGAGGCGGTGGGCAGAGCGTGGCGAAGCGATGATGAGGCGCAGACGTCATCCACCCCGCGTCGAAAGCGGCGCCGGGCAAAGTCTCGCTAGAGATGGCGTAATGCGTCATGGAATGCCTCGTGAAATGTTCCTGTCAGCATCCTGGCACAGACCGTTGCGGAGTGACAACTGCCCTTTATGGCTGATCCAGCCCGAGGTTGTTTATTTTTAATCGTAAATAAACGTAAAGGCGGCCTCGGCTTATTCAGCCGTGGTTTTTAATCGGCTATAAAACAAAGCAGTCTGCTTGCTACTTCGAAAATAACGATATGAAGCCAAAACTGACGCATGCTCTCTTTTTAATTCCTTTTTTGTTGTTGGCAGGATGCTCCTCCTCACCGAAACAGGCAAAGAACACAAAATCTCATGCGGATATGACCATTGATAGCGGATCGGACGATCTGATCCCGGTGGTGGCGGCCCTGCATGATCAGATGCACACCTGGCAGGGAACCCCCTATGAATGGGGCGGTACTGAACAAAGCGGCGTCGACTGCTCGGGTTTCGTCTGGCGCACGCTGAAGGATCGCTTTAACCTGCCGATGGAGCGGATCACCACCCGCGAGCTGCTGCACATGGGCGTGCGGGTCAATAAGCGGGATTTACGTCCCGGCGATCTGGTGTTCTTCCGCACCCGGGCCGGGATGCACGTTGGCTTTTACGATACCGATCATAATTTCCTTCACGCCTCGAGCAGCCAGGGCGTGATGCGCTCTTCGCTGGACAACCCTTACTGGGAATCGGCGTTCTATCAGGCGCGTCGTCTGCCGAAGGAGTATAACGCGCAGATCACCATGAACAGCGACACCCTGCATCTGGCGAAGAATCGCCGCTAAAAAAAAGCCGCAGCCAGGGCTGCGGCGGGTGGTTCTGCGGTTAATCAGAACTGGTAGGTCATACCCAGCGCGACGATGTCGTCATCGTTGATGCCGAGTTTGTTATCGCTTTTCAGCTGGTTGATTTTGTAATCCACGAAGGCGTTCATGTTTTTGTTGAAGTAGTAGGTCAGGCCCACGTCAATGTAGTTAACCAGATCCTCACTTCCCACCCCTTCGATATCCTTCCCTTTCGACAGCACATAGCCGAGGGACGGACGCAGACCGAAGTCGAACTGATACTGCGCCACCGCTTCAAAGTTCTGCGCTTTGTTGGCAAAGCCGCCGCTGATCGGGGTCATCTTGCGGGTTTCAGAGTACATGGTCGCCAGGTAGATATTGTTGGCGTCATATTTCAGGCCGGTCGCCCAGGCTTCCGCTTTCGAACCCTGGCCGCGGGCCAGCAGGTTCTGATCGTTGGTACGGTCGGAGCTGGTGTAGGCTGCGCTGACGGCGAAGTCGCTGCCGCCGAAATCATAGCTTAACGAGGTGCCGACGCCGTCGCCGTTCTGTTTCTTCGCTTCACGGCCTTCGTTTTTACCCTGGTACTGCAGGGTCAGATCCAGGCCATCCACCAGACCGAAGAAGTCGGTGTTGCGGTAGGTCGCCAGGCCGCTGGCGCGCTTGGTCATAAAGTTATCGGTCTGGGCAGAGGAATCGCCGCCGAATTCCGGGAACATATCGGTCCAGGCTTCCACGTCGTACAGGGCGCCAAGGTTACGACCGTAATCGAAGGAGCCGTAGTTCTTCAGCTTCACGCCGGCGAACGCCAGACGGGTTTTCTGGCTGGAGTCGCTCTCGGTTTTGTTACCGGAGAATTCAGATTCCCAACGGCCATAGCCGGTCAGGTCGTCGTTAATCTGCGTTTCGCCTTTAATACCGAAACGCACGTAGGTCTGATCGCCATCCTTGCTGTCATAGTCGCTGAAATAGTGCATGGCTTTGATCTTGCCGTACACATCCAGCTTGTTCGCGTTCTTATTATAAACTTCCGCTGCCTGCGTCGCTGTTGAAGCCACAAAGCCCATCATCATTAATGCCAGAGTACTCTTTTTCATTATTCAGTCCTGGTGATTTATTTATACGCGCTATTCAATTGCGGGCGCTCGCCCATCAAAAACTGGAGGTTTTTTAACGCCGGGATATTAAATATTTATGACAAGATGGAACTTTTTATAAAAAAGGGTATTTAAATGTATCTGACATATTTTTGTCACATTCCCTCTCCAGAATGCCCGATCCCGCGCAATAAAATGGCGCGCCCGCCGCCCCGGGTGTTGGCAAGCGGGCCGACTCCTGCTACAACATCAGCTCGATATCGATATTCCTTTTGAACGGCAGAGAATCATGAGTGAAAGCCAGACGCTGGTGGTAAAACTGGGCACCAGTGTTTTAACAGGCGGGTCCCGTCGCCTGAACCGCGCCCATATCGTCGAGCTTGTGCGCCAGTGCGCACAGTTGCACGCCATGGGACACCGTATTGTCATCGTGACCTCCGGGGCCATTGCCGCCGGGCGCGAGCACCTTGGTTACCCGGAACTGCCCGCCACCATCGCCTCCAAGCAGCTGCTGGCGGCGGTGGGACAAAGCCGTCTGATCCAGCTGTGGGAACAGCTGTTTTCTATCTATGGCATTCACGTTGGCCAGATGCTGCTGACCCGCGCCGACATGGAAGACAGAGAACGGTTCCTCAACGCCCGCGACACTCTGCGCGCGCTGCTGGATAACAGCATCGTCCCGGTCATTAACGAAAACGACGCCGTCGCAACCGCGGAAATCAAAGTGGGCGATAACGACAATCTCTCCGCGCTGGCCGCGATCCTCGCCGGGGCGGATAAGCTGCTGCTGTTAACCGACCAGCCAGGCCTGTTCACCGCCGACCCGCGCAGCAACCCGCAGGCGGAGCTGATTAAAGACGTTTACGGCATCGACGACGCGCTGCGCGCCATCGCCGGCGATAGCGTCTCCGGACTTGGCACCGGCGGCATGGGCACCAAGCTGCAGGCCGCGGACGTCGCCTGCCGGGCGGGGATTGATACCATCATCGCCGCCGGGAACCGCCCGGACGTCATCGGCCATGCGATGGCAGGCCTGCCGGTAGGTACCTGCTTCCACGCCCAGGAGTCTCCGCTGGAGAACCGTAAGCGCTGGATCTTCGGCGCGCCGCCAGCGGGGGAAATCACCGTCGATGCGGGCGCGACCCAGGCGATCCTCGAAAGAGGCAGCTCGCTGTTGCCAAAAGGGATCAAAATCGTCAGCGGCAACTTCTCCCGCGGCGAAGTGATCCGCATCCGCAATAGCGAAGGACGCGACATCGCTCACGGCGTCAGCCGCTACAACAGCGATGCGCTGCGCCTTATCGCCGGCCAGCACTCGCAGCAAATCGATGCCATTCTGGGCTATGAATACGGCCCGGTGGCCGTCCACCGCGATGATATGATCATCCGTTAAGGAGCTGAAAATGCTGGAACAAATGGGCATTGCCGCCAAAGCGGCCTCCTGGCAGCTGGCGTTACTCTCCAGCCGGGAAAAGAATCAGGTACTGGAAAAGATCGCCGATTATCTGGAAGCGCAGACCGACGATATTCTGCGCGCCAACGCGGAAGATTTAGCCGAAGCTCGCGCCAATGGCCTGAGTGAAGCGATGCTCGATCGCCTCGCGCTGACCCCGGCGCGTCTGAGCGGCATCGCCAGCGATGTGCGCCAGGTGTGCAATCTGGCCGATCCGGTCGGCCAGGTGATCGACGGCGGGCTGCTGGACAGCGGTCTGCGTATTGAACGTCGCCGCGTCCCGCTGGGGGTGATTGGCGTGATTTATGAAGCGCGTCCTAACGTGACGGTCGACGTCGCCTCCCTGTGTCTGAAAACCGGCAACGCGGCGATCCTGCGCGGCGGGAAAGAGACCTGGCGCACCAACGCCGCCACGGTGAAGGTGATCCAGCAGGCGCTGCAGGAGTGCGGTCTGCCGGCCGCCGCGGTACAGGCTATCGAGAGCCCGGATCGCGCGCTGGTGGGCGAAATGCTGAAGATGGATAAATACATCGATATGCTGATCCCTCGCGGCGGCGCGGGCCTGCACAAGCTGTGCCGTGAGCAGTCAACGATCCCGGTGATCACCGGTGGGATTGGCGTGTGCCATATCTTCGTGGATGAAACCGCCGAGATCGCCCCCGCGCTGAAGATCATCGTCAACGCCAAGACCCAGCGGCCGAGCACCTGCAATACCGTGGAAACGCTGCTGGTGCACCGCAACATCGCCGATACCTTCCTGCCGGCGTTGAGCAAGCAGATGGCCGAGAGCGGCGTCACCCTGCACGCCGCCCCTTCCGCCCTCCCCGCGCTGCAAAACGGCCCAGCGAAGGTCGAGCCGGTGAAAGCGGAGCAGTATGACGACGAGTATCTGTCGCTGGATCTGAACGTCAAAGTGGTGGCTGATATGGACGAGGCTATCGCCCATATCCGCGAACATGGCACCCAGCACTCCGACGCCATCCTGACCCGCACCCTGCGTAACGCCAACCGCTTTATCAATGAAGTGGACTCTTCCGCGGTATATGTGAACGCCTCCACGCGCTTCACCGACGGCGGCCAGTTCGGCCTCGGCGCGGAAGTGGCGGTCAGCACCCAGAAGCTGCACGCCCGCGGCCCGATGGGGCTGGAAGCGTTAACCACCTATAAGTGGATTGGTTTCGGCGACGATACCATTCGTGCGTAAATGAGAACGGGCGATGCAAAAATAGGCAGTTGATTCCACTGGCTATTGACGCATCGCCCGCTAAGTTCTAACCTTTTGCCTCGTGATTCACGCTCGTGAACACCTCTTGCAGGGCCGATATAGCTCAGTTGGTAGAGCAGCGCATTCGTAATGCGAAGGTCGTAGGTTCGACTCCTATTATCGGCACTCACACAACAAAATCCATTAAAAACAATAACTTAAAGAATATTTCTCTCTCAAGTTACGATCTTCTTTTAAGGGATTCTATGACCAACAGTTGCCGCTATGGTTAACAGTGGCTATTCAGGGATGTTAGCATGTAGCGGCCTGTAGTTGAAAAGCTCGAACAGGTACAAAGCGTGAACAGTCCACACGAACCGCTATCAACTCGAAGCTGATGACGCTGCCAACGTCTCTAAATCCTCCCGAAACAGAATGATCACACGCATTTAAGCCCGATGTGTGGCCGTATGAGCCACGTAAACAGGTGAATAGTGGTAAACGTACCTGCACACGACATGCAGGCTCTGTCAGCGCTTCGCTCACGCTCCGAAAGGTACACGAGCACCCTGATAAGGTGTGATCCCTCTGACAATCTGATGAAGTCGCTACGCTCCGCTTATTGCTTGTACCACTAACGGGGCTTTATGGCTTCTATTGATTAATTATTTTGATAATATAATAATCCCAAAACCTACAAATAATAAGTATATAGGAGCTAAGCTCAATGGCTGGGGACTCATCACTAGTATGGCAGGTATTTGCAACAATCATAGGAGTATCACTACAGGCCGCTATCGCTATTCTTGGCTGGCGCTATGCTGCGAAAAATACGCGAGATACTCTCGATATCCAAGAGCTTGTATCGAATCGAACCACGGCATCATTTATCGCAGAAAAACGCCAAAAATGGATTGATGAGTTACGTTCTGATATGGCTATACATATTGCGCAATCTCAAGAAATAGTGTGGAAATGGCAGGCTATAAAAGATACTACTGCTGAACGTGTTGAGATTTTGCTAAATGCTGCTTTTGAGGGTAACGTTGAAAAAATCAAAGATAAAAAGAAGATAGAAGCTAAAAGAAATGAAATAGAGCAGAAGATTCGTGATGATTTCTCAAAAGAAAATGGCGCTAGAGATCGAGAACACCAAGAAAGACATCTACGTATAAAATTTAGATTAAATCCTAAAGAGCATAAGGATCTTCGGGATTTACTTGATAAGATTAGAGAAAATGTACTAAGCGCTCAGGGTGCTACACTTGGTATTAAAATTTACAATATAAACAATGAATTAGGTGTTCGTCTGGATTCTGCAACTGTCTTGACTCAAGGCATCCTTAAAGAGGAGTGGCAGCGTATAAAGCAAGAAGTCGCTTATCCTGAATCTTTGATCGCGAAAATCCCGAAACCCAAGACAACTAATCAGGATCATCAGTAGAGAACGTTTTCACACTGGCGCAATGTTTACCGCTCTGGGTGATTGTGAAGCTATATATAGAATTTTCGTAGCGACAGAGCGTTTTTCCGTTGGCTGTTTCGGTCTGCTCGGTCAGTTGTAATGTAATTTTTCCTGCTTGAGCCGCTAACGGCAGCAGTGCCAGCGCACATATTAAAAGCTTCTTCATTTCCCGCTCTCCTTAAATGTTCAGCTCGTGGTAGGTCTGGTTAACCTCATCCTGAGTAATATCAAGGTACGTCATAGTGACTGCTGGGCTGCTATGGTTCAGCATCTTACTGATCGTCTCAATTGGTGTTCCGGCCTCCCACAATGCACGCCCCCGACACTTACGGGCACTATGGCTGCTGATATTCTTCTCCGTGACCATTTCCCCGGCTTCGCTGAATGCACGGCTTGCCGCCTCTCTGGTGATGGCCTTGGGGGGCTGATTCTTCACCCGGTTAGACTTCGACTGGAACAGGAAAACATCTTCCGGGTATGCAGCACGACGACGGCTGATAATTTCCCGCGCCCGGTTGTTGATCGGAAACACTTTCTGCTTGCCCGTTTTCTTCTCCTTTATAGTAACCACGTTCCCGGCGACATCGTCGAAGGTGAGCGCCAACAGATCACTGATGCGAAGAGCCAGATTGAGATTTAGCGCCCAGGTGTCAGCAAAGGTAATATTGCGACGGCGTAAGACTGCCTCGATCTGTCGTGCCTCTTCGGGCGTTGGTGCGTTCGTTCTCGCCATATCATTATCTCCCTTTAATCAAATTATGAATTAATCATTGATCATAACATAATGATTACCAAGGGGTTTTTACATCACAAAATGATTTTATTCACACCCTCGCCCCGTGGGGGAATGTAAACAGACCCGTGGCTTTTGTGTTGTCCCGGAAGAAATATCCCGGTACATGGGCTGATGGGTTAGACAGAAGATCCCAGCGTATGGGCTGCGGTGCTAGGCGGGGCTTATACCCCCTCAAAAATCCACGCGGATGTTGTGGAAATATCACAGAACCATTGACAGCGACAGCGCCACAATCAGCCGCATGAAGCGATTAACAATTCACTTTTATTGCATAATATATGGATATTTATGCTGTTTCGAAGTGCATAAGCAGACCGAGCCTGGAAGCCTGAGAATGTGAGGTTGTATAATATTTTTATTTTCAATTGGTTATGGTTTGGCTCGCTACTTTAGGTCACATTCTGATGAAACTGTGATGTAACCATGTACCCTGTCTAGTGCATCCTCTGGACTGCTGATGCTTCCACTAGTGAGTACACAACCAGCAGGTGATATTCTCCCGGCTCAGCGGTCACAGATGCGTACCTTTTTCCACACAATTGTAAACCGCCTACCCGATAACCCCGTATTCTTCACCAGAAGCGCTACAGCGCGTCATTTTCCCCACAATTCTGGACCTACCGCTAGCACAGCGACCCACATAGGGGCATACAGGCGGCTCCAGAGGACATCTGTTTTGGTTTTTATGTGTGTTTTTTTTATTTTTTGTGAAAATATGGTTCAGAAATAGGAGTGTGTTTAACCACATCCTGAGCGGCAGATATAACGCTTCCAGCATTGGCGCGGGTTCGTTGTGTACATCTCGATATAACGTTTACCACATCCCATAGGCGAGCCAGTGACAACAGACAGGATTTTCTATCAATTAACCGCAATAAACGGGTATTTAAACTCAATTATTTTCCGCCGAAAATCCAACCTATCACAGCACCGATCACCGCTGTACGGCTTTCACCTGCTGACCCTGGCCCAAAATCAGTGCAGTGCTAAATCAGAGATCTTCGTCTTTCCGG
>ERZ809074.5192-NODE-5192-length-10033-cov-52.628583_pt1 | contig 10033 bp, 9 predicted proteins | sample MGYA00520795_ERZ809074 | MGnify/ENA primary metagenome ERZ809074 (study PRJEB31570, sample SAMEA3212989) | Homo sapiens | biome: human-gut; feature: human gut; material: fecal | place: Sweden | collected 2011 ...
TCTGCTACGACATCAAGGAACTGGGCAAGCAGATGAAGAAACTCGGTATGCTCATTGTGCAGGATCAGGTCTGGGGGCGTGTCACGGCAAACCGCAGCAGCGGAAAGTCCACACGGTATTATATGGATGAGATGCACCTGCTTCTGAAAGAGGAGCAGACTGCGGCGTATTCCGTGGAGATCTGGAAGCGTTTCCGCAAGTGGGGTGGTATTCCCACGGGGCTGACCCAGAACGTGAAAGACCTTCTTTCTTCCCGTGAAGTCGAGAATATTTTCGAGAACAGTGACATGATCATCATGCTGAATCAGGCGGCAGGAGACCGGCAGATCCTCGCAAAGCAGCTCAACATCTCGCCCCATCAGCTTTCCTATGTCACCCACTCCGGCGAGGGCGAAGGGCTGCTGTTTTTCGGCAATGTCATTCTGCCGTTTGTGGACCGTTTCCCCACCGATCTGGAACTCTACCGCATTATGACCACCAAGTTGGGTGAAGTCTCGGAGGGCGCGCAGAAATGAGTGAACCGAAGCTGAACATCAAAGAGGAAACGTCCGCAAAAAAGACCCGTTCTCCCCCGAAAAAAGCCAAGGTGGAGCAGACGGTGCCCAAAAAGAAAAAGCTGAAAACCGATGCGGATAAAGCTGCGGAAAAGGCACAGCATCTGCGGTTTGGCAAGGCGGAACTGACCCCGGACGAACTGAGCCGGTTGAGTAAGGCGCAGAAGCGGGAGATGTACGCTGCCCATGCCGCCCGGTCTGCGGTGCATCACGAAGTTGACCAGTACGAGGATGAAAACGTCGGTGTGCAGGCGTTGAGCGAGGGCGAAAAAGCGGCAGGAAATGTCCGTGATATTTCCAAAAGCCGCTATGCCCGGAAGCTCAAGAAGAAAGCCAAGATGCAGGGCAAGAAAGGCTCCAAAACCGCTAAATCTTCCGCATCGGAGCCGACTGCGGCACAAGATGCAGGCGCATCCGGCACCGGCGAGGGAGGCTCCAACTGGCTTTCACGCTGGAAACAGCGGCAAGAAATCCACAAAAGCTACTATGCCGCCGCCCGTTCGGGCACGGCGGCGCAGACCGCAGGCGGCAAAGCGGCATCCAACGGTGCATCTGCCGCCCGGTCCGGCGTAGAACAGGCGGTGGAGAAAGGCAAAACTGCCGTCAGCACTGCCGTGAAAGGGCTGGCGAATGCCGCCAAAGGCAACGCACACGTTCTGGTGATCGTGGGCGTTTTTCTTTTGCTCATCCTCATGGTGATGTCGGGCTTTTCCTCCTGCGGCATCCTCTTTTCGGGCGGTACACAGGTATCCGGGCAGACCATGTACTCTGCCGAGGACAGGGACATCCGGGGCGCAGAACAGGACTACAAGAAGCTGGAAAAGGAACTGGACAAAAAGATCAAGCGCACTCCTACCGACCACCCCGGCTACAACGAGTACCAGTACCATCTCGACCCCATCGAGCATGACCCATGGCAGCTGACTTCGTTCCTGACCACCTTGTATGACGATTACACCCGGTCGGAGGTGCAGGGCAAATTGAAGGAAACCTTCAAAAAGCAGTACAAGCTGACCACATGGGTAGAGGTGCAGATACGGTATAAGACCGTCTGGGTCATCAGCCCGGCAGGAATCCCGGTTCCCACACAGGTGCCTTACGAGTATCGAATCTTCCACACCAAATTGGTGAACAAAGGGCTGGAAGTCGTTATCCGGGAAGAATTGAATGCCGACCAATGGAAACGGTACGAGATTTTTCAGGATACTCTGGGCGGCAGACCCTACCTGTTCAATGGAGGGTTACCGCCCGGTGGCTCCGATGGTTCCGGTACACCGGGCATCGACTATCAGGTTCCGGCAGAAGCCCTGACAGATGAGGAGTTCTCCGCCATCTACAAGGAAGCCCAAAAGTATGTGGGCACACCCTATGTGTGGGGCGGCTCCACCCCGGAAACCGGCTTTGACTGCTCCGGCTATGTCTGCTGGGTCTACAACCAGAACGGCTATGATGTGGGGCGCACCACCGCCAACGGCCTGTGGAACAAGAGCCAGCACATTTCCGAAGCCGAAGCAAAGCCCGGCGACCTTGTTTTCTTTGAAGGAACGTATGATACGCCGGGGAAAAGTCATGTGGGCATCTACCTCGGCAACGGGATGATGGTCAGTGCCGGAGACCCAATCAAGTACGCAAACATTCACTCGTCCTACTGGGAGAAGCATCTCGCTGGGTTCGGACGGCTTTCAAAATGATTGGAGGAGTTTTATGAGCGAAAAACTGGACAAGCTGCGGGCAACGCTCAAGAAAGAGCAGGAGCGCCGCATCAAGCTGAACAACCGCATTGCGGTTTTGGAACGTCGGATTCAGGAGGAAGAAGCTGCCGAGGTCAGCAGCATGGTACGCACGGCGAATGTGACCCCGGAACAGCTCGCCGCCCTGCTGCGGCAGTCTGCTGCCACCGCCCCGAACCCGGCTGCGCTGTCTGCTGTGGGTGCAACTTTTGAGAAGGAGGTCGATGCTGATGAAGATTAAGAAACTGGGCGCACTGCTGGTATCGGCGGCACTGTGCGCTGGCATGGCGGCTCCCGCCTTTGCCTTTGAGGGCGAAGCTGCCCCGGTGGAGCAGCCGGTTCTGCCGGAAGTCGTGGAGGATGATGTTGTCACTATCACAGATGAAACCTCTGGTGCCCTGACCCCGGAGGGCAATCTGACGCTGGTGGACGATTACCACACCAGTTACTCGGATGGTTCCGGGCAGCAGTTTATTACGCTGGTCAGCAAGTCGGGCAATACGTTCTACTTGGTCATCGACCGCAACGCCAAAGGACAGCAGACCGTCCACTTTATGAACCTTGTGGACGAAGCCGACCTTCTGGCTCTGATGGAGGAGGATGCTGCCGATGCCTATACCGCTGAAAAAGAAGCAGCGGCGCAGGCTGAACAGGATAAGCTGAAAGCCGAGGAAGAAGCCAAGAAAGCCGCAGAAGAAGCAGCGGCATCCGGCGAAGAACAGCCCAAGGAAAACAAGGTCACAAAGATCGCATCCGGCTTTCTGGGCGTAGTCGTGCTGATCGCACTGGCGGCAGGCGGCGGCTTCTACGCTTTTACGAAGCAGAAGCAGAAAAAGCAGGCCGAAAAAGAAGCCCTTGACCCCGATGCAAATTACACCGAGGACAAGGGCGACTTTGAGATTCCCACCGAGGATGAACCGGAGGAGAACGACGAGGAAGATACCGAACCCATCTGATTTTAAGGCGGCATTTTGCCGCCTACATATTGCAATCCGAAACAGATTGGAGGGATTTTTATCGCAAAATTAGTCGTGGCGGAAAAGCCATCCGTCGCTATGTCCTATGCAAAAGTTCTCGGTGCGACCAACCGGCAGGACGGCTACCTTGAGGGCAACGGCTATCTCGTCAGCTGGTGCGTTGGTCATCTGGTGGAGCTGGCTCCGCCCAATGTCTACGATGCCAAGTATGTCAAGTGGAGCATCGCAGACCTGCCCATCCTGCCGCAAAAGTGGCAGTATCTGGTGTCTGCGTCCACCAAAAAGCAGTTTGGCATCCTGCAAAAGCTGATGCACCGCCCGGATGTGGATAGCATCGTGAACAGTTGCGATTCCGGACGTGAGGGCGAACTCATCTTCCGGCTGGTGTACCAGCAAGCGGGCTGCAAAAAGCCGTTCTCTCGCCTGTGGCTTTCCAGCATGGAGGAAAACGCCATCCGAGAAGGGTTTGCCCACCTGAAACCGTCAACTGAATACGATGCGCTGTACAATGCAGCACTCTGCCGGGAACGTGCCGACTGGATGGTCGGCATCAATGCGTCCCGGCTTTTTTCGTGCCTGTACGGTCAACCGCTGGCGGTGGGGCGTGTTATGACCCCGGTGCTTGCCATGACGGTGGTGCGGGAAGCCGCCATTGCCGCCTTTGTGCCGGAGAAATTCTACACGGTGGATCTGGAACTGACCAGCGGCTGCACGGCATCCAGCCGCCGCATTCCTGAAAAAAACGTTGCTGAAAACCTGCTAAAAGCCTGTCGAAAGGAGATGGTGGCAACGATCCAGCGCATCACCCGCAAGGAAAAGTCTGAGAATCCGCCGCCGCTGTACGACCTGACCACCCTTCAGCGGGATGCAAACCGCTTGCTGGGGTACAGCGCACAGCAGACGCTGGACTATGTGCAGCGCCTGTATGAGAAGAAACTTACCACTTATCCCCGAACTGATAGCTGCTATATCACCGACGATGACGAGGAAATGCTGGAGGTGCTGACCGAGGAACTGGAAGGCTTTTTTGACATTACCCCAGAAGATGTAGACGAGGCTGTGCCCCGGACACGGCGCACCGTCAACCGGGAAAAAGTCACCGACCACCACGCCATCCTGCCCACCCGCAGTATGCTGCAAGCCGATCTGGAGGCACTGCCCAAGGGCGAGCAGAACGTCCTGAAGCTCATCATCGCCCGGACGCTGATGGCGGTGAGCAAGCCCTTCCGTTATCTGGAAACCCTGCTGACCACCGAATGTGCCGGGGAGGAATTTACCGCCAAGGGCAAGGAGATTCTGGAGGAAGGCTGGAAAGCAGTGGAGCGCAAGGTGTTGGCAGACATCCTGAACCGGAAACAGGAACTCACCGCCCTGCCCAATGCAGCGGAAAACGAGTTCGGCATTCTCAATGCCGAACTGAAAGAGGGTCAAACGTCCCCGCCGAAGCACTTTACCGAGGACCTTCTACTTCATGCGATGGAAACCGCTAGTGCAGACAGTATGCCGGAGGGTGTGGAACGTCAGGGCATCGGCACCCCGGCTACCAGAGCCGCCACTATCGAAAAACTGGTGCAGAAGGGTTTTCTGGAGCGGAAGGGCAATAAGAAAACCAAGGTGTTGCTGCCCACCGACAAGGGCAAAGCCCTCATTACCGTAATGCCAGAACAGATTCAGTCTGCGGATATGACGGCTGACTGGGAAGCGAAACTGCTGCAAATCGAGCGTGGCGAAATGGAGCCGGGTGAATTTATGACTGAGATCAATACGATGATTACCGAACTGGTAAAGAACACGGAAACGAAAAAAGGAGTGGGTGTGCTTATGAAAAACAAAATTATTGGTGTCTGTCCGAACTGCGGCAAGCCTGTCGTGGAGCGTGAAAAGGGCTGGTTCTGCGAGAACCGGGAGTGCCGTTTCGTGCTGTGGAAGGACAATGCGTTCTTCAAGCGTCTGGGCAAGCGGCTGGACGCTCATGTGGCGGACAAGCTGCTGCGGGATGGTCGTGTCCGCCTGAAGGACTGCAAGAGTGCCAAGGGCAAGACCTACAACGCCACCGTGCTGCTGTCCTGTGAAGCTGATGGCCGCAGCAAGTTTTCTCTGGAATTTGAAGGGGGCTACTGATGAAGGATGACGCTGTAATAAAGGACAACGAGGCGGTCTACCTCCTCAACGAGCAAACGTATCTGCACCTGCGGGAAAATCTCGCAGGGGTCGGGTACGAGGTTTTCGACAAGAACAGCCCTCTCCCGGTGGAGGAAGGGCAGATTCCACGGGAAGCTCTGGGCAACACCCAGCGTCGCATCGAGACTGCCCGTGCGTACTATCTGGCAGAGCATCAGGACGAGCCTGTGGGAAGTATTCAGAATGTCGCTGTCACCACCTTGGAGAAGTTTCGCTCCGGGGTTCGCAAACGCCGGAATCTGGCTCCACGTTCCCTCCCGGAAAATGATGTGCGGTTCATCGACCCGATGTACAACGAGCTGTTCCGGGTGCCAGACGGCGGTGTTGTGCAGATGACCTACCCGGATGGACACCAGCGTTCCGAGAAGGTCGAATATCTCGATGACTACCACATGAAGATCGGGTCCTCGGTGCAGCACATCTGTGAATTTGCAGAGCGCATGGCACGCAGCCATGCCATCGTGGAGCCAGAGCCGCTGACACAGCAGGACTGTCGGGCGTGGAATCTGGAATACGATTATTATCTCACCGTGCAGGCAAACGGCGGCGCATGGGAGTATGCACTTTATCAGGGTGACTGCTGCCTGTTGGAGCGTGGGAAAATTGATGCGCCTGAACTGATGATCGAGGAAGTGCGGGACGAGATCCTGTACAGCCACAACCTTCGGAATAAGGACTGCATCCCGCTTTGCCAAGAGGAGTTTGCTCAGAAACTTACGGACCGAAACGAGATACAGTCATACCGCATGAAGCAATTCCAGCAGAGCGGGCACGACTGCTATCTGGTCATGCAGCTGCAACAGGATGCAGACCCTGCACTCCGCTTTGCCGCCATGCGCTATCTGAATAAGCAGAACATCGCTCCGTCCGTTGAGAATTACGAAATCCTGTACCGAGGCAATCTCCCGGAAGGAAAGCACAGCGTTCCGCAAGCGGAGTTACTGGAACAACTGTACCAGAAATTCAACTTCGCCCGCCCGACGGATTACCATGGGCACAGCCTGTCGGTCAGCGATGTGATCATGCTGAATCAGGATGGGAAAATCTCGGCGCATTATGTGGACAGCATCGGCTTCAAGGAACTGCCGGGGTTTCTGGATACAAAGCCGAAACGTCCTTCGGTGCTGATGAATCTCAAGGAAAAGTGCGATGCCCCGGAGTGCAATCCCACGGTATGCCGGAAAGTGAGGGCTGACCATGAACTTTAACCACGAGGAACTGATGCTGATGATGCTTTACAACTCCGGTACCCGGCTGGGGCTTATCCACGAGTTGCGGCTCATGCAGTGCTACCTGATGCCCGATGAAACTGCCCTGCGGGAGCTGTCGGAGGGCGTTATCGAAAAGCTGAAACTGCTGACCGATGCGGAGTTTGCCGAACTGGAATTTCCACTGGACTGATCTTTGCCGCCTGCTGGCGGCGTACATAGGCTCTTTTACAATGGGATTCGGTGTGGTATACTGAACTCGACAAATCGGAATTTGTAGAGTACCTATATTACAGAATAACTGATTATAAGACAGATGAACTACAGGGAAGGAGATTCGAGAAAAATATGAGCAAAGAGATAAAATGGGCTGTACTGGGAACAGGTGTAATTGCAAATGAAATGGCTGCAGGTCTTCAGAAAATGGGTAAATCTCTTTATGCAGTAGGAAATCGAACCTATGATAAAGCGGTTGCTTTTGCAGAAAAGTATGGTATCGAAAAAGTCTATCCGTCAATCGATGAAATGTTTGCCGATGAAGATGTGGATATTATCTACATAACGACTCCTCATAATACCCATTATGGTTTTATGAAGAAAGCTTTGGAAAATGGTAAACACATCCTGGTTGAAAAATCTATCACTTTGAATTCTTCAGAACTATGCGAAATGATCAGCCTGGCAAATGAAAGAGGCCTTATACTTGCAGAAGCAATGACAATCTGGCACATGCCGATATACAAGGAACTGTGGAAGATCATAGAAAATGGAGAGCTTGGAAAAGTTCAGATGATAACGGTGAACTTTGGAAGCTTCAAAGATTATGATATGAAGAACAGGTTTTTTAATCGAAAATTGGCAGGTGGAGCAATGCTTGATATTGGAGTATATGCCCTAAGCATTGTCCGTAGCTTCATGGAAGAAAAACCCGAAAATCTGATGAGCCAGTGGAAGAGTGCACCGACCGGAGTTGATGAGCAGGCGACTATTCTATTACAAAATGATAAGGATCAGATGGCAACTGTAGCTCTTACCATGCACTCAAAGCAACCTAAACGAGTAATGATAAGTTGTGAAAAGGGCTATATAGAGATAATGGAGTTTCCACGTGCTGATAAAGCGATTATTACAGAAGCCTTAACCGGCGAAAAAAGGGAAATATCAGCAGGGAATACGGCAGATGCTTTGTACTATGAGCTTACAGATATGGAAACAGCAATTAATAGCGGAGATGCTTCTGTTATGAAACTACAGTATTCGATTGATGTAATGGATATTATGACAAGGCTTAGAAATGAATGGGGATTGAAATATCCTGAGGAAGAGTAAATCGGAAGTTAAATGAACAATTCCAGTTTGTCGATGATTGTCAACTGGGATAATGTCATAGGGCATTGTTCCGAAATTTTTTCATAACCCTCAAGAAAGTGGTCTTGATAGAATACTTCGATTCATGTTATACTAGAACAAGCATTATTGTACGGACAAAAATAGAAAGTGAGGCTTGCCAATGGACACCACAAAACGCTCTCCCCTTGACCGCCTGCTCTTTGCCACTTTTCTGAAAGGCCGCACTTCTTCCCGTGATGTATGGGAAGAAAAGGGCGATATGACCCCCGAAGATAACCAGAAGATCATCGAGGAAACCAACGAGATCATCAACGATGATTCCACCTATCCCTTCATCAGCTACCTGTCCGACCTGCTTGCGAAATCCAAGCCCTCCGATGATGCTGTCAAGAAACTGCACGACTGCATCGACAAAGTTGCAGTTGCGTTGGGGCACGACAGCACCGATGTGTTCCGTGCGCTCCTTGCAAAGCTGATTGAACAACCGGAAGAAAAGCAGACCTTTGACCGTCTGCTGGAGATGGCCGAGAAATTGGCGGCAAAGCACTGAGATAACTTTACGAGGTGATTTCAATGAGCTACGGTTGGGCAACTGTTTTCACTTTAGCGGCATGGTTTGCAGGACTTGTGATTGATGCAAATGTGCGGGTCGGCGACCTCGGTTTACGAACAGTGCTTCCTGTCATCGTGATGGGGTGCTGCGTTATGAAGTACATAAAGGACAATAGCAAATAATCTTATCTCAATACACTTTCCAGCGGGCGACCACAAAACGGTTGCCCGCTCTTTTTATGCTCAAAAAAAGAAGGGAGGAACGCTATGCCAAGCAAAACCGAAGAATATCTCGCCCTTGCCCAGCGCACGGCGAATGGTCTGACCCGGTACTGGGAAAGCTGGACGGACTACCTGACCACCGCATCCCGGTTGTACAAGTACCCCTTTGCAGACCAGTTGATGATCTACGCTCAGCGGCCCGATGCCACCGCCTGCGCCGAATTTGACATTTGGCGCAACCGGATGAACCGCTATGTCAGGCGTGGCTCTAAGGGCATCGCTCTGCTGGACGAATCCAGCGGATTCCCTCGCCTGCACTACGTTTTCGATGTGTCGGACACCGGGGTGCGCCGCAATTCCCGTGACCCGGAGGTGTGGCAGTACAACGATGACCTGAAAAAGCCGGTTTCAGAAATGCTCGCCGCTACCTACGGCCTCAGCGGGGAGCGTGTCAGTCAGCAGCTTGCGGATGTTGCCGGGAAACTGGTTGCTGATTATTGGGACAACAACGTCGGCGACATTCGTGCCATCGTTGACGGTTCGCTGCTGATGGATTATGATGATGCCGGGGTGGAGATGCAGTTCAAGTCTGCCGCCGCCATCAGCGTCACCTACACGCTGCTGGAACGCTGCGGCTTTGAGCCGACAGGGTGGTTCGACAAGGACGATTTTCAGGCAATCTACAATTTTTCCACCCCGGATGCTGTCTTTGCCCTCGGTGGAGCCGTCAGTGACATGAGCCGGGAGGTGCTGCGGAACATCGAGCGCACCGTAAAAACCACCATTCGCCGCCGCAATACAGAAAGGAGCCAATATGAATACGAACAGCAGGAACGTGACCTACTTGACCGTCGGGGACTACCAGCTCCCGAACCTGACCCTGAACCAGCCCCGGAAGCCGCTGGGCAAGTACGGCAGGCTGCGCCGGACGTACCTGATGAACCATCGCCCGGTGCTATACAACACGATGCTCCTAAACGGGAGCCTGTACCCGCACCTGATGGAGGTGGAGCAGACGGCAGAGAGCCGGGTGCAGCAGACCATGGAGCAGCTTCTGAAACAGAACCCGGCTCCGGACAAGGCGCAGAATCAGATGGCATGGGTGCAGCACATGAACAGCCTGAAAGCGCAGGCCGAGGAACTGGTGCTGACGGAGCTGATCTACAGCTAAGTTTTCTGGATGCGAATATCCCCACCGAAGCCAAACAAATTGAATCCATCGACCAAGCGGAGAGCGAAAAATCGCCCTCCGCTTTCTC
>ERZ809074.5197-NODE-5197-length-10023-cov-4.086176_pt1 | contig 10023 bp, 6 predicted proteins | sample MGYA00520795_ERZ809074 | MGnify/ENA primary metagenome ERZ809074 (study PRJEB31570, sample SAMEA3212989) | Homo sapiens | biome: human-gut; feature: human gut; material: fecal | place: Sweden | collected 2011 ...
TTTGTGGAGCGCGAAGCCGCCGCTTATGATGAAAAGGCTGTGGAGGAAAACAAGCGCCAGAAAGCCGCAGCCGCCCAAAAGCCGCTGGGCGGCTGCCCCGGCAGCGCGGCCCGCAGCGTGTTCCACCAGCCTGCGCCGCAAATGCACCACGGCTGCCCCGGCAGCCAGATGCGCCAGATGCAGCATAAGCCGGAACCGGCAGGGGAGGACATGCCAGCACTGCGGTCTCAGCTTTCCCAATGGCCGGTGCAGATCAAACTGGTTCCGGTCAACGCCCCCTACTTTGATGGGGCCAAACTGCTGATTGCAGCGGACTGTACGGCCTATGCTTACGCCAACTTCCATCAAAAATTCATCCGCGGCCATATCACGCTGGTGGGCTGCCCCAAGCTGGACGATGTGGATTACAGCGAAAAGCTGACCCAGATCATCCGCGAAAATAACATCCAGAGCGTGACGGTGGTGCGGATGGAAGTGCCCTGCTGCGGCGGGCTGGAACGCGCCGCCAAGGTGGCCTTGCAGAACAGCGGCAAGTTCATTCCGTGGCAGGTCATCACCATCTCCATTGACGGCAATATCCTCAGCGAGCTGTGAGATAAGCCCGCTTTTGACAAAAAGCAAATTGGATAAAAATAAAACTGCCTGGATCGTTTGCACACTGCAAACAGGTTCAGGCAGCTTTTCTATTCTTTTCAGATACACCCTCGTGTTACCGGCGGGCAGACGACCGGCAGAGGCTTGCCCTTTGCGGGAAACAGCGCTGCGGGCAGCAGCAGAATGAACGGGTCGGCGGAGAACAAAAAGCATTTGTTTTCCATCAAAAAGTAAACCAGGATCACCGTCAAAAACAAAGTTTCGCCCGTGCAGCGGTTTTGGCACAGCCGCCACATCAACAGCAAAAAGATGACCCCAATCACCACGGCCCCCAGCACACCCTTGTTCATCGGGATGGCAAGGAAAGAGTTATCAATGGCGTGGTGCTCGTCTCCATCAGTGGCAAGGCCACCCAAAAGGGTAACGGCCTTGGGCATGGCATCATGGTACCAGCCGGGCACCCCGTCCTGCTCCGGGTGGTAGAGGGGATACCCCCAGAACACATGGTGCCAGATCTCGAACCGGCCGGAAAGCAGGCCGTTCAGTTTGTCCAGCAGCGGGGTGGCGGTGGGATGATCCGGGTCAAACAGCCGCCCGGCCAACAGGCTGAACCCCAGCGCCAGCGGTGCGGCAGCCAGGGCCATGCCGTGCCAGATGCGGCTTTCAAAAAAGGCGGGCAGGGCACGCTGCAGCAAAAACAAAACCAGCAGCAGTACCATGGCAATGCCTGCCCCGCGGCAGCCGGGCACCAGCAGCGTGTAGGCTGCCAGGGCAGCCAGGCCGCCCCAGTCCCACCAGCGCAGGCGCGGCCAACGCAGCCAGCCCCAGGCAAAAAACACACCGGCCAGCCGGGCACCGTACCCGTTGTAATGGCCATAGCCGTAATCCCAGTTGCGACAGTAGTACAGGTAGGGCACCAGCGGCGTTGCGGCGTGCAGCAGCTGCACCGCCAGCAGCCCGCCAGCCGCTGCGGCAAGGTAGACCTGCAGCACCCGGCGCAAATCAACATCCTTGGCACCAATGCCAAGCAAAACGGCAAACAAAAACCATTGGTCGTGCCCGTATGCGGTGGTAAACACCGCAAAAGCGGCCAACGCGGCAGCCGTCAGCGCCTGTTGTTTGGTCTGCCACTGGGTCAGCAGCAGGCTTTTGGCAACCAGCAGCACCGCCGCTGTAACGGTTAAGGCAATGCGGCACACATGGCTGAATGTGGGCAGTGTGTTTTGAATGTTGGAGCTGAATACCTCCGATAAAACCAGCAGCAGCGCCACGGCAGCGCAGAACATACGCTCGCCCTTGGCCTGTGCTGCTGGGCTGACCGGGCGGAAAAGCCGGTCAGGTGGTTGTGTGGTCATCAAACCGGCCTCCTTTCCGCATTGGTTCGGTTTGAATTTTGTGTATACTTTTTAGCATACACAAATAGTATACCACAATTTTGCGCAAAAGAAAAGCAGGGCCGTGCATATTACAATGGTATAGGTGGAAAATGAGGAATAGTAACTTATAACACTTTTCAAAGAACTAGATATGTGATATAATAAACATAAATAAAGCAAATTTTGCGATTATATTGTGAAAGCTGTCTGTAATTTGGCATTTGGAAGATGTAAAACATTTTAACAAAGAAAGGAGAAAGTATGTATTCGGTAACAGCAAGAATCGCTATGGTAAAGCAACCTCGTGGTGGATATTTGAAACCTTCGCTATTACATGTGTGTGAGCTAAAAGATGAAAAGACTTTGCGAGAAGAAGAGAATGTTCATGCAACGATAGTGGGGTTGACAGTTGACTATTTGACACGATACATGATGGGGGTTGATAAGAAAAAGGCTTTTAGTATTTCGTGTTATGGAGCAATGATTGCAAACATAATTGGGGGACGACCGGGGGCCCAAAAGGAAGCAGAAAACTATTTGTCTGCAATAAACGGGATAGATGATGCATCCATTATAAGCGCCTGCAAGTTAGCAACATTCGATGTTTGGAAAAGGAATGTGGCAGTCGCAGCGCTTGCAAAAGATGCAGATAATACGAGACCGGACGAGAACACCATTAGAAACATTCAGATCATGGTAATTCGGAGTTTGAAATTTTGGAATGAATATGGACCTATAGTAAAAGATGGTTTTACGTTTGAACAAAATGGCTATAGCAAAATGGTTAGTTCAGGCGATGGAGATTATTTAACCAGCGATACTCTTTGGGATTTTAAGGTATCAAAAGCAAAACCAAACAGCAAACATACTTTACAATTACTGATGTATTGGATTATGGGGCAGCACTCCGGCAAAAAAGAGTTTAAAAAGATAGATAAAATAGGCATATTTAATCCGCGCTTAAATACGGTCTATACATATGAAATGAAAGATATACCGCCCGAAACAATACGCGAAATTGAAAATGATGTTATATGTTATGAGTAACTTTTAAGAAAATGGCTACCCTCTCAAGCGATAAGAGGGTAGCCATTTTTAATAAATATTTGTATTTTGATTACTGATGGAGTCTTATTCTACCCCCGTTTCAGCGGCGTACTCTTCAATCAGCTCGCGCTCCAAAAACGGCGTTTTAACACCCTCGCGGTCACGGTAGGCTTCGTGGCCTTTGCCAATTACGGCAATCAGGTCGCCCTCCTGCGCGTGGTCAATGGCGTAATGCAGGGCATCCAGCCGGTCGGGAATTTCCACATACTTGGCGTCCGGGTTGCCCTTGGCCATGCCGGTTTTGATGTCCGCGATAATATCTTCCACTTTTTCAAAGCGGTTGTTGTCTTCGGTCAGGATGCTGAAATCCGCCAACTTGGCGCACACTTCGCCCATGCCGTAACGGCGCAGCTTGCTGCGGTTGCCGCCGCAGCCGAACACCACGACCAGGCGGTTGGGGTTGTACTCCCGCAGGGTTTCAATCAGGCTTTCGGTGGCGGCTTCGTTGTGGGCATAGTCGATCAGGATGGTGAACTTGTGGCTGATGGGCACCAGCTCCACACGGCCTTTGACGAGCGCCTTTTTCAGTCCCTCATGGATGGGGGCATCCGCAAGGCCCAGCACCTTGCCCACGCCGATGGTGGCCAGGGCGTTGTAAATACTGAACAGCCCCGGCATGCCCACCTGTACGTCCAGCGTGTGGCCGTCCGGCTCGGTCAGGGTGAACTCAACGCCCAGCATCTCCTTGTTGCGCAGCAGGCGGTACTGCTCGCTGGCGCGGTAGTCCACCTTGAGGGCGTGGATGCCATAGGTAACCAGCTTGCAGGTGTGGCCTTCCAGCAATGCTTCGGTGTTGGGGTCATCGGCGTTTACCACGCCGACATCGCAGCGCTGGAACAGCTTGCCTTTCCAGCTGCGGTATTCCTCAAAGCTGGAATGTTCGCCGGGGCCGATGTGGTCCGGGTACAGGTTGGTGAACACGCCCACTTTATAATGGATGCCCGCCACGCGGTCCATCATAATGCCCTGGCTGGAAACTTCCATCACGCAGGCATCGCACCCCGCATCCGCCAGCTGGCGCAGGATCTTTTGCAGCTCATAGCTCTCGGGGGTGGTGTTGTTCAGGTCATAGTGGTGGCCGGGGTAATACACGCCGTTGGTGCCGACCATGCCGACCTTGTGACCTGCGGCTTCCAGCACAGCCTTGATCATGTGGGTGGTGGTGGTTTTGCCCTTGGTGCCGGTCACGCCAACCATCGTCATTTCCAGCGCGGGACGGCCAAAATAGGCGGTGGAAAGCAGCGCCATGGCGTAACGGGTGTTCTCGAACTTGACCACAGTCACATCCGGCAAAGCGGCCAGCACCTCGGCGGGCAGGTCGTGCTGGATGGCCAGCACGGCAGCGCCTTTGGCGGCAACGTCCGCGGCGTAATCATGGCTGTCCCGCTGGGTGCCGACGATGCAGACAAACAGACCGCCCGGCGTTACCTTGCGGGAATCATAGTAAATGTCAGTCACTTCGGTATTCAGGCAGCCCTGAACAAGTGTATAGTCCAGATTTTTCAGCAGTTGTTTTAACAGCATGTTGTTATCACCTCAGCGTTTTACAAAGTATTCATCGTACCAGACTAAGAACATAAAAATGCACCAGATCTGCCGCCAGTTATCCCGCTTGCCGGAAATATGCTGGTCCAGCATGGCATTCAGCTCTTTTGTGCGGAAAAACTGCTCCGCGGCGGGGGTGTTAAATGCCTTGCGCACAACGCCCGCATACTGCTCATCCCGCAGCCAGGCGCGTACCGGAACAGGGAAGCCGAGCTTCTTTTTGTCTGCCGTTTTGGCGGGAATGGTCTTTTCTGCCGCACCGCGCATCGCAATCTTGGTCTGGTTGGCGTTCACCTTGCACTTGGTCGGAATATGACTTGCCAGTTCAAATACTTTGCGGTCCAGGAACGGCACGCGCAGCTCCAGACTGTTGGCCATGCTCATCTTGTCGGCTTTCAGCAGAATATCGCCCACCATCCACAGGTTCAGGTCGCAGGTTTCCATCTGGGTCACAGCGTCCTGCCCTTTGGAAAGCTCAAAGTACGGGCGGGAAAGGTCGGTGGGCAGCTTGCCGGGGTGGTAGTTTTTCAGCAGCTTTTTCTTGCGGTGCTCATCCATCAGGTTGGTGTTGCCGATGTAACGCTCCGCCAGCGGCTTGCCGCGGCGCACCAAAAAGTTGATGCCATGCACCGGCGGCAGCAGGTCCGCCACCGCGCCGATGGCCCGGCGGATGGGCAGGGGAATCTTGTCATACCAGGTTACGGTAAACGGCTCTTTATAAATGTTGTACCCGCCGAAAAATTCATCGGCGCCCTCGCCGGACAGGCAGACCTTGACCTGCTTGGATGCTTCGCGGTTGACAAAGTACAGCGCGACCGAAGCGGCATCCGCCAGAGGCTCATCCATGTGGTATTGGATCTTGCCCAGGTTGGCCCAGTATTCCTCCGGCGTAATGCGGTAAGCGTAATTCTTGACCCCGATGTGCTTGGAAAATTCCTGTGCATAGTCGGTTTCGTCATACTGCTTGTTGGCAAAGCCAACGGTGAATGTTTTGTCCACATGGGCCAGCGCGGCCATGTAGCTGGAATCCACGCCGGAAGAAAGGAAGCTGCCAACCTCAACATCGGCAATCTTGTGTGCCTGCACGCTCTCTTTCATCGCCGCGCTGATCTCATCCTCCCACTCTTCCAGTGTGCGGGAATCATCGGGGTCAAACTTGGGCTGCCAGTAGCGCTGCACCGTCAGCTGCCCGGCTTTCCATTCCAGCCAGTGTGCGGGCATCAGCTTTTTGACGCCCTTGAAGAAGGTATCCTCCCCGGGGGAATACTGGTAGGAAAGATACAGCGGCAGCTGCTCTTCGTTCAGCTCTTTCTTGAAGCCGGGGTGGGCCAAAAAGCTTTTGATCTCGCTGCCAAACAGCAGCTCTCCGGCATCGTTTTGGTAATAATAGAACGGCTTGATGCCAAAATGGTCGCGCGCGCAGAACAACGTTTCGTTCTTGCGGTCCCAGATGGCAAAAGTGAACATGCCGCGCAGCTTTTGCAGCATCTCCTTGCCCCACTGCTCGTACCCGTGCAGCAAAACTTCGGTGTCGGACCGGGTGGCGAAGGTGTGCCCGGCACGCATCAATTCGGCGGTCAACTCCTGGAAGTTGTAGATCTCGCCGTTAAAGATGACGGCGAGGTTCTGGTCCTCATTGAACATGGGCTGTTTGCCGCCCTCCAGGTCAATGATGGAAAGGCGGCGCTGGCCAAGGGCTGCCGGGCCTTCAATAAACTGGCCCTGGCCATCGGGGCCGCGGTGGGCGATGGCATCCATCATGCCCTGCAAAATTTCCTGCATGTCGGCGCGTGCGCCGACAAAGCCAACAATTCCACACATGGTTATAATCCTCAACTGGCTGCGGAGCTAAAAACAAACCGCAGGTTATTACTTTCTTGCCCCGGCGGGAACCGGTACTGTTTGTACGATATGCCCTATTATACACGGTTCGCGCCGTAAAGAAAAGCATTTTGCGGCGAATGCTGCTGGAATTTTCGCCCGCGCAGACAAAAAACGCCGTGCCCGCACCCCCAAAGCAGGCGATATTGCCGTTTGACATGTGGTGGCAATGGCGGTAAAATAAAAGATAACCAAAATGGGAAAGGTTTGGTATTATGTCTGATTTTTTACCGGTACTTCTTGGCAGCGATGCCAATGTTTATGGTATGGCACGCAGCTTTTACCAGCAGTATGGCGTGCGCAGCGTGGCCATCTGCAAGGGTGCGCTGGTTGCAACTTCCAACACCAATCTTGTAAAAATTGCCGTGCTGGAACCTGATTTGGAAAACGATGAAACGTTTGTAAAAACGCTGACCGATTACGCAAAAACCCATGCGGACAAGCCGCTGGTGCTGGTTTCCTGCGCGGACGGTTACACCGTGTTGATGGGCCGCCACCGCGATGCCCTGAAACCCTATTACCACTTTGCCTGCCCGGAACTGCAAACCGTGCTGGACCTGGATATTAAGGAAAACTTTTACCGTGCCTGCGAAGCACACGGCCTGAGCTACCCCAAAACGGCAACCTGCAATGCGCAGAACTATAAAAATATAGAACTGCCGTTTGCGTTCCCTGTTATCATCAAGGCGAGCAATTCCCCGGCGTATTGGAACTGCACCTTCCCCCACAAGAAAAAGGTGTTCCTTGCCAATAACCGCGAAGAATTTGACGCCATCACCGCCGCCATTTACGGCAGCAGCTACCAGGACGAATTGATTCTGCAGGAGTATATCCCCGGCGATGACAACTGCATGCGTGTGCTGAACGCCTACTGCGGCCTGGACCACAAAGTCAAGCTGATGGCTTTGGGCCGCCCCCTGCTGGAAGAGCAGACCCCCGAAGGCATCGGCAACTATGCAGCCATCTTGTCTGACCCCGAATACAATGATGCTGCCCTGCTGGAAAAGCTGAAAAACTTTTTGGAAGATATGCAGTGGGAAGGCTTTGCCAATATGGACATCAAGTACGACGCCCGCACCGGCGAGTACAAGATGTTTGAGATGAACCCCCGTCAGGGCCGTTCCAGCTACTTTGTCACCGCGGCAGGGTATAACCTGTCCAAGTGGCTGGTGGAGGATGTGCTGGAGCACAAGAAACTTGGCCTGACCATTGCCGATACCAAGAGCCTGTGGATGATTGCCCCCTACGGCGTGATCAAAAAATACCTGAAGGACCCGGATCTGCTGGCCCGTGCGGATAAGCTGAAAAAAGAGGGTAAATGTGCCCACCAGCTGTTCTGCAAAGAGGATTGGAACCTGAAGCGCTGGCTCTGGTACATCCGCAGCCAGCTGAACTACTACCGCAAAACCGCCCGCTACTATGGCAATAAGGGCCTGCGGGATTGATGATAGAATAAAAGCTATCACACACGATAAATAAAATCGCTGGCCCCCGTAGGGGCGCACATTGTGCACCCGCCGCCCTTTTGGCAATCATAGAAACGCCAGCCTGTAACAAAACAAACCATTATAATAGAGAGGGGAAAGCGCCTATGTGTGGCATTACCGGCTTTGCTGAGCGCAACCATAAAGCGGAAACCGCCCGCCGCATTGTAAAAGGAATGGCGGACCTGATCACCTACCGCGGCCCGGACGGCGAAGGCTACTATGTGGACGACCAGGTAGCCCTGGGCCACCGCCGTCTTTCCATCATTGACCTGGAGGGCGGCAAGCAGCCCATGTTCAATGAGGATGGCAGTCTTGTCTGCATTTTTAACGGCGAGATCTATAACTTCCAGACCCTGCGCGAGGAACTGATCGCCGCAGGCCATACCTTTGCCACCCGGTCCGATACCGAGGTGCTGCTGCATGGCTATGAGCAGTGGGGCAATCAGCTGCCCGGCAAACTGCGCGGCATGTTCACCTTCGTGATCTGGGACCAGAAAACCAAAACCATGTTTGGTGCGCGGGATATCTTCGGTATCAAACCGTTCTATTATTATAATCAGGATGGTCTGTTCCTGTTTGGCAGCGAGATCAAAAGCTTTCTGGCTCATCCTGGTTTCAAAAAGGAACTAAACGAGGAACGCCTGCCGGAATATTTGAGCATTGAGTATATCCCCAATGAGGAAACCATGTTCAAAAATGTCTACAAGCTGCCCAGCGGATGTATGTTCACCTGGGAAAATGGCGAGCTGACAGTGGAACGCTACTATGAGATCAAGTACCATGTGGACGATTCCAAGAGCCTGGAAGAGTGGGAAAAAATCATCACCGATACCTTTGCCGAAAGCGTTGCCGCCCACCAGATTGCCGATGTTGAGGTTGGCTGCTTCCTTTCTTCCGGTGTGGATTCCAGCTTTGTGGTCAACGAGGTTGCTAAGGGTACTCCGCATGTCAAGAGCTTCTCGGTCGGCTATGCGGAGGAAAAATACTCCGAGCTGCCGTATGCCCAGGAGTTCAGTAAGGAAATCGGTGTGCCCAGCATTGCCAATAAGGTGGATGCCGAACAGTTCTTTGAAGCCAACCGCCTGATCCAGTGGTACCTGGATGAACCCATGCCCAACCCGGCGGAAGTTCCGCTTTACTTTTTGGCCCAGAACGCCCGCAAGTACGTCAAGGTCGTGCTTTCCGGCGAAGGTGCCGATGAACTGTTTGGCGGCTACCCCATGTACTGCCAGGCGGTTCACTTTATGGATTACGAGCATAAGGTGCCCAAAGCGCTGCGTAAGGCCGCAGGCGCAGTGGCATCCAAACTGCCGGACTTTAAGGGCAAGCACTTCCTGGTGCGCGGTGCAGAAGAACCCTGGCAGCGCTATATGCGCGCCAACTATGTTTTCCTGGACCCGGCTGAACGTGACCGCTGCCTGAAAAAGAACTACCACAGCCCCCGCCCGGAACAGTTCTTTAAGCCTTATTTTGATAAAGTGCAGGGTCTGGATGAACCCACCCAGCTGCAGTGGGTGGATATGCACACCTGGATGCTGTATGATATCCTGCTGAAAGCCGACCGCATGAGCATGGCCAACAGCCTGGAACTACGCGTGCCTTTCCTGGACCGCAACATGCTGGATGTGGCACTGTCCATCCCGCAGAAATACCGCTCCGGCAAAGAGTCCACCAAGATCGCTCTGCGCGGTGCCGCCATGAAGCAGCTGCCGGAAAGCGTTGCCCATCGCAAAAAGCTGGGCTTCCCCGTGCCGCTGAACGACTGGCTGCGGGAAGATAAGTACTATAATATGGTAAAGGAAAAGTTCACTGGCCCCGTTGCCGAAAAGTTCTTTAATGTGGACGAAATCATGCGCCTGCTGGATGATCATAAGGCGGGCAAGGCTAAGAACATGACCAAGATTTGGAGCTTCTATTCCTTTATTTTGTGGTACGAGCTGTATTTCGTAAACACCCAGGCCCCGGCAGGAATCTATTAAGGCAATACCGCACAATTCCCGCCTAACGGCTCAAGCACCGCTCCGGCGGCTGCG
>ERZ809074.5208-NODE-5208-length-10006-cov-4.694001_pt1 | contig 10006 bp, 9 predicted proteins | sample MGYA00520795_ERZ809074 | MGnify/ENA primary metagenome ERZ809074 (study PRJEB31570, sample SAMEA3212989) | Homo sapiens | biome: human-gut; feature: human gut; material: fecal | place: Sweden | collected 2011 ...
ATGATGTGAGTGTCAAAAGTAAATTTTGCCACTCACTGATGTAACCGGATTGCTCCATTGCTATGCAATTCCCGCAATCCTCGAACACCTCAAACTCCCATAAAATGGCGTGTTCACACCATTTTATTCCGTTTTCGGTGTTCGGCGTGTCAATAAGTATAAATTGCTTATTTGTGCGAGCACAAACGCAATTTATACTTTTGACACTTACATCATATCATAAGAAAGAAAAGGAGTCGACTGCTCTTCTTTACAGCCAACTCCTGCTTTCCTTTCTCTGTTATCTTCTAATTATTCACTTCATGATGCACAACCAGGCTTTCCCGATCGATTGCCTTAAAAGAATACCCCAGATTTTTATAGTACTCCATTACCGTCGGAAGTGCCTGAATGGTAGATTCCTTCGCCTCTGTGTCATGGAACAGGAGCATTACTTTGGTATACTCATCCGTTTCTGACTGTGCGATGATCTGATCTGCCGTAACCGTTCCTCCATCTCCACTGCTCACATTCCAGTCATAATACTGGTATCCCTTATCCAACACCTGTTGTGTCAACTGTGTCATAATGCCTGCCGAGTATTTTTTTGAAATAGAATTCGATGCGCCTCCCGGAAAACGGATAAAGCATGGAACAAATCCAAGCTGTTCCTTTGCCACCTCTCCTATTTTCTCAAGATCATCAAAATAAGCATCCACAGATGCATAGACCTGATCATATTCATGCGTATAGCTGTGAAGTCCAACTGTATGTCCCTCATCATAAACCTTCTTGATCATAGGAAAATAATCCGGCTGCTGGGCAGTAATGAAAAAGGTAGCTTTCGCATCATACTGATCCAGAATATCAAGCACACGCTGCGTATTTGCAGACGGACCATCATCAAATGTCAGATAAACGACTTTCTCATCATCCTGCGGATCCATGGTTCCAACTGCAACTCCCGGCTGAAGAGACATGGACTTATCTCTTTCTGCCTTTGCTGCCTCTTCTGCTTTTTTCGCCTCTTCTTCGGCTTTTTTCTTCTCTTGTGCTTCTTTCTCTTTCTGTATTTCTACCTGACGTAAAGCTGCTGCTTCCCGCGCATTTGCCACCATACATACACCTGTTCCGACAATCGCAAAAAACACAAGACCTACCAGTATGTTGAAATAAATATTGTTCTCCTGACGCATTCTTTTATAACTATGCCAGACACTCACCAGTACATCTTTTATCTTTATCAACATTTCCTTTATCTTTTGCTGCATTCTTTCTCCCATTCCCTTTGCATTACTGCAAAGAGTCCTCTTTTTCTTACGGATATTGCTGACATCACCATTTCCATCATCTTTAGCATACAATATCCATATGGTTATATTTATTATAAACCATACTTCTTAAATATGTAGTAATGATTCATTAAGAATTATTCGAAAAATATTACATTTCTGTTACTTACTATCCTGTACTACTGTTCACACTAACACGAGTTCAACAATGAATCACTCTCATCTGTATTTGACCATTTTCTTTACAGGTGTTAAAATAACTTTACAGATAAGTAATCACAGCATTCGTATGATCTGCCACAGAACACAGAAAGGAGAATATCCGCAATGGAGGATAAGCGTATCACCAAAACAAAACGTGCTTTAAAGTCTGCTCTTTTGGAGCTTTTAACCACACAGGCTTTTGATGTAATTTCAATTACTGAATTATGTAAGATTGCCAATGTCAGCCGGATCACTTTCTACACACATTATAAAGATAAATTTGCCCTCCTTGACGACATTTTCAATGATATGCTGATTATTGGAAAAGAAGGATACCATCGCAGACAAGAGGAAAACAATCCTGAAAACAATCTCACACAGGGATATCTGAACGTTTTGGACAGTATTTTGTCTCTTTACTATGAACGTTATGATTTTTTCCAGCATGTCGTACCGGAAACAAATCCTTACCTGGCTTTTCGATTTTATCGGATCCTCTTAGACACGGTAGAATCCCATACAGATAAGCTGAAAGCTTCTTATTCTTTAAAATATTCTGCAAGACAGATTGCCGGATTCATCTGCTTTGGTCTGTTCGGATTTATCAGTGAGTCTTATACATCAAAAGTACCGTTAGAACAGGTTCAGGCCGGAGCAAGACAACTTTTAACAGATCTTCTGCAATCCAAAATTCTTGTATAATGTTTTGCATTTGTAACTGTTCAAAGCCAAGCAAAATTTCAAAAAAGATGTAAAATGCTTGCATTTTTAGATTTAAACATGAAAAAGAACATGCCCCACAGTTTCAAGACTTCTTAAACAGAAACTTTTATTCTCTGGTCATGTTCTTTTTTATTTTTAATAGTTACGCCTCTTTTTCTTTGTAATGATGCGCCTCTTCGAGCATCATATCTTTCACTTTCATCAGTCGGATCTGTGTACTACGCTCATTCTCATCCAGTTTCATCGTAATGTATTTGATACTTTCCTCTGTCTCTGGAATAATAACATGCTCCAGTGCATTTACACGACGTCTTGTCTTCTCAATCTCTGCCGCCATCAGCTGACATGCTTTTTCACATCCTGCAAGTCGGATCATATCTGGGAGGATATCTGATAAAGACTTCACTGCTCCATCAAGATCACTGGAAGTAAATGCAAATCCATAAGAATAGATATCATTTTCATCCGCTGTTCTTGTTTTGGATGTGAAGGTCGGAATCTCAACGCTCATAACATTCTTCTCATCAACTATAAGTCCAACTTCCTGCTTCGGAGCCATCAATGCAGTATTCAGTGCTGCCTCTGACATTCCGGCCCGGGCAATAACAAAATTACGGTTCGCAGAGAGAATTCCTTCTTCTACACGAAGTCTCACTTCCATATTTTCTCGGACAAGATCCAGATACTGGCGCATCAGCTCATCACGCTTATCTTTCAAAAGCTTGTGACCACGAATGGCTGTAATCCGCTTTTTCTTCAAACGGGTCAGTTCCATACGGGTTGGATTCACTTGTTTCGCAGCCAATACCGCCACCTCCTCTTTCTATCTTCGATTATTCTGTCTGTTCTTACTCTTTGTCGTAATATTCATCCAGATATTTATCGTCAATTCGTTTGAGTTCGGTACGCGGCAGCATGCGAAGCAGCTTCCATCCGATATTCAATGTTTCCTCAATGCTTCGGTCTGTCTGATATCCCTGAGATACATATTCTTTCTCAAATGCATCTGCGAAACGTGCATATTTCAGGTCAATTTCTGTCAGTGCTGCTTCTCCTAAGATAACCATCAGCTCTTTTGCATCTTTACCACGCGCATAAGCGGCAAACAACTGATTCATCGTATTGGCATGATCTGCTCTTGTCTTACCTGCTCCGATTCCTTTATCTTTCAGACGGGACAGAGATGGAAGAACATCAATTGGAGGTGTTACTCCTTTTCTGTAAAGCTCACGGCTTAAGATGATCTGTCCTTCCGTGATATATCCTGTCAGGTCAGGGATTGGATGAGTTTTATCATCCTCAGGCATTGTCAGGATCGGGATCATTGTGATACTTCCCTTCTTGCCATTCTGACGTCCTGCTCTTTCATACAGTGTTGCAAGGTCTGTGTACAGATATCCCGGATATCCACGACGTCCAGGAACTTCCTTTCTGGCTGCGGATACCTCACGCAATGCATCTGCGTAGTTTGTGATATCTGTCAGAATAACAAGGACATGCATATCCTTTTCAAATGCAAGATACTCCGCGGCTGTCAGCGCCATACGTGGTGTTGCGATACGCTCGATTGCCGGGTCATTCGCAAGGTTTACAAACAATACTGTTCTGTCGAGTGCTCCTGTCTCACGGAAGCTTTCGATAAAGAAGTTAGACTCCTCGAAAGTAATACCCATAGCAGCAAATACAACCGCAAAGTTTTCATTTGTTCCAAGTACCTTTGCCTGACGGGCAATCTGTGCTGCCAACTGTGCATGCGGCAGACCGGATGCTGAGAAGATTGGAAGCTTCTGTCCACGAACCAGTGTATTCAATCCATCAATTGCAGATACTCCTGTCTGGATAAACTCCTCCGGATAACATCTGGCTGCCGGATTCATCGGAAGACCATTGATATCCATTCTGGCATCCGGAAGGATCTGCGGACCCTCATCAATCGGATTACCAAGTCCATCAAAGACACGTCCAAGCATATCTTCTGATACGCCAAGTTCCATGCTTCGTCCAAGAAATCGGACTTTGCTGTTGGAGAGGTTAATACCTGTTGAACTTTCAAACAGCTGCACAAGGACATCGCTTCCGTTCACTTCCAGAACTTTACATCTTCTAGTCTCTCCGCTCGCCAGCTCGATTTCTCCAAGCTCATCATATGTTACGCCTTCTACTCCATGCACCAGCATCAGAGGTCCGGCCACTTCCTGAATGGTTCTATATTCTTTTGGCATTTAACCTTCCTCCTTTACAAATGCTGCTGCGATTTGAGCGCTTAATGTCTCATCAACCTGTTTAAATTCTTCGTCAAGCTTATCTTCTGTCACATATTTAAAACGTCCGATCTGCTCTCTGACCGGCATTGAGATCAGCTTCTGAAGTGATGCACCATCTTTTAATGCATCGGTTGCTCTGTCAAAGAATTCGTTAACAAGAACCATCATCATGTGCTGTTTCTTCAATGACGTATACGTATCTACTTCATGGAAAGAGTTCTGATGCAGGAAGTCCTCACGAATCGATCTTGCAGCTTCCATCTTCAGACGGTCGGACGGTGAAAGTGCGTCCATACCTACCATCTTAACGATCTCTTCCAGTTCTGCTTCTTCCTGAAGCAGTGTCATCATCTTCTGACGGCCTTCCATCCAGTCTTCGGCAACCTGTCCGTTAAACCATTTTTCCATATCATCCAGATACAGGGAGTAACTCTTCAACCAGTTGATTGCCGGGAAATGTCTCTTGTATGCCAGGGAAGCATCCAGTCCCCAGAACACTTTGACGATACGAAGTGTAGCCTGAGATACCGGCTCAGATGTATCACCACCCGGAGGAGATACTGCTCCGATAACGGAAAGTGCTCCTTCTCTTCCTTCTTTTCCAAGAGAAACTACATGTCCGGCACGCTCATAAAACTGAGCCAGACGACTTCCAAGATAAGCCGGATATCCTTCTTCACCAGGCATCTCTTCCAGACGTCCTGACATCTCACGAAGTGCCTCAGCCCAACGGGATGTTGAATCTGCCATAAGTGCTACAGAATATCCCATATCACGGAAATACTCTGCTATTGTAATTCCTGTGTAAATGGATGCCTCACGAGCTGCAACCGGCATATCCGATGTATTTGCGATCAGAACAGTTCTCTGCATCAAAGGCTGTCCTGTCTTCGGGTCCTTCAGTTCAGGGAACTCGTTCAGAACGTCTGTCATCTCATTTCCACGCTCTCCACATCCGATGTAGACAACAATATCTGCCTCAGCCCATTTTGCAAGCTGATGCTGGATTACTGTCTTTCCACTTCCGAAAGGTCCCGGAACGGCCGCAACACCGCCCTTGGCGATTGGGAAGAATGTATCGATAACACGCTGTCCTGTTACAAGTGGCATCTCCGGTGGAAGTTTCTTCTTATACGGACGACCGCGACGAACCGGCCACTTCTGCATCATAGTTAATTCTTTTTCGCCTTTTTCTGTTTCAACAACTGCTACAATATCTTCTACTGTAAATGTTCCTTCTTTGATTTCCTTGATTGTTCCTTTAATTCCGTAAGGAACCATGATCTTCTGCTGTACAAGAACTGTTTCCTGAACTGTACCGATCACATCTCCTGTCTCTACTTCATCTCCAACCTTTACAGTAGGAACAAACTCCCATTTCAGATTTCTCTTAAGAGACGGAACTTCAACTCCTCTTTTCAGGTTATTTCCGGAAATCTTCATAATATCATCCAGTGGTCTCTGGATTCCGTCATAAATACTTGCGATCAGACCAGGTCCTAATTCTACAGACATTGGAACATCCATAGATTCAACCGGTTCTCCAGGTCCGAGACCTGATGTCTCTTCATATACCTGGATGGATGCCTCGTCACCGTGCATCTCAATAATCTCTCCGATCAGACGCTGTTCCGATACACGGACAACGTCAAACATATTCGCATCACGCATTCCCTCTGCGATAACAAGAGGTCCTGCGACTTTTTTAATCACTCCTGTGCTCATTCGCTTACTCCTCCAAACAGAATATCTGATCCGACGGCCTGCTCAACTGTCTTCTTCACGCCTTCAACTCCGGCTCCTGTATTCCCCGACACACCCGGGATCTGAATAATCGCCGGAAATGTCTGCTCACCGTACTTGTTGATTTCTGACGGAATCTGTGCAGCCACAGCCTCTGTAATATAGATAATGCCGTAATTTCCTTCTGCAAGCTGGCGAAGCTTTGTCTTCGCCTCATCCCGGTCCTTCACAGGGCAGATGCTAAGACCGAGGGTGGCAAATCCATAGATACTGTCATAATCGCCCATTACTGCAATCTTATACATACATCTCCCTTATCCTTTCCCGGATTGCTTCATCCGGAAATTCATTCTGCTTTCCGGTCAGTATAATCCGTACTGTCTTGATCTCATTTTGTCTGGCTAACAGATACGCCAGAAGCGGTCCAACGGAAAATGATTCATATTTCTGTGACCTCATAGAATCTGTCATTTTATTATCACACCAGCGTTCAAATGCAGACGGTGATATACGCAGTGCATCGGCACCTTCACGATAAGATGTTCCTTCCAGATACTGTGCGATCTCCTCCGCACCGGCCAATGCTGCCTGTGTCAGCTGATCCACATTGATCTCGGAACAATTTACCATTGCTTTCTTCATAAATTCTGCATTTTTCCCTGTCTTCTGAGATCTTACTGCAATCTTAATATCAGCGATTGCAACTGCTGTCTGTGCATACTCTTCAATGATCTTCTCACCTGATTTTTTCCCTGCTTCCAGCATAGCTTCCAGTGTTGCGTGATCAATAATAAGATCGCACAGCTGTCCGTCTCTTGTGTGAAGCAGAGTGTCAAATGCTTCTCTTGCTGTTGCTGGCATATTACCCGGCAGCTTATCAAATTCTTTGTTCTGGACAAGTGCAAACATCTCTTCTCCAGGAATCTCACAGTCATCGTAAAAAATATTTTTATTCTCTACTTCCGTACACACTTCTTTGATCGCTGCTTTCAGATTGTGATAAAGTTTTGGAAGTGACAGAACATCGAATACATGCATATCCGGTGCCACCTCACGGATTGTCTGCCACATCTTCTCTTCTTCCTTATTCAGAACTTCATCTGCATCCAACGTTCCTGCTGTCAGATCTCCCCAGCCCTTTTCAACCAGAAGCTGTAGAGCCTGTTCTGCACTCTTGCACGCAAGAAGCTGTTCAATCACTGCATTCGTTAAAAGAGAGACTTCCAGTGCACGGATTCTGGCAACCGCATAGGTATATTTTGTCTTACTCAAGATTATCCCTCCTTGCGGCTACACTGCTGTAAACAGCTGCCGGTTCACTTTATCTGATAACTCTTCTCTTCTTGCATCAAACAACGCTTTGATCGTACAATTTTCTTCGATGCCGCCATAGGTCAGGATAAATCCCCCATCCATTCCGTCCGGCACTGTCTCTGTAAGTTCCAGGCTTCCGCCTTTCTTCTTCGCTGTTTCATATACTTTTTCCATATACCCTTGAGGCATACGTTTTCTGTCTTTCTCTGTAAAGCAGATGGTTCCTTCTTCCGGAAGTACATACTTCTCAAGAACCTTTTCAAGCATTGCAAAATAAGCTGCATCATCAAGCTCTCCGACTGCTTTGTAAGCATCTTCAAGAACTTCACTGATCACTTCCTGTTTCGCCTCAAGTACTGCCTTGCGCTTTCTCATATCTGATGAAGAGGCCAGGCGTTTCACAGAATCTTCTGCTCTGGCTTCTGCCTGTGCGACAATCTTCCGTGCATCTTTCTCTGCCTGTGCTTTTGCTTCCCCAATTATAGAATCCGCCTGTGCGTGTGCCTGTGCGAGTATCTCTTTTGCATTGTCCTGCGCCTCTGCGATTATCTGCGCTTTCATTTTGTCAAGTCCACTCATCTCCACGCTCTCCTTTTTATTTATTTCTTACAGCTGGATACCACTTACTGCGAGGAAGGAAATCAGAAGAGCCAGGATCGCATATGTCTCAACCATTGCCGGGAACAGCATTGCTTTACCAAACTGCTCTGGCTTCTTTGCTACGATTCCGATAGAAGCCGCTGCTGTCTTACCCTGTGCGATACCTGAAATCAATCCAACAATACCGATTGGGAGACAAGCTGCAAGGATCATAAGTCCTGACTGAACGCTAACTTCTACTCCGCCACCGCCGAGAATACCAATTTTAGAAAGTGTAATAAATCCAACAAGCAGTCCATACAGTCCCTGTGTACCTGGGAGCAGCTGCATAATAAGTACTTTAGCGAATTTGCTCGGGTCTTCTGTTACAACACCTGATGCTGCCTGTCCTGCGATACCTACACCTAACGCAGATCCTGCACCTGCGAATAATACTGCGATTGCTGCGCCTAATAATCCATATACAACTCCAAGTTCACCTGCTATATTCATAATGTTGTTTCCTCCTTAACATCAATATATTTCGTATTTTCTTTAAAAGGCTCGAATGCTTTTCCGCCGCCTTCATAAAATTTTCCGAAGAATTCCACAAACTGTAAACGGTTTGTGTGTACATAAGCTCCCAGCAGATTGATCGCCAGGTTCAATACGTGTCCCACAATGAAGATCACAATGAAAAGAATCACACCGATCACATTGTTTGGAAGCATCGCTCCCATCTGATTGATAACGGATGCGATAACTCCTGTTGCAAGTCCAAGTGCAAGAAGTCTTGAATAGGACAATGCGTCACTGAGCCATCCTGTCACGTTATACAAATCATACGCTCCAAGCGCAAGCCGAAGCGCCGGATTCTTGTTTGCTCTTCCTGACATCAGCACAATACCGATTGCTCCACCCGCAGCCATCACTTTTGCAGCAGTGTTCAAAGCTGCCGGGAACACGATCGTAGTCTGTGCGATCGATGCGAAAATGTCACTTGGAAGCAGCATCAGGATCAACCCAATCAGCATCACAAACCAAAGTACAACGTCACAGATAAAATCTACAACCTTACCATCTTTTAAACACAGATAACCTTTAATTCCAAGTCCTACGAACAAATGAATTGTTCCAAATAACAAAGAATAAACCAGAAGTTTCATTGGATCATTCAATGGAACAAACCAAAGTGCCGGAACTGTTACCGTATGTCCGAAGAATTTTTCTGAAACAATGTCTACGATATTTCCAAAATATCCTCCAAATAGAACGCCCCATACAAGTGTAGATACTCCACAGTAGAAGAACAGTTTCAAAGATTTTGCCATGCTCTGTGACATTCTTGGATATTTCTTCACAAGAATCGCACACACAATTGCAACAACTGCTCCATACGCTGCATCTGACAACATCATTCCGAAGAAAAATACATAGAAGAATGACATGATCGTTGTCGGATCGATCTCTCCGGCATGCGGTAATCCGTAAGATTCTACAATGCCTTCCATGTTTGTAGAGAATGGGTTATTCTTTAAAATAACCGGTGCTTCTTCACCTTCTTCAATGTCTTCAATATCTACCATACAGTTATATTTCTCTGTCAAAGATTTCTCTACCGGACCTGACTCACATGCCGGTATATATCCACTGATCACAAATGTACGCTTTGACTGAAGAAGATCTCCGAGAACTGCATACTTATCTGCTCGGACTCTGTAATAATCTGCTACGGCCTGAAGTTCTTTTCTTTTGGAAGCCAGGCTCTTAAGTTCTGCCTCGCACTGCGTCATCCGCTCTCTTGACGCTGCTATCTCAGCTTCCAGTACTTCCTTCTGCTCTTTTGGTGTCTTGCTCCAGTTCTGGGACGGTCTTGCAAATCCTGCCCTCCGAAGTGCTTCTTCCACT
>ERZ809074.5221-NODE-5221-length-9976-cov-12.552263_pt1 | contig 9976 bp, 11 predicted proteins | sample MGYA00520795_ERZ809074 | MGnify/ENA primary metagenome ERZ809074 (study PRJEB31570, sample SAMEA3212989) | Homo sapiens | biome: human-gut; feature: human gut; material: fecal | place: Sweden | collected 2011 ...
CCTTGCTTTTTACGGAAGGCCACTTCGTGAGTGGAGGGAGATCTGACTTGTTTTCAGATATATCGCTCCTGCTGCAATCTGCTTGACGGCCCATACACTTTAATGAGAAAATTAAAAATTTTTAGGTCTCAAAAAAATGGTTGAAACTCACTAAAATTATGATACAATAAAATAAACGAACCCCGGAAGGCTTGTATTTCAAGCATTTCCGGGGTTCTGTGTTACTAATGCGATACTGTTTAGCGCCTTTGAACTGTCTTGTGTTCAATTCTCTGAACCCTATGGAATCAGTTCCACGGTGGCCTTCAGTTCGTCCAAAGTCTTGTGATTATAGACCCGGTTTCCCGTGTCCTTGGACACATGGCCCATGAGCAAATCAATACATTTCCGGTTGGCCCCGGCGCTATCCAATTTGGTTTCAAAGGTGTGGCGGCATTCGTGCGGGGTATGGTTCAGCTTCAGGGCCTTCATAATATCCGCCCAAAATATCCGGTATTGGGTTTGATTGCAAATCTTCCCGTTGTAGCTGATCAGCCGGGGGCCACCTTCGGCAAGCCGCCGTTCAATCAAGGGCCTGATCTTTGGATGGATGGGAACAATGCGGTTCTTACCGGCTTTCGTTTTGGTGCCGCCCTTCATCGTGCCTTCCTTCAAGTCTATATCTTCAGGTTTCAGGTTCAAAAATTCAGAGATACGCCACCCGGAATATAGCAAGATCAAAACAGTATCAACCCAAGGATCAGACTGATGTTCCCACACCGTTTTGATTTCATCGTTGGTGAACGGAAGGCGGCTTGTTTCAGGAACCGGATCAGAAGTCAGCAGTTCGGAATATCTCTTTGAAATGATGTCCAGTTCAAGGGCAAACCGGTCAAGGTGGTTCCACAGGTTTTTAATTGCCGCTTGTGTTGAGTAGGATTTCCCACAGGTATCAATGGTTTCTTGCATTTGGAAAGCCTTGATGCTTTTATATGGCTTCCGTTCAAGGGGCTTGCAGTATTTATAGGCAGAGGTCATGGAAGCCCTGTTGGATTCCCCCAGCTTCGGAGCCTTCTTTTCTTTCCAGAGGTCAAAAAGCTGTTGAAGGGTAATCTTGGCCCGGTCAACATCCCAAGGATCACGGTTGTATTCTGATAGGATCATCAAGCCTTCTTCCCGTGTGGCCGCATAGCCGATAATGTCATAGATGGGATGGCCTTTGTCATTCCAACCTATGGTTTTCTTGATGATGAAGGGCCTACGCCGGTTCCCGGATAACCGGGCCACGGTGCCAAACCCATTAGGCGCACGCATACTAAATTCACCTGACCTTTCTTGAAAGTGTGGATTTTCAATAGGCCAAGTGATATAATGAACCTGTTCGGGGATCATTGGGCTTGCCCTTTGATTATCCACAACCGCTTCGGTGTTCCAGCACCGGGGCGGTTATTTTTTTTATTTCTGGTACTTTGCCTGTTCAGTCAAGTCAGAAACATAATCAAGGGCCTTTTGCTGACCAGAAGGGTTGAGTTCCGAAAACTTGGAAAGCAAATCTGAAGCGGATTCTCCAAACACTTTACCGACAGCAACGAGAGTATTTACAGAATCCCTTAGTTCAGTGAGCCTTTCCGGGCCAGCTTCCATATCAAACCATTCCGGGCCAATCAAATCGGATGGGGGAACGCCCAAACCATCAGCAATTTTCTTGATGTTCTCCATTTTGGGGGTTACTTCGCCCCGTTCATATTTTCGAATTTGAACTTCATGGATTCCACACAGATCACCAAATTGCTTTTGGGTTAGTCCACGCTCTTTTCTGATTGCTTTGATCTTTTCCGAAATCGTCATTGGATCACCTCTAAAAAGAAGTGTACCATATTACAGCGAAAATGGATAGACCAAAATTATTCTATTAGGCTGTTGTTTTACACTTGACAGAACTATATTGGTTGGTTATAATGTGATTGTAGCAGACCAATACAGTTCTGTCAACCCGTATTTGACAATAATCAAAAGGATGGTGAAAAAATGATTGCCAATAAGCGAAAGCTGGAAATTGCTATGGCGAATGCTTGCATGAATCCTTACGATCTGTGTAAGGTTGCAGAAATTCGTTATCAAACCTATCAGCGAATTACAAGCGGAAAAGATGCAAAACCCGCTACCGTTGGTAAGATTGCCAAGGCCCTGAATGTTCCCGTTGAAAACCTGATTGAAGATTGAAAGGATGTATCAAAATGAAAGAATTTACTTTGAACGCTGATTTCGGCATGACCGCTTCTGATGATGGCTTTACCCTGTACGGAATCCACACTGGCGATATGATTATGTTTAAGGCCGCTGAAGATTTCCCCACCAATGGTTCCCTTGTGGCCGTATCCATTGATGATGGCCCCGTTACCCTGAAGCGTATCAACTTCCACGGTGCTTCCATGACCTGTTACCTTGAAGGCGGTTCTGGTAAAGTTCCCACCATTTTCATTGACGATCCCAACCGCCTGAAGATTTTTGGTGTGGCTGTCAGCGTGATTCACAGTCTGGTTCCTGTAACCGAATAAGGGGCTTGACTATGAAGCAAATAAATCACGGAAGGGGTGATTATAGGTGCAATGCTTCAGGGGCTATATTCCTACCAGAGATAAACAGGCTATGCAACCGTTCAAAGAACGGAAGAACCTTCCTACTTTGGAAGAAGTCCAAGACCTTGATGAATACGCCGGTGTTCTTGGCAATGAAACCATCCTGATTGATGTGGACGATGCGGAAACATCTGAACTTTTGTTCAGAATGGTTCAGGATTTAGAACTGAAGTGCAGAGTGTATGCCACCACACGGGGAAAACACTTCCTGTTCAAAAATACCTATCTCACAAAAAGCTGGACAAAAGGCACCTTGGCCGTGGGTATCACCACGGATGGAAAGGTTGGAGCCAATAACAGCTATGAAATCTTGAAGTCTGGTGGCGTGGAACGGCCCATTCTGTATGACTTCCCTGAAGGGGAGATTCAGGAACTTCCCAAGTGGCTAACCCCAGTGAAAAGCAACTATGATTTCCCGAATCTTGGGGAAGGTGATGGGCGGAACCAAATCCTGTTCAACTACATTCTGACCCTTCAGAGTGACGATTTTACCAAGGAAGAAGCCCGTGAATGTATCAGGCTGATTAACCGTTATGTGCTGAAGAAGTCCCTTTCCGACAAGGAACTTGATGTGATCCTTCGGGATGATGCATTTCAAAAGCAAGCGTTCTTCAAAGGTACAAAGTTTTTACATGATAAGTTTGCCACCTACCTGAAGAATGATTGTCACATCATCAAAATCAACGGCCAACTTCATACTTATCAAGATGGTGTTTACCGTTCTGGCATTGAAGCAATAAACCGGGCTATGGTAAAAATCCTTCCGGGAATCAAGAAGGCACAGCGTTCAGAAGTTATAGACTACCTGAATATTATCTGTGACGAACGGCAATCGGAGCCACCCACCAGAATTGCCTTCAGTAACGGGGTGTATGATCTTGCTGATGAAGTGTTCAAAGATTTCAGCCCGGATATGGTCATTACAAACCAGATTCCATGGCCGTACAATCCCGCCGCATACTCTGAAGTATTGGATCACACCTTGAACCGGCTGGCCTGTGATGATGCTGAAGTCCGGGCCTTGCTGGAAGAAATGGTGGGTTCCTGTTTCTATCGTTCCAATAACCTTGGTGGTGGACAATCCTTCATGCTATCAGGGGAAGGCCGAAATGGTAAATCAACGCTGTTGAAACTGCTTCAGGCAACATTGTCCTACAAGAACATTTCTTCTATTGAACTGAAACAGCTTACAGAGAAGTTCGCCAATGCTGAACTGGTCGGCAAGCTGGCGAACATCGGTGATGATATTGGATCGGAGTATATTTCAGATGCTTCTGCGTTCAAAAAGCTGGTCACAGGTGATCGGATTCAGGTTCAACGCAAAGGACAAGACCCCTTCGATTTCAACAATTATGCAAAGCTGATATTCAGCGCCAACAACATTCCCCGGATCGGCGGGGGCAAAGATTCAATAGCCGTGGAACGGCGCATAGTGGTTGTTCCCTTCAATGCCAAGTTTACCCCGGATGATCCTGACTTTGATCCTGAAATCATTGAAAAACTGAAAAATCAGGAAGTTTTTGAATACCTGATACTGTTGGGCCTTCAGGGGTTAAAACGGGTTCGTGCAAACGGAAAGTATTCTCATTGCACAGCGGCGGACAAGGCGAAAGAAGAATATATTGTTGAGAACAACCCGGTTTTGATCTTCATTTCTGAAGAAGGTGAAGATTCGATTGTCAATGAACCGACTTCTGCGGTATATCAACGGTACAAAGCATTTTGCTATACTGGCAACTATCAGCCTTTAAGTCCGGGGCCCTTCTCAAAACAGGTGAACAAGGCCCTGAACCTCTACACAAAACAGCAACGAGTGATAATAGACGGTATCAGTAAAAACAGAAATGTGTTTGCTCGCCGTGATATGTAGGAGTAAAGGCCGCTATTGTAGGCACCGTGTAGGTGTAAAAAATCAGTTACACCTACACGGTGAACCCCTTGAAAACACTAACTTTTTTGTAATTTGTAGGTGTTGTAGGAGTAGGTTACATTTCTTAAAAATAAAATCAAGAAAATATCTGGTAAATAAAAAATATATATAATACTTACCATAACGCCTACACCTACACCCCCTACAAATGGAAAGGATAAATATGAAAGCAAATTTGATTAGATTTGAAACCTTAATTTCAAACGCACAGAACACCCCGGAATCTGAAATCTACTTCACCCGGATTTTGATTGCCAACAAAGACAGCAAGGATGAATTTTACATTGATCCTCGCACATGGAGAAGGGCTGATGGCCTGAAGGTTGTTCTGCCCATCTGTTATCATGGTGGGCATGATTGGTATATCTGCCCTGACTGTGGACAGCTTCACCCTGTTTATGGATATGGGAAGCGTGAAACCGGCTGTTGTGATCTTGAAGATGGCCGGATTCAGCGGGTAGGAAAAGAACTGATTTTCATTCAGCGTGATCCTATCATAATTGCCGATGTTGAAGAAAGCCTGACAAAACCTGACCTGTGCAATGATATATGTTGAATCCCAAGCCCCTTTATGAAATGGTGCGCTAAGTATTCCGACATTTCCGACACCCTAAAAAGGGGAAAAGAGGTAGTTGATATTCAGGTTGAAAAGTTAGCTTTTGTTAGTTCGCAACGGGTAGTATTAAAAACTCGAAAAGCCGGAACCACAAGCGCTATTCGGAGATTTCGGAGGCCCTAAAAGGGATTGCAAACAACAGGTTAGTAACAAAAGGGCCTTCAAATCCTTGAAAATCAATGCTTTGCAATTATTTAATAATAAGAAAGGATGTACCCCCCTATGACAAAAGAAGAAATGCTTTCCCTTGGCGTTCCCACTGATAAAGTGAAGGATTTGCAGAATATGTACTTCCGTGATGTGAACAAAGCCGCCCAGCGTATGGCAAAGAAACAGAATATCCCCGAACCTGACGAACTAAAAAAGACGATTATTTCCATGGTTTCTATCATCAACGATGTGGACAGCCTTAAAAATATCTTGGGTAAGGTTTCTTACCATTGCATGAAGGAATATCAGCCCACGAAACATGAGCGGCCCGGTGGTGAGTGTAAACCGCTGGAAATGGTTGGTGATCCAGAAGAAGGGCGGTGATTCAATGTCCGTGAAAATCCATGTCAGCTACACCACCGATGATGAAGCCCAGCAGATTATGACTTTATTAAAACCGATTCTTTCCTTGTTCAAAATAAAGTGCAATACATCTTCTGAACCGTACAAGCATTTGTACTTCATGCCTAAAAACACAAAATAATGTGTAAATCATGCATTTTTGTTGACTTACTATACATCATGTAGTATACTATAAATATAGTACCCCACCGCTTTGCGGTGGAAGCTGTAAAGGCGTGGGAAATGATTCTTGATTGAATCATTTCCCACGCCTTTTTCTATTTAGCCCACTTCAGGCGTTAAACGGAGGTTTTCAATTATGGATGAAAATACCAAGAACATGAATACCCAAAACCCGGATGGAGCCGGGGAAAAGACTTTTACACAAGAGCAGGTGAATCAGATCATTTCAGAGCGTTTGGCCCGTGATCGTGCAAAAAGTGAAGCCGCCCTTGTTGAAAAGGAACAGCAGTTGGCCCAGCGTGAATTGCTGTTAAACGCAAAAGAACGAATCAATGAAATGGGGCTTCCTGTGGAACTGCTGGATGCTCTGAACATTTCCAGCTCTGAAGCGTTGGAAAAGTCCCTGAATACTGTGAAAGCAGTATTGGAAAAACAAAAATCGGAAGCCACGCCTATTAAGTTTCGTGGGGTGCGTCCGGCTACACCGGATCGCCCTAACCCCAATTCTTCCCTAAGCGAAACCGATCTTAGAAAGGCTATGGGGCTTCCAAAGTAAGAAAGGAAGTGCCATAAATGGCAACTATCAATTTGGTAACAAAGTTCCTTCCGTACGTAGATGAAATGTTTAGTACGGAAAGCAAAAAATCCGCTCTGACCAATAACGATTTTGATTTTGACGGTGCAAAGACGGTGAAAGTCTACAAGATTTCCACCGCTTCCATGTCTGATTATGATCGTGATGGTTCCAGCGGTAACTCGTCCCGCTATGGCGCAATTCAGGGATTGGATGCAACCACCGAGGAAATGACACTTTCCAAGGATCGTTCTTTCACCTTCGCCATTGACAAACTGGATGAAGATGAAACTATGGGCCAGCTTCAGGCCGGTTCCGCCTTGGCCCGTCAGATTCGGGAAGTGGTCATTCCTGAAGTTGATACTTACACTTACGGCGTAATGTGTGAGAAAGCCGGTATTAAGGCAACCCCCTTGGCCCTGACCGCTGATAACATCTGTGATGCTATCCTGAAGGCAAACACCGCCTTGGACAATGCTGAAGTTCCTGAAACGGGCCGTGTCCTGATGGTTACACCGGACACCTATCTTCTGATGAAGCTGTCTGATGGAATCGAAATGACCACGGATATTGGCAATGAAATGCGCCTGAAGGGTATCATTGCCATGATGGACGGTGCTGAAGTGATGAAGATTCCGTCCAATCGCCTTCCTGAAGGCTTCGGCTTTATGATCGCCCATCCCTGTGCCACCGTAGCACCCACTAAGCTGTCTGAATACAAGGTGCATGGGGATGCCCCCGGTATCAGCGGTTCTTTGGTGGAGGGCCGCTTGTGCTATGATGCCTTTGTTTTGGAAAACAAGGCAAAGGCAATTTACTATTGTGTTTTTGAGCGAAACACCGCCCAATACGGCGCACATGTCCGCATGAACGGCGGTTCGGCCAACCTATTCAACTGCGTCTTGGGCAGGGGTACGGCTACTATTCGGGGCGGGGCCATTGCCTGTTATACAGATCAGGAAGTAACCCTTGAAAAATGCTCCATTTGGGAAAACACAGCCGCCCAGCATGGCGGGGCAATCTGGAACCGGGGCAAGCTGACAATCACCCAAAGCACGATTCACAACAACACCGTCAACGGCGAACCGGATGATATTGTGAATGAGTATTCCGGGCAGTTGGCATTGATGGATGATTATGATGCGCTGGTTGCCCTATATGCCACCTATGGCCTGATCCCTAATAAATGGGCCGTTGACACCTTCATTGATGAATCGGCGGAAAAGCCCAACATGGTTTTCAGTATGTCCTTTGCCGCCAATGATCCAGAGCCTTCCCCGGAGCCTGAACCGGAACCCACGCCGACACCCGATCCAGAACCGAAAATCATTTACAGAACCCGCACAGTTGAAAAGCTGGTGAAGGAACCTGAAGTGGAACCGGCCACCATTACTAACAGGAAAGCCGTTCTAAAAGCCCCTGACAGCCGTTTTTGGACAGGGTATGAAATCGGCCACGGTGGAGCCGGTGGAACCGTCACACGGGCTGATTTTGCCGCCCTGATGCTGTCTATGATGGACGATGAAAGCCGGGAACGATATTACACAGAAACAGCGCCCTTTGATGATGTGGCCCCCGGTGTGTGGTATGCACCGGGCATAGGCACGGCTACCAATGCCGGGTTCATGCTCGGATGCGGCCTTGGGGTGTTCCAGCCAGAACGGAACCTAACTTGGGGTGAACTGATCACCGTGTTTTCTCGGTTCACAGAGGAAGGAACGCCGCCTGAAATCTATACCGGGAACCATTGGGCCAAGGATGCAATCAACACGGCAATTTCCTTGGGGTGGATCAGCGCCGGGATTGATCCGGGGCAAACTGTGACCACAGGTGATTTGGCCGGGTTCGTTCAAACGGTGTTCAAATGGGCTGAAAAAAGTTGAATAACACGATAGTAACAAATTAGCCGAAAAGCACAGTAAAACCGGCATTTTGTAATTATTAGGCCACAAAACCCGCCCTTGTGAATGTCACTTGGGCGGGTTGCGTTTTGCTGATTCCTGTGTTATCCTGTCTGTGGTGCTACCGATAAACGGCAAGCGGTTAGTTCCCCTGTTTCGTCAGGGGGCGCTTCTTGGCCCCCTGATCTTACGAAAGGGGGGCTGACAATGGTTACATACTCTGATTTGATTCAAGTCGGTATTTTGATCGTTGGCATTATCAGCCTTTTCATACAGGCTCATAAAAAGAAGTAACCGCCCAGCTTCCCGGCCAGCGGTTACTTCTGTAATCCAGTAGGGGGCTAACCGTCTGCCGGTAGCACCCTTGTTTCTATATTCAGTATAGTTCAGCGTTTTGAAATTGTCAACATGATTTTGAAGGGTGGTGGATCGGCGTGGGAAGGGTTTATAAATGCCCAGTGTGTGGATTTCAAACGGAATACCCCATAGACCGGGGCTTAATAACCGGCATGGAAGCCGCTGTGGAGCGGGAAACCATCTTGGTGGGTTACTATGGCCCCAAGGCAAAAGCGGCCCTTATCGCCCACCCTGAAGCCACCGTGGAAGTGGAACACGCCCGGTTTCAATGCGGAGCCTGTGGCAAGCTGGAAAGCCGCTTGGCGGTCACGCTGAAAACACCTGATCAGGTGCGGATTCTTCAGCGGTGCGATTGTGGGAAAGCTATGCACAGAATCAGAGCGGAAAAAGATATGGTTTGCCCCGAATGTAAACGGCCCCTTGAAGTAACTGATCTTGTGGCCGTTACTATGTGGGATTGAAAGGTGGTGGGATTGTGGATCACGAAAAGGCTTTAGCTTATGCCAAGGCGAATGGTTATGATGGCGCTGAATACTTGGGCCTGTGTGAAGGGTTCTTCTGTTATGCCCCATTCTTTGATCGTCCAGCCGGTGAAGGCGTTCCACCAACCGGCTTGCCTTCCCTGATCTTGGTGGATCAAAATGGAGATATGCGGTTTTCATCAACGGAAGAAACCTTCCGCCTTGGGGATAACCTGAAGAACCAACTTGAAGCGGATTTCACGGCCCGTTTTGGTGGGCGCTTCTTCTGCACCATGCCTGATGGCCGGTATGTCTACCAGCGGCGGGGCCGGGATTACCTTTTGGAAGGTTTTTCGGCCAGCCCTGAAGCGGTCATGAAGGCCAGCTTGGAACAAGGGGAAAATCTTCTGATCACAACCTTCCCGGTAGTTGATTTGTACCCTGATCCTGATGCGGTGTATTGACTTTGAAAGTTGATTTTCAAAAAGGAAAACCGTGTTATTTGTTTGTTACTAATAGCCCCGGAAATCAAGTGGCGTTCCCTGAAGCTGAACTTTGAACTTCCTTGAACTTGCAAGGGTTTCCGACGCTATGCGGCGCTCAAAATTCAGTAGAAAAGTTGAAAAATTTATGATACAATAATGGAATAATCATAGCAGGACTGTCAGCGGCAACGGATCAGACCGTGTATTCCATAGTTTGCCCCGTTCTTTTCGGGGCGTTTCTGCCGCGGACCGGAAAAGGAGGGCATTTACGTGCCGAATGCATCTACGCTGCAATTTCT
>ERZ809074.5226-NODE-5226-length-9969-cov-3.664111_pt1 | contig 9969 bp, 10 predicted proteins | sample MGYA00520795_ERZ809074 | MGnify/ENA primary metagenome ERZ809074 (study PRJEB31570, sample SAMEA3212989) | Homo sapiens | biome: human-gut; feature: human gut; material: fecal | place: Sweden | collected 2011 ...
ACGACAGGCTCTTTCCCTACACCAAGAGCTTTCTATACCACGAAATGGAGTATGACTGCAAGGCTTCGGGCGTGAAGCGGATACGGGTGCATGATATTCGGCACAGTCACGCCAGTCTGCTGGTGGAGATGGGTTTTTCGCCGCTGCTGATTGCAGAGCGCCTCGGTCACGAGCGCGTGCAGACCACGATGGAGACGTACAGCCATCTGTACCCGAACAAGCAGGTTGAAGTAGCCAATCGTCTGGACAGCCTGTGAGGTTTCTGGCTACATTTTCTCGGCGACGAAAACGCGAAATGTAGCCAATTTGTAGCCACCAAGCAACAAAAAATCCCGGAAATTCAGCAATAACTGGAATTTCCGGGATGAATTGACGAGAATTTGATTATTCCCACTCGGCAAAGTGAACCTTTTTCTAAACATATTTGTTTAGAAAATCAGCGGATTTCGACCGATTTTTGTGGAAAATCGGCTCGTTTATCCTGAAAATGAAATTGTTTTGGTAGCGGAAAAGTTACGGTTATTGTTCGTAAATATCGCGGCGATGACCGACATTCAAAATCAGAATTAAAATCTTGTCGTCTTGAATATCGGCAATCAAGTGGTAATCGCCGACACGATAGCGCCATTGACCGCTACGATTAGCAGTTAAACCTTTTCCGTGTTGACGAGGATCAGAGCACCCTTCCAGATTTTTTCTGATCCATGCGAGAATCAGCATGGAAGTGTATTTATCTAGCTTTTTGAGCTGGTGCAACGCTTCTTTTGTAAATTCAACGGTATACTGCTTCATTTGAGACTAAGCTCGCTTTCCACTTCATCCAGCGTATAGGTGGTTGGATCATCTCGATAAGCCTTCATACCGCGCTGATAGAGCTTGAGGTCGAACTCATCTTCGATTTGATCGAGGACGCTCCGACGAACCAGTTCGGAAACGGAAATGCCTTTCATGTCGGCATATTTGCGGATGAGAGCGGCATCTTCGTTGTTCAAACGCAAGGAAATCGTCATCAACATCAGCCTCCTTACGAAATACATTGTATTACAATGTAAGGCGAATGTCAAGCGAAAATATAAAATTTTCCTTGAGAAAATGAAAAGTCTGAAAAAAGAAGAGGATACAGGACGTTTATCAGGACATTTATCAGGACATATATTGGGACATCATGCGGCCGTTCCGTACTGATTATGAATATAATTGGAAATACACCGAACATTGATATACTTTTTGTTATTTAATGCGATCAAAAAATATGTTTGAAGCGTATTAAAAAACGAAAATATCATAATATGGTGGTATAATTACATTAGGTGGTGATTTTGTGGAGCAACGAAAAAGACCGGGTGGAACGGATGGAGCAGGCTATTATACCTCGTGGGATAAGTCATCTAAAAATGGATGCATATATTGTGGAAAGCCTGCGACAACGAGGGAGCATGTGCCCTCGAAAGCATTTCTAACAAAACCTTATCCAGAAAATATGGCTACGGTTCCCGCATGCTTTGAATGCAATAATGGATTTTCAGATGATGAGAAATATGTATCTTGTTTTCTTGAAGTATTAAAAGAATATGTTTATGGAGAATATGTCCGTTCTGTAGATACGGCTCGACGATTGGAAAAAGATGACAACTTAAAGAAACTTATTGATGAACAAATTGTTTTAAGGAATGGAAAGATTTACTATATTATTGATGAAAAGCGTTTTCGCAGAATTCTGATAAAACTTGCTAAGGGGCATGCAGGTTTTGAAATGGATTATATCTGTTTTGATGATGAGCAAGTTAATTTGAAATACAATTTTATATTTCGAATGTCATTGGAAGATATTAGTGACTTTGAAGAAATTCAGCAGATGGATATAGCACCTGAAATCGGTTCTAGATATTCTATAACTCCATTTATTGTGCAAAATATAGAAACAGGTGATGTAGTTGGCTTTACATTTTGGAATGAGGTGCAAGAGGATCGGTATCGTTACCAAGTAATATATAATGAGCGTGGCGGGATATGCGTCAAAATCATTATTTATGAAATGCTATATTGTCGTGTCGATTTTGAGTAAGTAAATAGAAAATTGATTCAATGCAAATAATGAGTGACACGGATTTAAATAAAAACAAGAATTTTTGTTTGGAACTTTTTTATGAAGATTGGATAGTTGCATTCTTAAAGGAAAGTGGTTTGCATGTTTAGGAGAAAATCGATGGTCTCTTGAATAAGAAATGCGTAACTTTTTGAATAGCATGATATTTTATGTCCTTTGGAATTGAAAAATAGCACATCTTACAATATAATATTTGGTGAGATTTTTCAAAATGTGTATTTTTAGGTCACTAATTGGCGTGAAAAAATATTGAGGAATGATTGGAACGGGAACGGAGGAAAAGAAAAATGAGGGTCCTTTATTCGAATATTCTGCCGATGGGTCTAGAAGATGGGCAGGAAAGCGTTGCTGATTGTTTTCGCGAACAAGCGGAACGAGCTTCTTCTATTGAAATCGCAGTAGGTTACGTCTCAAAAGCATCGCTTATAGAGCTTGATGAAATTATTCGCATTTCAAACATTCGCAATATTATTCTGACGATGGGAATGTACTATGTGGAGGGAATGCCGGAGGCGGTTTATCATACTGCAATGGCAATCAATGAACGCTGGGTCAACGATGGCATAGGTGAAATCCGTCTTGTCCGTGCATTCAAATACCACGGGAAGATTTATGCTTTCTACAATGAAGATGGCGAGGTTATATCTGTTATCATTGGTTCGGCAAACCTCGGAGTGATTAAACTTGAGGCTTCTAATCGAAGACAGTATGAATTATCAGCAATAACAGAAGAACCTGCTGAGTGTAATGAACTTGCTACTCATATTCGTCAACTTCAAAATCCGTCCTGCTCTGCAAGGATTGACAGTTTTACAGATATTACTCTTATTCGCGAGGTCAATACATCACTAACAGGAATTGATCTTGTTGAACAGATAACGATGTCACAGACGGAATTATATAAGAGGCATATGACGGATATATCGTTTATCCTGCCAATTAAGGTTCCTGCGTATGCAGAACGGCATATGGATGATGGTCGTCACTACACAAAGTCTAACCTAAACGTCAGCTATGCCGCGCCTCGAAGTGCGCGAAAATCTCGTGACTGGTATGAAACGCAGTTCACCGTAAATAAAAAGATAACTACACAGGAGGGTTATCCTGAGAAAAATGTTACCTTTGCTGTTGTTACAGATGATGGGTACACATTCAAAGCACATACAACAAGTGATGGCAATAAACAATTCAGCGCGGTCGGTGATGAGCTGATTATGGGACGTTGGATCAAGGGGCGGCTTGCCGCAGCAGGACTTGTGACACCTGTAAATGATACACAGGCTGACAGAGAGCGTCAGGGCGTGATTACGAAGGAAATGCTGGCTGCTTATGGGCGCAATACGCTTGTACTTACAAAGACAACGCAGAAAATAGAGGAAGAAGATGGAAATCTGCTTGATGTATGGATTTTGTCTTTTGAAGCGGCAGAAGAAGGAGGAAATGATGAGTGATGCAGTATCTTAAAACTTATCTTAAGACAATAGCAAGCCGCGGAAATGAAAAACTTGCAGAGTCGATTTCACATACAGCTGAGGATGTCGGGAACCGTTACATCAAGAGCTTTTCATTTTGCAGTCATGAGATTGGACTGCTTTTCGGAAATGTTCAATCTGGAAAAACAGGTCAAATGTTTGGCATAATGTGCAAAGCGGCTGACTTGGGATTCCCCGCTTTTGTACTGTTGACAACTGATAATGTGGTTCTGCAGCAACAGACACTTGATCGCGTTAAAGCAGACCTTACCGGCTTCTGCGTTTGCGGAGAGAACGATTCCGGTCTCTTTATCGAAAACAGTTTGCTTCAACCGGCTATTGTTGTCCTCAAAAAGAATTATCGCGTTTTGAAACTGTGGGCTAATGTCTTTGCGTCTACCGGATTTATGAAGGGAAACCCTCTTTTTATCATTGATGACGAGGCAGATGCGGCTTCTCTCAACACGCTTGTAAATAGGAATAAGCAATCGTCGATTAACAAATATCTTGACGCTATCAAAAACGGGGCATCGAGCAGTATTTACTTGCAGGTAACAGGTACCCCTCAAGCAATTCTTTTGCAGACTATGGCATCGGGCTGGCACCCCTATTTTACCTATTATTTTGAGCCGGGTGAGGCTTATCTTGGCGGGGACTTTTTCTTTCCGAAAAACAAGACATCCGACTGTATCAAATTTCTCGAAACGGTTAAAAAGCCAGAGCATCAAGTGGTTATACGACATCTTGCCGTTTCCAGCCAGATTCTTGCATCAGGAGGGAAAACTTCAAACTGCTTAGTCCATCCGAGCGTCCGACAAGCCGTTCATGGAAAGTATGCAAAAGCGATGACAGACGAATTGCTTTGGTGCAAAGAACATCTTGAAAACGAGTTTAGGGATGAACTCCTGAAAGAATATGACCATCTGCATCCGCAGAGGAAAGAACGAGTCGCATTTGATTCTCTTTTTAATGAAGCAAAAGAATTGCTCAACAGTAGCAACGTCAAAGTCCTCGTTATGAATGGGAAGAATGAAGTGGACAGCTCAGAGTATTCATCTGGCTCAAACATCGTTATTGGCGGCAACACCCTTGGTCGCGGGGTAACATTCCCGGCGCTCCATACAATATATTACACAAGAACGAGTAAGAAGCCGCAGGCTGACACGATGTGGCAGCATAGTCGAATGTTTGGCTATGCCCGTGATCCGGGAATGATGGAGGTCTTTATTGACGAGCCGTTGTACAAACTATTTGCGGATATTAACGCGACAAACAACTCCATTATCGCCCAAATTGAGCAGGGCGCAGAAAAAATCCGAATCTTCTATCCGGAGGGGCTGAATCCTACTCGTGCAAATGTTCTGGACAAGAAAAAAGTTTTCATGCTTTCTGGTGGAACAAACTATTACCCGTTTGATCCGGATAACACGACCATTGAACAGCTTGATGCCCTTCTTGCGCCTTTCGACGACGCGGAGCCTTCCTATCAAGTTAATCTCCGCTTAATGAAGGAGATTTTCTCTCACATTTCCTCTGCGGAAGACTTCAACGTCAGTAGCTTTGTCTCGATTCTTGACACAATGCTTGCTGAACAGCCGTCTGCTCAAGGTGTTCTTATCGTTCGACGCAACAGAGATGTTGCAAAAGGAACTGGTGCATTGCTGTCTCCGAATGATTGGAGTTTGGGAGCCTCTTTTGAAGATAAAGTTGTTCTCACGATGTACAAGATGACTGGGCGCAAAGGATGGAGTGGGCGTCAGCTTTGGGTCCCGAATATCAGGCTTCCTAAAGATGTTGTCTACTATGATGTAGAAGAAGCAGAGGAAGAAGAGAGCTGAATGAAACGACATGGATGATCTAACTCCTGAACAGCGCCGGAAGAATATGCAGGCTATAAAATGCAAAGACACCAGTATTGAGCTGGCATTGCGGAAGGCACTGTGGCACAAAGGCGTTCGATACCGCAAAAATTACAAGCAACTCATCGGGAAACCAGATATTGTCTTGACAAAATACCGCATAGCTATTTTCTGTGATTCTGACTACTGGCACGGTTATGACTGGGAAAACCGCAACAAGCGTATTAAGTCAAATAGAGATTATTGGATTCCAAAGATTGAGCGGAATATGGAGCGCGACAAAGAGGTCTCTGCCGAACTCGAAAGTGATGGCTGGTGGGTAATCCGTCTTTGGGAATGGCAGATTAAGAAGCATCTCGACGAATGTGTTGATCTGGTTATGCAAGCAATTTCAGAGCGTTCGAAAAAATAAACGGAAGCAGGTGTAGTGTTGTTGATTCACGAAGACATAGCATTGAGGTTGCTGTTTGAGCCGTTATCCGATGATGTTGATGAGCTGTACATTGTATCTGCATATGCCACCCCGACAATGCTGTCATGGTATATGAAAAATCTGTACAAGAAAACAAACACACCGATTAAAATTAATCTTCTAGTTGGAATGATTCCTTATGATGGTGTGAGTGTCAGCGTTCATGAGGGATTTCTGCAGCTTTTGCGTGACAGTATGCCTCCTGAAATTTCTAAATTAGAATGCAGCTATATTTATGACGCTCCTGCTGTTCATTCTAATGTTTACATTTGGGCAAAAGATGGAACCCCTATCTCAGCATTTATGGGTTCAGCCAATTTCGTTCAGGGGTCGTTTGTTGGACATCATAGGCAGGAGATTTTATCTGAGTGTGATCCAGTTGAAGCAATGTGCTATTATGAAGGACTTGTAGAACGGAGCATATATGTAAATCATGCTGAAATAGAAGAATATGTGCGCATTCACCCCACACATCCGGTATTAGATCGTGAAAATGCGCTCAGAGAAGATATTGAACAGACGGAGCATCGGTATCAATCGGTTAAGTTGAGTTTATTGACGAGAAAGGGAGAAACGGGACGACATTCTGGATTAAACTGGGGACAGCGACCTAATAGAAACCCAAATGAAGCGTATATTCCTCTGCCAAGGAGTATAGCCAGAAGCGGTTTCTTTCCGCTTGAGGAAAAACACTTTACGGCGATTACCGATGATCGACACCAATTAATTCTGAGAATTGAGCAGGAAAATGATAAAGCAATTACCACACCGGCAAGGAACAGTGACTTAGGAGAGTATTTCCGAAATCGTCTTGGAATTGCAAACGGAGAATATGATACCCGCGGCGTTCTCGATCACTACGGACGAACTGATGTCACTTTCATCAAATTAGATGAAGAAACATACTATATGGACTTTTCTGTATAAAAAAATCGGCATGAACCGTAATGTCATGCCGATTTTTTACTCATCAATATTGGCGGGCATTGAGTCATATGGAATGCCTGCAAAGCTTTTTAATATTGCTTCAAATATTATTTTAGCTCCACGACATGGAACAGCCATACCGATTTGCTTACGAACACTCTCCTTGTTTCCTTCAAAGACATAATCATCAGGGAAAGTTTGAAGCCTTGCACGTTCCCTGTTAGTCAGCGCACGAGGTTCAGACCAGTGATAGATATGTGTTCCACCGCCGCCGCTTCCGGTAACTGTGTACGCAGGCTTGGCTGGATCGAGTCTTTTGTAAATCTGGCTGATCTTTGCGCCGGAAATATTCAGTTGCAGATGTTCGGGCAAGTCGGCGGTGAAAGCGTTTTGTCCCGGCTTAATATACCTCAACCGCTCAACAACAGTGGCAGATTGTTTTGTTGCATCGTTATTAGGAGCGTTGGCTGGAATGGGAGGAACTTCGATTGCAGTCCTGCATGTATTATCAATCTCCATATACGGTGTGTATGATGGAATTTTGAACTCTACATCAATATTATTTCTTATTCCAACAATAATGATCCTGTGTCGTGCCTGTGGAATTCCATAGTTTTCAAACTTGTACAGATTGGGATAGAGTTTATATCCAGCTTTACGCATTTCATCAAGAATTTTGGTGAATGCCTTGCCATCATTTGCATTGCGGAGCCCACCTACATTTTCTGCGAGAAACCATTGCGGCTGATAGAGTTTCAACACTTTAACTCCGTATGAGTAGAGGGGACCATAAACACCATCCATGCCTTTTTGTTCACCAACGACACTGTAATCATTGCATGGAAATCCGAATGCAAAGGCATCAATAGGGGGGAGCTTGGTTAAATCAAATTTTCTGACATCAGCATGATAAACGCTGGCTGGGGCATCGGGACAAATATTCCGTCGATATGTTTTACAAGTGTTTTCATCATAGTCGTTTGCCCAAGCATGAACGATTTTATAGTCTGAGCTACCTATATCGGCATGTGTTGCACCCCATGCGAGCCCTCCGGGTCCGCAGAAGAGTTCCCCTAATTTGAAGATCATGGTTTCTTTCTCCCTTTCGTGAACAAATCAATCTGCTCTTGGATGTTTTTCCTTTCGTCAGCAGTAAGCAGATCTGCATTTCGGAAAACCTGCGTGAAGGAGGAAAGATCTTCTTCATCCAGATAACCAGCCATGACATATATATCTATAAGACTGCATCCATAGAGCTTGGACAGAGAACGTAAAGCAGTGGGATTTGCGCCAGAATGGTTTTTTTCATTTTCAATCCGGCTGAGGATTGAGTCGCTGATTCCAGTCTGCTTTTGAACATCTTTCAAACTTAATCCGTTATCTATTCGTGCTTTTTTTAGAAAAACGCCTATATTGTCCATGCAATCACCTCATTGCTACTCGATTATAACGCATTTGCTGCGAAAATGCAATATAATTCGCAAAAACGCTGCGTTTTCGCAGCACTGTTTGAATTTGAAAAATAGTATTAATGTTCGACAAAAGCAGTCTTTTTTCGCTCTTGCAAAGTTTTGCATTATTTCTATAATTATTTATATGTGGAATAGGTTTCGCAATGTAATAAAATGAATAGGAGGTATAACATGAACGAACAGAAAACTGTGGAACTTGCAGATGATGCGAAGACAATCGTGGAATATGAGGCAATAATACTTCGGTTTCTGCAAACTGGAAAGCTGGATAGGGCAGATGCGATTGCTAAGTGCAAAAAATTTACTCTTGTACATCTTGGATATGCTGCATGGGTGGAAACTCAAGGCGTAGTATGTAATAATCTGAAGCCCTGGGAAGATTTGACCGATAGCGAAATCGTAAATAATGTAAATCGGCAACTCGTTTATATCGGCGGCAAAAATATGTTTGAAGGGATTTATGAATTGACACGGAAAGCATGATATACCAAAAGTCGTTTCTATCTTTCGATGGGAGTGAAACGGTTTTGATGGAATATTTAGTTCTCCAGCAACCTCATCGCCCTCTTCCGAACCTGTTCCTCCATGAGCTTGAGTCTCTTGGGCGGCAGATTATACCGCACATGCCGCTTAAACCGAAATCCCAGCAGCTTTCGGAGCTGTTCCCGGTTTTCGTCAGCCATGAAGCGTTTGGCGGTGGCGAAAAAGTCGTCATATACGCACGGAACGAGGGTGTCGATGTATTGCTGAAATGCTTCTGCGCTTTCGTAATCTTCCGGTTCGGCTTGATTGAACAGAGAATTTCCGTGGTCAAAGAGCGGGGCGGGCGCGGCGATGGTGTTGGTTTTGTTGTCGATCATAAAGCCGAAATTGCCGTAGTGCCTGTCTGTGTTGCAGATCACAGCGTCAAACACCAGCATATCGCGGAAAGCCTTCTGGAACGGTTCGCCGAGTTTTTCATAATAGGCGGCAACCGCATCGAAACCGCCTCTTTGCGCCAGATTGCCGATGGGCATATAGGCGTGGTCGATGTCGGTGAACAGCTCGCAGGTGGAGCAGAGCCGACCTTTCCATTGCGACAGACCGTATGGAATCGCGTCAATCCCCATAGTGGCGGCGACCTGCGCGGCGTAGTATTCGCAATATGGCTCTGCGCCCGTGTTGTAGCCGCCGTCTGTCCCGCCCTTGTACAGCGTGACTTTTCCGCTGATTCTGCGCCAACACTTGGGCAGCATACCGTTTGTCGTAAATTCCGGGCTGGAAGCCAGCGACGAGCGGTTGCTGCTTCCATAGCCGGTGAAGGCGATGAGCGCCAGCACTTCGCTGAAACGGTTTTCAAAGAGATTGTACTTTTCAAAGGTGCCTTCAAAGCCTTCTTCGACGACCCAATAGCTGTCATCCACGGAAAGCCCTTTGCAGAGCGCGAGAATCCCCATCGGGCGGTTGGCGTTCAATCCGCATTTTGCCAAAAGCCGGTTGACATAGGCGCGGTTGCGGGGAATGGTGCGGCGGCGCATCCAGCGGCTGATCCCTTCCGGCGACAATTCCATATCCAGCGGCAGAAGATGCCTTTGATCTTCGTTGATCCAATGCACTTTGATTTCAGGCGTGCTGGAATCGTTGGTCGCGGAAAAACGCAGAAGCGGAATGTCATACTGCT
>ERZ809074.5228-NODE-5228-length-9962-cov-16.952559_pt1 | contig 9962 bp, 9 predicted proteins | sample MGYA00520795_ERZ809074 | MGnify/ENA primary metagenome ERZ809074 (study PRJEB31570, sample SAMEA3212989) | Homo sapiens | biome: human-gut; feature: human gut; material: fecal | place: Sweden | collected 2011 ...
ACATAATACATATTATGTGGTACAGGGGGGAGTATATGGGATGTGAAAATCTGGCTGGAATGAAGTTCGCTCATCTTCTGGTTTTAAAAAGAGATGAGATGAAAAAAAGCACACATTCCTACTGGCTTTGTCAATGTGACTGCGGAACCATATGTTCCGTAGCCGGGACGCATCTGAAGACAGGGCACACCAAAAGCTGCGGCTGCTATCGAAAAAGAAAACAGGTACACGGCTGGCTGGATCTGACAGGCAAGCGCTATGGACGCCTGCAGGTTCTTGGCCCGTGGGAGAAACATTCTCCTCTTTTAGAGGTGGTAAAAGAAGGCGAGTCTTCTGTAGAGGAAGGCAAACTGGCAGCTCAGGGAGACCTGTGGTTCTGCCAATGTGACTGCGGCAAGCATTGTGTCTGTCAGAAAGAAAACCTGCGCTTTGGAAAAACCAGAAGCTGTGGCTGCCTTAGGCAGGAACAGAGAAAAGCAAATATGCGCAATTCCATCCATTTTGCAGAAAATACCTGTCTGGAGCGGATCGCGAGCCGGAAAGAGGCAGCGAACAATACCAGTGGACACAGGGGTGTATACCGGAGAGAAAATGGAAAATGGCGCGCCAGCATCGGATTCCAGGGAAAAGTTTATAACCTTGGCACCTTTGTGGACTATGAGGATGCAGTAAAAGCCAGATTGGAAGCAGAGAAAAAGTATTATGACAGATTTTTGGAACAATATCAGAACAGGACGAAGTAGGTGGACAGCAAAAAACGATGGTGTAAGCTGTCTATTTCGCGTGTATTCAGACAGAAAAATGACTGACTAAGGAGAGAAGTGCAATGGCGCGCAAAACGCAGAGAAGACCGGACAAGATAGAACTGGGTGTGGTGGATATCCATACGCACGTGCTCCCGGGGATAGATGATGGGGCAGAGAAAATGGCACTCAGTTACCGGATGCTTCGGAGATCTTATAAGCAGGGCGTCCGGAAGGTGATAGCCACCCCACACTATGCAACGTATCACTGGCGGACAAAACCGCAGCAGATACAAGAGCTTATGGAGAAGTTGGCGGCTCGTGTCAGGAAGGCGATGCCCGATCTTGAACTCTACCGGGGGCAGGAAATCCAATACTTCGAAGGCATGGTCGAGATGCTCCGGGAAGGAAAGCTTCTGACACTGGCGGGCAGCCGGTACGTGCTGACCGAGTTTCTGCCGACATCCTCCTGGAGCCAGATTGAGCGCGCTGTCCGGGAGCTGACGATGGCGGGCTATCTGCCTGTGCTGGCACATATCGAGCGGTACCAGTGTCTGCGGGAAAAAGGACGCCTGGAAGAGCTAATGAAGGAAGGCGCGTATCTCCAGATGAACTACGGAAGCCTCACGAAACTGAGCCATTTCTGGAAAATAAGGGAGCGCCTGGACCGGAGGTGGTGCCGCCGGACACTTCTAGCCGGTTACATCAGTTTCCTGGGAACCGACATGCATGGCAACCGCCACCGGGTTCCCAACAGTGCGAAAGCCATCGCATGGATCCGGAAAAAGGGAGGCAGTGAGCTTGCCAGACAGCTGTCGATCGAAAATCCGGAAAAGATCATACTGGATGAGAAATTGTAAAAGAATAGATGTTTGCGAAAAAATGCAAATGTTTTTCGAAATCACGTGGTTACAGAACATTGACAAATTCCGTTACCGAGCATGTATGCGTGAACCGTAACATTGTAACAATGTCTGACAGATAAAAACAATACGAAAAGGGAAAAGGAAGGTATGGAAAAGAGAAAAAATCAAGGACAAGAATGGGAAGACGAGGAAGTAATCGATCTGGGTGAAATCTTTTATGCATTACTCCGGAAACTCTGGGTCATCATTGCAGTGGCGGTGCTCGGAGCCGGAATCGGCGGAGCATACAGCTATTTTCTGCTCACACCGCAGTACAGCTCAACGGCGAAGATTTATGTACTGACGAAAGAGACAACGCTGACCTCGTTAGCCGATCTGCAGATCGGCACGCAGCTGACACAGGATTACAAGACGATCATCACCGGTCGTTCCGTTATGGAAGAGGTGGGTGATAAGCTTCATCTGGATATGGATTATAAAGAACTGGTCAGAAAAATTAAGGTGGAGAACCCGTCGGATACTCGTATTTTAAACATTTCTGCACTGGATCCGGATGCGGAAATGGCAAAAAAAATTGTCGATATGACCGCAAAGGTGGCATCCGACTATGTCGGCGAGATCATGGAAATGACGCCGCCGAAACTCATCGAGAGCGGTGAGGTGGCAAACCAGAAAACCAGCCCGAGCAATACGAAAAACGCGCTAATCGGCGCACTGATTGCCGCAGTGATCGTGTGCGGATACATTACACTGACGGTTATCCTGAATGATACCATCCGTTCGGAAGAAGATGTGGAGAAATATCTGGAACTGCCGGTACTGGCAGCGATCCCAGAGAGCAAGATCCACGGACGGGGCGAGAAGAAGGTAAAACGTACCTCTGGTATCTGGGATATCATCAATCCATTTGCCGGAAAAGATAAGAAGGAAAGGTAGGAGACCATGGCAATTCAGAACGGATTCATCCAGATCATACAGGATGAGAAAAGAGATTATCAGTATGAGGAAGCAATGAAGACACTCCGTACCAACATCCAGTTTTCCGGAAATGGGCTCAAGGTCATCATGCTGACCAGCGCAATGCCGGATGAAGGAAAGAGTGAGACCTCCTTCCAGCTTGCGATCTCGATGGCACAGACAGAGGGACGCGTGTTATTTATCGATGCGGATATCCGTAAATCCGTGCTGGTATCCCGTTTCGGGGGCGGACAGCAGATTTACGGACTGACACAGTACCTGACCGGGCAGCGGCCTTTAGGGGAGGTTCTGTATCACACGAACCTGCCGAACCTGGATATCATTTTTTCCGGTCCGATGGCACCGAACCCGGCAGAGCTTCTGAGCGAGGATGCATTTAGTAAGCTGATTGCGTGGGCGAGAAATGAGTACGACACGATCATCATCGATACGCCGCCGCTCGGAAGTGTCATTGACGGTGCGATCATCGCACAGCGCTGCGACGGCGCGATCCTGCTAGTTGAGAGCGGTGCACTCAGCTATCGTCTGGTGCAGAAAGCCAAAAGACAGCTGGAGCGGACCGGCTGCCGGATCCTCGGCGCGGTGCTGAACCGCGTGGACATGGCTGGCAGCGGCTACTATCACAGATACTATGGTAAATATTCGAAATATACAAAATATTATGAAAACGAGCCAGCCAAATGAAAAAACAAAAAATGATTCGGTGGCTCGCCTGGGCGGTGGCAGGAATCGCCTGTGTGGCGGGCGGCATTCATGTTAACCAGAAATATCAAGAAAGAGAAGCGGCAATCCGTGCGATTGAAGCCCGTGCTCAGGCAAAAAGCCAGGAGGAAGAAGACCTTGCAAATGGAATTTTGACCTGGAATGGCAAGAAATACCGCCGCAACACGGCGATTCGGGCGATTCTCTGCATAGGTGTCGATACCAAGGGGGAGATGGAAGCCCAGAACGTCGCTGGAAAAGGCGGAGACGCCGATGCACTCTTTTTAGTGGCGCAGGACGCTGCCAAGGATGAGGCACAGATTGTGTTAATTCCGAGAAATACGATGACAGAGATCGAGGTTTTTGACTATTTCGGAAACCCAATCGGAACCGAGACGAAGCAGCTGACACTTGCCTATGCGTTCGGGGACGGACGCGAAAAAAGCTGTGAGCTGACAGTGGGAGCACTTTCTAAGCTACTATTTGGACTTCAGATAGACGGATACTTTGCCGTCAATATGGACTCCATCCCCTATTTTAATGACGCGGTCGGCGGCGTACCCATCACGGTTGAAGATGAGATGATCGCAGAGAAATATCCGGACGATTTCAAGATGGGAGAAACCGTCACCCTGACCGGTGACCTGACGGAGAAATACGTCCGGTTCCGCGATATCAACGAAGATGGTTCTGCTACGGTGCGCCTGCACCGCCAGAAGGGGTATCTGAAATCCTTTATTCAGAGAGCCAAAGAAAGCCAGACAGCGGATAAAACAACGATTACGCGCCTGGTAGATGGCATCCAGGAAAAGGCGATCACCAATATGGCAAAAGACCAGTACATGGACATGGGACTTGCAATGTTAAACAGCCCGAAAACCATGGAGGACGGCGATTTTATCGAGCTGTCGGGAGAGATTTATCAGGGTAAATTCGAAGAATTTTATCCGGATATGGATGAGTTAAAAGAGATTGTTATCAATCTTTTTTATAAAGAAAAAGCTTAAAAGGCACAGGCTTAAAAAGCTGGAAAGGAAAGGGAAGTACAATGAAAAAGAAGTACGCAGCACTTCTGGTAGCAGCCGCTATCATGGCAGTGCCGGGCACTCTGGCCATGGCTGCCGGAAGCCCGAACACAAACGCGACGGTTAGTCACGGAGGAGGACATAGCTCAAGCGCGTCTTCCAAGTCTGCAGGTCTGAATGTGAATGCAGGAACCATCACAAACAAGACCACCACAGGTATCAAGAACAACGGACAGAATGGTTCCAACGGAATCACTGTTTCCCAGGGAACTTCTGGAAGCAACAATGCAGTTGGATTTGCATCCGATCAGCAGATCAAAGACGGCAACAGCTGGGCAGTTGCTGAGAAAGTATTTGAGATCAATGCAGGTATCCCACTGTATCGTGTAACCGGTGATCCGGCTCTGGTTGGATACTCTCCGCTGATGCCGGCACAGCAGCTGCAGGCAACTGATGCAAACGGCGCTGTAACGAAAGAAGCAGTGATTGTCAACATTTCAGTTGCAGCCCTGGGCAACGTTCAGAACATCCAGCTGTATTTCTACAATGAGACAACCCATGCATGGGAACTGGCAGCTGTAAACAGTGTTGATTATGCGACCAACACAATCAACGTTACTATGCCGGGCAACGCCATATTTACACTGGTTCATAAGAACTAATCTGTAGATAGGCGGAAAGCGGCAGGAACCTGTTTGGGAAAGCCTGCTGCTTCCCTAAAACAATAAAAATAATTTCTAAATTTCTAACTTTGAGTGGGACAGACCATTACAAGACCAATACAGATAAATGGTCGTGACCTGTCAATGTCAAATAAGAAAGTCAGATTCGTTAGATTATCGGAACGAAAACGAACTGGCGGAATATACCCGAAAACAAAATATCGTTGATTTTGCCGGAAACGGATAAGGGATTTATCTGGAATATAGGTTTCATCCAGAGAACAGGGCAAAAATTGACAAGGGGGAAGAAGTATGTACAAAAGAAATTCGGGCGGCTGGATGAAACACGTTGATTTTATCATCCTGGATATACTCTGCCTGCAGGTAGCACTGACGCTTGCATATGCGTGCAGTGGGTATGGATGGGATATATACACACCGATCTTATATCGGAATGTGGCTATGTTTCTGGGACTGGCAGATCTGATGCTGCTCATATGCCGGGAAACGATGAAAGGCGTGATACGGAGAGGACATTTCCGGGAATTTACCATGACGGTAAAGCAGGCAGTTTTTATAGAAGGAATTGCACTTTTATATCTGTTCCTTTTACAGGAAGGGCAGAACTATTCGAGGCCGGTATTGCTTCTGATGCCGGTATGCTACAGCGTTGTGGCATATGCAGTCCGGGAGCTCTGGAAATGGCACCTACAGAAGAAAAAGACGAGCGACGAGGGAAAAAGCGCCCTTCTGATTGCAGCGAGTGAAGATGTCGTCGAGCGCGTCGTCAAAACAATTAAAGAAAATAACTATGCACAATATATAGTTGCAGGTGTTTCTCTCATCGGAGGTGGAAAATATTCCGTCGGAGAGAAAATAGATGGAGTTCCGGTCGTGGCAGAGGAAGCGGGTATTCCGCACTATGTCTGTCAGGACTGGATCGATGAAGTCCTGGTGGTCACCTCAGACGAGGTGCCGTATCCGGGAAAGCTTTTAAGCCAGCTGATGGAAACCGGCGTGACGGTGCACCTGAGTCTGGCAAAGGTAATGAGTGAGCCGGGGAAAAAACAGTTTGTCGAAAAGATAGGACCGTACACGGTGCTGACAACCAGCATCAACTATGCGTCCTCCTTCCAGCTTTTCTTAAAGCGCGCAATGGATATCATGGGCGGTCTGGTCGGCTGCACAATTACAGTACTATTGCTTCCGTTTGTCGGCACAGCAATCTACCTGGCGTCCCCGGGACCGATCTTCTTCGCCCAGGAGCGTGTTGGTAAAAACGGAAAACGGTTCAAGATGTATAAATTCAGAAGCATGTACATGGATGCCGAGGCACGAAAAGCAGAGCTGATGAAAGATAACCGACTTGGCGATGGAAAGATGTTCAAACTTGATTTCGATCCGCGTGTTATCGGAAACAAGATCCTGCCGGATGGAAGCCACAAGACCGGAATCGGCGATTTCATCCGCCGTACCAGTTTAGATGAATTTCCGCAGTTTTTCAATGTGCTGAAAGGTGATATGTCGATCGTCGGCACGCGCCCGCCGTTGATTTCGGAAACCAATCTTTATGAGCTGCATCATAAAGCCCGGCTGGCGATCAAGCCGGGGATTACCGGGATGTGGCAGGTAAGCGGTCGGAGTGACATTACCGATTTTGAAGAGGTTGTAAGGCTTGACCGAGAGTATATCAGTAACTGGAATATCGGGATGGATATCAAGATACTGGTGAAGACGGTGATGGTGGTTTTGAAGGAGGATGGATCGATGTAATGACCGGTAGAAGAAGAGCCCAGAGACGGATTGGATGCTTGGATAATAAATGTCTACTCAACAAAATCAGTTGAGGTCTGATGGTCTATGGTGGAGTTGAATATGGACAACCAGAGAAAAGCCTGATTTCATGCGGGTTTGCGCGGCTTGACCTTTTCGCCTCAACTTGTTTCTGCTTGTCATGGTGCGTTATGACCAGCGTGTTTTCGGGAGTTAATGGCTTCTGGTTGCGCTCTATACTTAACCCACCACAGCGAAAGCTGATAGAGCAGAAAACAGAATGAGGAGGTACGAGGACAAGCCTGCGTATAGATTGTTGCTGCAATCTGTATACAGGCTTGTTGTTGTGCTATGAAGTAGGAAAGGTGAATAGTGAAAGACGAGCATGACAATTTAAGGAAAAGAACTGCTGGGATTGGTGTATAAGCCTAGGACAAGAATAGAAACTATGGAATGACGGTTGGAGAGAAGTAATGGAAGAAAAAATCAGACTTGCGGTTTTCGGACAGAAACGTCTTTCGCGTGAAGGCGGGATAGAGATTGTTGTAAAGGAGTTATGCACCCGAATGGCACAGAATGGTTGTGATGTGACTTGCTACAATAGAGCAGGCCATCATGTAAGCGGTGCAGAGTATGACAAAACAATTGAATATGATGGTATCCGTCAAAAGGTTGTTCCGACCATTGAGAAGAAGGGACTTGCAGCGGTAAGCTCTTCCTTTTTCGCAGCACTTTGTAGTGCATTTGGAAGATACGATGTGGTGCATATCCATGCAGAAGGTCCTGCTTTTTTCTGTTGGATACCAAAACTTTTTGGCAAGCGTGTAATCAGCACTATTCACGGTTTGGACTGGGCCCGCGAGAAGTGGCGCGGAAGCGTTGCATCCAAGTTCATTCGTGGCGGCGAAAAAAACGCCGTGAAATATGCGGACGAAATCATCGTTCTAAGCAAAGGCGTTCAGAAGTACTTCATGGATACGTACGGGAGGGAGACGCATTTTATCCCTAATGGTGTCAATCGGCCAGAGGTTCGGGAGGCAAAGTTAATCACTGATAATTTTGGACTGAAAAAAGACTCATACATATTGTTCCTCGGTCGTCTGGTACCGGAAAAGGGCATTCGATATCTGGTTGAGGCCTTCAAGAATGTCAAGACGGATAAAAAGCTGGTCATCGCAGGCGGCTCCAGTGATACGGATTCCTTTATGGAGGAATTGAAAGAACTGGCGAAGGGTGACGATCGGATTCTCTTTACCGGGTTTGTGCAGGGAGCAATGTTGGATGAACTATACAGCAATGCTTACATTTACACGCTGCCGTCTGATTTGGAAGGAATGCCATTAAGTCTGCTGGAAGCAATGAGCTATGGAAACTGCTGCTTGGTATCTGACATTCCAGAGTGCGCAGAGGTTGTGGAAGATAAGGCATTGATTTTCAAAAAGTCAGATGTAGAGGACTTGCGAGAAAAACTGCAAGAGGTCTGTGACCATCCAGAAATGGTTATGAAAATGAAGAATCAGGCAGCTGACTTTATCTGCGAGAAATACAACTGGGATGAAGTTGTAAAGGAAACGATGAAACTGTACAGGAGAAAATAATAGATGAGAGTATTGATAATAAATAATCTCCTCTAACCGAACGCAGGTGGTGAGATGTACATAGTGAAAACGCCGGGGAAATAGCGTATTTACGGCGCTTTTCGAGAGATGGGTGGAGCTGCGAGAGCGGTTTTTATCTCGCTACCTAGGTTCAGTAACAGCAGATGATTTTATCATAAGAACTTTCAGTATCACTACCTGCGTTTGTATGGAGCACTCTGGTTTATGAACAACACATTGGAAGTGCTTCATCTGAACAGAGGTAGTGAAATAAAGTAGAGCACATAAGGAAAAATAACATGAGTAAACAAATTGGAGCAAGAACAAGAGAAAAATGAGTGGATGATGTAAAAGTAATCGCCTGTATATTGGTTGTGGTGGGGCATTTCTTCCAAAGTATGGTGAAGGCAAGTATCCTGCCAGATAGTGGTTTATATGAGTGGTTTATTACTACAGTTTATTATTTCCATGTGCCGCTGTTCTTTATCTGTAGCGGATACCTTTATCAGAAGTACAGCAAGGTAAACAGTGTGGGAAGTTGGCGCAGAAATGTGGCGAAAAAGGTGTTGGCACTCGGCATACCCTATGTGACCTTTTCTACAGCTACTTGGGTATTGAAAAAGGCATTTTCGAGCAGTGTTAACAATCAAATTGGTGGATTGGGAGACACCCTGCTATTTCATCCTGCTTCGCCATACTGGTATCTGTACGCATTGTTCTTTATTTTCCTTCTTACACCAACTTTTAAGAGTGTAAAGATGGCTATAGGAGGCTTAATTGTAGCAATAGCTCTGAAAACCATTGCATTGAGTGGGGGGGGTACGACGTTTACGCAGTATCAACAGTTCTATCAAACGAAATCTGGTTTGTGCTCGGTATGAGTATTTGCACGTTTAATGTGCAGCTGAAGGGCAGAAAAGTACAAAGAACGATATGCGGATTGCTATTTATGATTTTGAGTGTGGTGGTGTATAAGGCAGAAATTAGTGGTGGTGTGATTCCTTTCGCAATGGGATTGCTGGCTTGTGTGGCCGTTATCCTGATGGTAGCGGGGGGGGAAAAAAGAAGGTTTGGCAGAGGCATGGATTTTCTTGCAAAATACACAATGCCGATTTTTCTGATGCATACGTTGTTTGCGGCACCACTGAGATCAGTTTTACTGAAGTTGGGTATCGGAAGTTCTGTGATTCATGTGGTGTTGGGACTAGGAATTAGCTTTATAGGTCCAATCATTGCAGCTTGGATTATGAAGAAGACGAAGTGGTTAGAGTTCTTCCTGTATCCGAATAAATTTGTGAAGATAAGAAATTGAGGAGTAAAAATATGAGCACAGTAACTTTAGATAAAAAAACAATTTTAGTCACAGGCGCGGCGGGCTTTATAGGATCCAACCTTGTGAAGAGAATTTACCAGGAGGCTCCTTCTGCTACGGTTATTGGCATCGACAATATGAATGCCTACTATGATGTGGCACTGAAAGAATTCCGACTGAATGAGCTGGCCAAGTATCCCACATTCACTTTTGTAAAAGGCAACATCGCTGATAAGGCACTGATCACCGAGCTGTTCGAGAAGTACAAGCCGTCTGTGGTCGTCAACCTTGCAGCACAGGCTG
>ERZ809074.5234-NODE-5234-length-9953-cov-20.300061_pt1 | contig 9953 bp, 10 predicted proteins | sample MGYA00520795_ERZ809074 | MGnify/ENA primary metagenome ERZ809074 (study PRJEB31570, sample SAMEA3212989) | Homo sapiens | biome: human-gut; feature: human gut; material: fecal | place: Sweden | collected 2011 ...
TCCTCGAGCAGGGGAACCATCAGGAGCTTCTGGCGAAGCACGGCAGATATTACCAACTGTACACGCTGCAATATCATAGGGAGCAGCTGGAGGGGTAAGAGCATGTAGGGCAGCACGCCCTCATGCCGCCGCTGTCTGCGTGGTTTCCCCATCCATGGGCCGCCGCGGAAGGCCGCGGCGGGGCGTCGGGGACGCCGCCCCCTGCAACGCGCCCCCCCCCACTTGCATTTTTCCCGGTGCCCCTGTATAATAACTACCGCGCAGCTTTCCCCCTCAGGGAAGGTGGCCCCGCAGGGCCGGATGAGGGACCGGTTTGCCATTGCAGACCCTTAACAGGCAACTACCGCAGGCCTTGCCCTCATCAGTCAGCGGGCGGGGCCGCTGACAGCTTCCCCCGAGGGGGAAGCCGCTCGTTCCCAAAAGTCTCTCTTTCACACGAAAGGGAGGCTTTTTTATTTACAACCTATGGACGTAACTGCAATTTTATGGTATACTATATCGGTTAAAGTGGGGAGGTATAGGACTATGCGCGTTTTGGGCATCGACCCGGGGTATGCCATTGTGGGCTGGGGCGTTGTGGAGTACATCAGCAACCGCTTTGCACCCATCGGCTACGGGGCGGTCATCACCGAGAAGGACACGCCCTTTGAACAGCGCCTCGTTGAAATTTATGAGAGCGTATTCGACATCTGCAAGCGCTACCAGCCCGAGGCCCTCTCCATCGAAAAGCTGTACTACCAGCACAACCAGACCACCGTCATCGGCGTGGCCGAGGCCCGCGGCGTCATTCTGCTGGCCGCGGCGCAGTGCGGCGTGCCGATCTACGAATACACACCCATGCAGGTCAAGCAGGCCATCACAGGCTACGGCAAGGCCGTGAAGAAGCAGATCCAGGAGATGACCCGCATAATGCTGCACCTCGAGTCCGTCCCCAAGCCCGACGATACCGCCGACGCCCTCGGCATGGCGATTGCCCACTGCCATTGCAGCCGCAGCCGGTTGATGGGGACACCGGTGAGATAATCCCTTGCCTTCCCCCAAGTGGGGGAAGGCTTTCCACCATACAAAAGAAGGATACACCATGATCTACTGCCTTACCGGAAAAATCATCAAAAAAACGCTGGATTCCGTCGTCATCAGCTGCGGCGGGGTCGGCTATTTTGTCCAGATCCCCGCCACCACCGGCGAGGCCCTGCCCCCCGCCGGGCAGGAGGGGACCGTTTATACGATTATGAACGTCACCGAGAACGACGTCTCGCTCTACGGCTTTGCTGCCGAGGAGCAGCGCGACTGCTTTAAGATGCTGACCGGCGTCACCGGCGTCGGCCCCAAGGCCGCGCTGTCCATCCTGTCCATCATGACGCCGGAAAAAATCGCGCTGGCCGCGTCCAGCGGCGACCACAAAGCGTTCACCAAGGCCGCGGGCGTCGGGCCAAAGCTGGCCCAGCGCATCACGCTGGAATTAAAGGACAAGGTCGGCAAGGGGCTGGCCGCGGGCACGGGCTTCTCCGGCAATGTTGCCGCCCCGGCCCCCAGCTCTGCGCCCGCGCAGGCCGTCGCCGCGCTCGTCAGCCTGGGCTATGCGCCGTCGGACGCTGCCGCCGCCGTGGCCCGCGTCGACGAGACCCTCTCCGTGCAGGAGATCATCACCATCGCGCTGCGCAGTCTGTCGCGCGTGTAACAGAAGGGGAGTGCCGAATTGAACCAGGAATACACCGTGGACCCCAGCCGTCTCGTCAGCCCCGATATGACCCCCGCCGACACGGAGGAAGTCAGCCTGCGCCCGAAAACCCTGGACGATTACGTCGGTCAGGAGAAGGCCAAGGGCAACTTAAAGGTCTATCTGCGGGCGGCGCAGCAGCGCGGCGAGCCGATGGACCACATCCTGCTCTACGGCCCGCCGGGCCTGGGCAAAACCACGCTGGCCGGCATCGTAGCGCAGGAGATGGGCGTACAAATTCGCATCACGTCCGGTCCCGCCATCGAGAAGCCCGGCGACCTGGCCGCCCTGCTGACGAACCTGCAGGAGGGCGACATCCTCTTTATCGACGAGATCCACCGCCTGTCGCGTCAGGTCGAAGAAGTCCTGTACCCGGCTCTCGAGGATTTCGCGCTGGACATCATGATCGGCAAGGGGCCGAGTGCCCAGAGCATCCGCATCAATCTGCCGCGGTTCACGCTGGTGGGCGCCACGACACGCGCGGGCCAGCTGACCGGGCCGCTGCGTGACCGCTTCGGCATCCTGCTCAAATTAGAGCCCTACAGCCCCCGGGAGCTGGGCCGCATCATCCTGCGCAGTGCGGGCATTCTGGGCGTGCCCATCACCGAGGAGGGCGCGTTGGAGCTGGCCCGCTGTGCCCGCGGCACGCCGCGTATCGCCAACCGTATGCTCAAGCGCGTGCGCGACTTTGCCACCGTACAGGGCGACGGCACGATTGACGAGGAGACCGCCATCGCCGCCCGCAAGTGGATGGACATTGACGAGCTGGGTCTGGACGAGCTGGACCGCAGTGTCCTGCGCGCCATCATTGAGATGTACGGCGGCGGCCCCGTCGGTCTGGAAACGCTGGCCGCAGCCCTCGGCGAAGAAAGCGTCACGCTGGAGGACCTCTGCGAGCCGTACCTGATGCAGATGGGCATGCTGACCCGCACGCCCCGTGGCCGCTGCGTGACCCGCCTGGCCTATGAGCACCTGCACATGGCCGTGCCGAAGCGCTTTGACGACGAGGATTCCGGCCAGACGAGTATGTTTTAAATAAGCAAACGGGTAGAGCCCTTCCGGGCTTTGCTTCGCTCGCCCACCTCCCCTGTGAGGGGAGCTGGCCGAGTTTACGAGGCCTGAGGGGCTCTGCCGCTTGGCCTTAACCACAAAATTCATCGAACCAACACATATAGAAAAGGAGAATCACCTATGCGCCCTGCTGATTCCTGGCGGGATTATGAGCTGCTGGACGCTACCAACCACAACCGGTTGGAGCGCTGGGGCCAGACCCTGCTGATCCGTCCCGACCCGCAGGTCATCTGGAAAAACGACGAGACCAGCCCGCTGTGGGCCAAGGCCGACGCTGTCTATTACCGCTCTGCCAAGGGCGGCGGGCAGTGGAATTACCACAAAAAGCTGCCGCAGAAATGGCAGATCCACTGGAACGATTTGACCCTGATCGTCAGCCCCACGGGCTTCAAGCACACCGGCGTTTTCCCGGAGCAGGCCGTGAACTGGGCATGGTACCAGGAAAAGATACGGCAGGCTGGCCGTCCCATCCGCGTGCTGAACCTGTTCGGCTACACGGGCGGCGCAACGCTGGCATGCTTGGCCGCGGGCGCGTCCGTCACCCATGTGGACGCCAGCAAGGGCATGGTCGCCTGGGCGCGGGAGAACGCTGCCGCCAGCGAGCTGGCAGACCGCCCCTGCCGCTGGATTGTGGACGACTGCGCCAAGTTTGTGCAGCGTGAGATCCGCCGCGGCAGCCGCTATGACGCTGTCATCATGGACCCGCCGAGCTATGGCCGCGGCCCGGGCGGCGAGATCTGGAAGCTCGAGGATAACGTCTACGACCTCATCACGCTGACTGAGCAGGTGCTGAGCGACGACCCGCTGTTCTTCGCCATCAACTCCTACACCGAGGGTCTGAGCCCCGCGGTCATGGAATACATCGTCAAAACGACGCTTTGCCCCGTCAAGGGCGGCCACACCCACTGCGACGAGATCGGTCTGCCGGTCTCCGCCACAGGCGGCGTGGTGCCTTGCGGCGCAACGGCCATCTGGGAGAAATAAACCATGCCGAATCAGGAACCGATGATCAAAGTACAGGACGTCCGCTTCCGCTACGACCCCGAGCAGCCCAAGTACGCTGTGGACGGCGTGAGCCTGGACATCCGCCGCGGCGAGTTCGTCGCCGTGCTGGGCGCGAACGGCTGCGGCAAGTCCACGCTGGCGAAGCACTTCAACGCCATTCTGCTGCCCGAGGCCGGTACCGTGCTGGTCGAGGGCATGGACACCCGCAACGAGGACCATCTCTACGATGTGCGCCAGAAGGTCGGCATGGTGTTCCAGAACCCCGACAACCAGATCGTGGCGACCATCGTCGAGGAGGACGTGGCCTTTGCGCCGGAGAACCTCGGCGTGCCGCCCGAGGAGATCCGCACCCGCATCGACGAGGCCATGAAGCTGGCGGGCATCTATGAAAAGCGCGAGGCTGCGCCGTACAAGCTGTCCGGCGGCCAGAAGCAGCGCGTCGCGATTGCGGGCGTTATCGCCATGCGGCCCGACTGCCTTGTTATGGACGAGTCCACCGCCATGCTGGACCCCCATGGCCGCGCGCAGGTCATGAAAACCATCCGCCAGCTGCGGGCGGCGGGCATCACGATCGTGTCCATCACCCACTACATGGAGGAGGCCGCCCAGGCAGACCGCGTGCTGGTCATGAGCCGGGGCCGCATCGTCATGGAGGGCACGCCCGAGCAGGTGTTCAGCCAGACCGAGCGGCTGCACGGGTATCACCTCGATGTCCCGCAGGCCGCCGAGCTGCGAGACGAGCTGGTCAAGGCCGGGATCCCGATGCCGGAAAATGTCATTACCCCCGACGCCTGCGCGGAAGAATTATACAAGCTGCTGAAATAAAGGCCACCTTTCCCCTTGGGGGAAGGTGGCCGAGGCCCCGCCCGAGGCCGGATGAGGGGCAAGCTTGCCGAGGTATCCCGTTTATGGGAAATCGCCGCGAAGCCGCCCCTCATCAGTCGGCGGGCGGAGCCGCCGACAGCTTCCCCCAAGGGGTAAGCCACTCTGACGAAAAACTCCCACGTATGCCGGAACGGCACCGCAACCGGGCTGTATCCGGCGGGAAAGGAACAACTATGTCCGAAATCATTCGTGTAGAAAACCTGAGCTACATCTATAACCAGGGTATGCCCGACGCAACGAAGGCGCTGGATGACGTGTCCTTCACCGTCGAGGAGGGCGACTTTGTCGGTATCATCGGCTCGACGGGCAGCGGAAAATCCACGCTTATCAGCCATTTCAACGGCCTGAACCGCCCGACGTCGGGCCGCGTCCTTGTGGACGGCAGGGATCTGTGGGAGCAGGGCGCAGACCTGCGCAGCTTCCGCTTTCTCGTCGGCCTTGTCATGCAGTACCCCGAGTACCAACTGTTTGAGGAGACCTGCGCCCGCGACATCGCCTACGGCCCGCGCAACATGGGCCTGGACGAGGCCGAGGTCCAGCGCCGCGTCAGGGAGGCCGCCGCGTTCGTCGGCCTGTCCGATGAGCTGTTGGAAAAAAGCCCGTTTGAGCTTTCGGGCGGGCAGAAGCGCCGCGTTGCGATTGCGGGCGTCATGGCCATGCACCCCCGCGTGCTGGTGCTGGACGAGCCCGCCGCCGGTCTGGACCCCGAGGGCCGCGACACGATCCTGAGCCAGATCAGGGACTACCATGAGAAAACCGGCATCACGGTGCTGCTGGTCAGCCACTCGATGGAGGATATTGCCAAGTACGCCAACCGCGTGCTGGTCATGCACCGCGCCAAAATTGCCATGTATGACACGGTGGAAAACGTCTTTGCCCGCGCGCAGGAGCTGCTGGAGCTGGGGCTTTCGGTGCCGCAGGTCACGCAGATCTTTTTAAAGCTGCGCCAGATGGGGCTGGACATCCCCGCGGACGTCTACACGATCCCCTATGCGGTCAAAACGATTCAAAAGGCGCTGGCTGCCAAACAGGGAGGTGGGGCAAATGCTTAAAGATATTACGATAGGTCAGCATTTTCCCGGGCATTCTATCCTGCACCGCTGCGACCCGCGGCTCAAGCTGGTCGCGACGATTGCCTATATCGTCGTGCTGTTTGTGGCCCCGAACCCGCTGGGGCTGGCACTGTCCATCCTGCTGCTGGCCGCGCTGTACAAGGTAGCACAGATTCCCGGCAAAATGATTTTGAAAAGCCTAAAGCCCATCGTGCCCATCGTGATTTTTACGGCGGTGCTGAACCTGTTCTTCGTCACGGGGCAGGGGGAGCCGCTTGTACACTTCTGGGTTTTGAACATTTACGCCGAAGGTGTCAAGTATGCCATCCTGCTGGCGGTGCGCGTCTGCGCACTGATTGCAGGCACGAGCCTGCTGACCTACACGACCAGTCCCATCGTGCTGACCGACGCCATCGAGAGCCTGCTGCGCCCGCTGGCGAAGCTGCACTTTCCCGTGCATGAGCTGGCCATGATGATGACGATTGCGCTGCGGTTCATCCCGACCCTGATCGAGGAGACGGAAAAGATCATGAACGCCCAGAAGGCCCGCGGCGCGATGCTGGACAGCGGCACATTTACCCAGCGCATCAAGGCGCTGGTGCCGATCCTGATTCCGCTGTTCATCTCGGCGTTCCGCCGCGCCGACGAGCTGGCCATGGCGATGGAATGCCGCTGCTATCACGGCGGCGAGGGCCGCACCCGGCTCAAGCAGCTGAAATTCACAGGCGAGGACTTCAAATGCCTGGCGGTCATTGCCGTGGCGTTGGTGGCCATTGCCTGCACACGATTCTTTGTGCCGGGGCTGGCGTAAGAATCAGCCGCCCTGTAGGGGCCGGGCATGCCCGGCCCGCAGCCTTCCCGCAAGCATCTGCTTGCCTTACACAACCGGGCCGGGCATGCCCGGCCCCTACCTGGTTCTGACATGAATTATTTACTTTGGATTTCCTACAAGGGCACCCGCTATGCCGGGTTCCAGGTCCAGCCAAATGCGCCCACGGTCTGCGCTGTTTTGCAGGACGCGATGCAGGCGGTGTTCGGCTGCCGCCCCGACGTCAAGGGCTGCTCCCGCACCGATGCCGGCGTCCATGCGCGGCGTTTCGCGCTCAGCTTCTGCTATACTGGCAAAGTGCCGATGCAAAAAATCGTGCCCGCGCTCAACGCCCACCTGCCGCCGGACATCCGCGCAGTGGACATCCGGTCCGTGCCGGACGGCTTCCACGCGCGTTACGCCGCCCACGCCAAGACCTACCGCTACTACATTTTGAACGCGCGGGTGGATGATCCGTTCACCTACGACACCTGCCACAGGGTAGGGGCTGCGCTCAATCTGGCCGCCATGCAGGCCGCTGCGGCGCAGTTCATAGGCACGCACGATTTTTCCGCACTCTGCGCGTCCGGGTCCAGCGCCGCCGCCCACGGGGATACCGTGCGGACGATTACGAATTGTACTGTTGTACAGAACGGCGATTTGTTTACAATTTCCGTGACCGCCGACGGCTACCTCTATAATATGGTGCGCATTCTGGCTGGCACGCTCGCGGACGCGGGTCTTGGCAAACGGACGCCGGAGAGCATCCCCGCCCTGCTGGAAAGCGGAGACCGACGCCGGGCCGGGCCGACGCTGCCCGCAAAAGGGCTGTTTTTGGAGAAAGTAGACTATCCCGGGTTGGATGACGTTTAATGGCGTACCGTAGGGAGGGGTCTTGACCCCTCCGCGGAGCCTGACCACCGCCGCTAACGGCCCGGAGGCGTCAAGACGCCTCCCTACAAACCAACCCATACGCACAAATTTTTTCCGGAAAGGAGGGGGCCCACCTATGAGTAAGGCGGACAGAGATCGGCAGGCATTGCTGCAGCGGCTAGCGCGTGAGCAGAGGCGGGCCCTGAACGCCGCCGCCCGCGACGCAGACCGCGCCCGCACGCCGCGCACCGCTCCCACACCGCGGCGCGATGACAGCCCGCCGTCCCGGACGTCCGAGCAGCCGTCCGCGCAGAGCGCCGCGCGGCTCAAATCCCTGACGCCGCTCTACAAGCAGCGCCAGCAGCGGCGGCTCACCGTCCTGATCGTCATTATCATTGTGCTGGCGCTGGCGCTCACCGTTGTGACCGGCACACTGTCGGCCTCTCTGGCGCTGCTGGGTGATGCCGTGGACAGCGCGTCGCTCTACCTGAACCGCGCCGACGGCGGCTGGCCGACCACCACCGGCATCACCGAGCCGCTGCAAATCGAACCGCTGGCGGACGGCTTCGTCGAGCTGGGCAATGAGGATGTGCTCGTCTACTCGGCCTACGGCTCCAAAATTCTGAGCCTGCAGCCGTCCTACGCGCGGCCTGTGCTGGCTGTGGGCGGCACCCACTTTGTGGTCTACAACCGCGCGGGCAGTGAGCTGACCGTATGCAGCCGCACCCGCACGCTCTACACACAGCGCTTTGACGAGGACATTCTGCTCTGCGCCATGTCAAACAACAACTCGCTGGCCGTCGTGACCGACGCGGACCGTTTTGCCGGCTGGGTACACATCTATGACCCTTCGATGCGGGAGCTGTACAGCTGGCGGATGCCCCAGTCGATGGGCACACCGATTGCGCTGGACTTTGCCCCCGACAACCGCAGGTTTGCCTCGGGTATGATTGCCGCGCGGGACGGGCAGCTGAACTGCTCGGTCTACTTTATGAGCCTCGACTCCGACACCGAGGGGCTGCTCTACACCGCCGACGCGGGCAGCATGCTGCTGCGGCTGGACTGGCAGAGCGAGAACCGCGTCATGGCCGTGTTTGACACCTACATTGCGGTCATCGACCCCCGCACCGCCGCCGAGGTCGCACGCTACGACTACGGCGGGGCCGCGCTGCAAAGCGTTGCGCCCGGACGCCGCCAGACCGCGCTGCTTCTGAACGTACACGGCGGCAACAGCCTGGTCACCCTGTTCGAAAGCCTCACCGTTATGTCGGAGATTCCCGCACGGCAGGCGTTTGCGGTCTCGGCCACCGACACCGACATTTATCTGCTCTGCCCCGATGCCGTCGAGTGCTACGGCTACGACGGCGTGCAGAACTGGGTGCAGACCGGCCTGCCGTCCCGCCCGCTGGCGGTCCTGCACGGCAAGCAGACGCTGGTCTTTACCGGCAGTCAGGCGGACGTTTTGGCGAAGCCAGCCGACTAGTTCCGAAGCCTTCCCCCTCGGGGGAAGGTGGCCCCGCAGGGCCGGATGAGGGGCTGCCTTGCCGCAATAACCAATTTGTGGGCAATAATGGCAAGGTTCGCCCTCATCAGTCAGCGGGCGGGGCCGCTGACAGCTTCCCCCTCGGGGGAAGCCTTTCGACCCGCAAGTAATCCAACAGAAAGAAGTACCCATCTATGTCTTTTTCTCCCGCACTTGTCTATGATTTTATTTTTCTGGCCGTCTTTTCCTTTGCCGCTGTCAAAAGCTGGCAGAAGGGCTTTCTCGCCGGGCTAACCGAGCTGATCGGCGCGGTGCTGGGCGTCGGCATTGCCTCCTGGGGCAGCCGCACGCTGGCCCCGGAAGTCTACCTTAGCTTTTTCAGCGACTCCGTCTCCACCCGGGTCGAGCAGGCCGTCGCACAGTCGGGCGGCGACATTGCCGCTGCGGTGCAGGGGCTGGACTTTCTGCCGGAATCCATCCGTGCCGCGCTGGCCGCGGGTCTGCAGACTGCCGGGGACCAGCTGCCCGAAAAGATCAACGCCCTGCTGGAGCCGCTTTTTCTGCCGCTGGTGCAGGCGGTGCTGTTTGTGCTGCTCTGCATGATCGTGCGCTGGGTGTTTGCCCTGCTGGTGCGGCTGCTGCGTGGCGTCAATCTTATCCCACTGGTGGGCGGCGCCAACCGGCTGCTGGGTCTGGTGCTGGGCCTTGTGACCGGCGCGTTCGACTGCTGGCTGCTGGCGCTGCTGCTCTGGTTCGCCGCCAGCATCACCACCGGCCAGATCGACTGGCTGACCACCGGCGTTTTGCAGCGCAGCGTCGGGTACAGCCTTTTTGGTGCGTTCAATCCGTTTTTGCTCCATTATTAAACAAATTCTGAACAAGCCCCGCCAAAACTTGCAATTTGGCAGGGTTTGTTTAATAATAGTAGTGTAGCTGCGGTGCGGCGGGCAGGGGACTGCCCGCCCTACGTAGGGACGGATTTCCTATCCGCCCGCCGGGCATCGAGGACGCCGCCCCCTACAACAATTTATCGCAATCCCACGTGCCTCTTATCGG
>ERZ809074.5236-NODE-5236-length-9952-cov-9.662120_pt1 | contig 9952 bp, 6 predicted proteins | sample MGYA00520795_ERZ809074 | MGnify/ENA primary metagenome ERZ809074 (study PRJEB31570, sample SAMEA3212989) | Homo sapiens | biome: human-gut; feature: human gut; material: fecal | place: Sweden | collected 2011 ...
AACTATCAATATCTGGTAGATCAGTTCAATAAACGCTGTTAAGCTTATCCGTTATTTTATGTCAACCAAATATTGAAGGAATCTCCCCAAAAAGCGATTATTCCTTCCGCTTGGTTTATCGCCGTGAAAAATAATACCGCACGGCAAGCCCAGTTACCCAAAGGTACAGGTATTATAACACAGGTACCATTTCCTGCGCAAGATATCCAATTTTGTTATCGTACGGATGAAGATTATTCGGTCAATAACATGAAAATAACGAGTATACATTCGTTACTATTGGAAAAAGATCCGAAAAAATATCCAGCGAGCCGATTAGGCTTCGTTACGTCCATCTGGCAAAAACAGTTGAATGACAGGATCGGAAACGTTCCTTCTAAGAAGCCCAATCTGGACTCAGAGCTAATCTTTGAGAACCAATCCTCTATACAAGCCGGACTGATGATCGAATCTCCCATGTTATTACTTCGGGAAGGACATCGGGATATACATATCACATTCGGATTAGAAGAAGACTCCATATCATATTTCAAAGAATTAATCGCTACTACGGAACAATCTTCCCACGAAACCGGGCGTGTATTAAACGACGCTTTCCTATTGGAGTTAAGCACAGAGAAAGGTTGGGACCCGATATACGCCTACACCTTGACATTCATCAACGAAAACTCCTTTTATCTGAAATTCGTCCTTAATGAGAAATTCGACCCTACAACACCTTGCTCTGAAGCTCATGGTTGCCAAACACGGAACCCAGCGCTCCGTATATTGATGAACACGGATGCTTGGTTATTCCCCTACTCTTGGGTACACCGTATTTTTATTACTAGCTTAAAGATAAAGGTACATGTATCCGGCATGTCATCCTTGAAAATCTATAATCCTCTGGGAGAAGTAGACGCAAGCGTACATTTCCCTTTATTCGGGTTAGAAGCTCAAAAAGGCTCATGGTTCGCATTCGGTAATTATGAGATAGCGATCAAGCCTATCCAATCCATGGGTATTACTTTGCAATGGGCGGATCTACCTTATTCGGAAGGAGGTTTCTATGATTTGTATCAAGCATATAAGACACCTATCGATAATACCACCTTCAAAGTTGAATGGGAAAAACTAACAGACCAGAAATGGGTAAAATTACCGGAAAGTACATCTTGTCTCTTCAATACGAAAAACAAGCATACTTCCCCTAGGGGAAAGCTCTCGGAGTACAGCGAGATCGTTTACGACAAACCGTTCAAAAACATTACGGTCTCCACGGAAGAAGAGCAATATCAATACACGAAAGCCCAGCAAGGCTTCTTCAGGATTAGACTCACAGATCCGAACGGCGGATTCGGGCAGACGGAGTACCGGATGCTCTTTGCGGATATCATGATAAGAAACAGCCATACCCGTAAACAGACCCCGGCGCCCAAACCTCCTTACAACCCTATGATTGAAAGTATAGGTATCGGTTATAGTGCCGAGGAAGAATACTTTTTCAATGGCGATACCCCAAGAGATAGATGCCGTATCTATCATATCCATCCATTGAGGCAAAAGGAATTACATGAAATCGATCTACGTCATCCGTTCCCAATGGTGGAAGTACCCACAGAAGATGGGATTATTCTATTCGGTATTGGTAACTCGATCGGTAACGACCAGATCCGTTTATTCTTCGAGATGGCTGCCTTGAAACGGGAAATCGAAAAAGAATATCTTCCTTGCGTACAATGGTCTTTCTTCAACGGCAAGCAATGGGAGTTTATCAAACCGGGTAATTTACTTTCCGATACAACCGGGAATCTGTTGAATACAGGTTTGGTAGACATCCTGCTTCCCTCACCTATTAGCGAGGAAATGCTTGACATAAATGGAGATTTCTGGCTTTCGGCAAAAGTATCTTGCCACACGCAAAATTGTTCATCCATACGAAATGTCTATCTAAACCCAGTGAAAGCCCGGTTAGAAATCCCCGAAGAAATGGAAGCCCTGATCGGTGAGGAACTCGAAAGCTTCACGGGACTCGTTTCTTTCGAGAAAAGTATGCCGGGACTTACGGATATTTACCAGATCATACCCGCTAAAGGAGGACGTTCGCCGGAAACGCCAGAGGATATGCGGCTCCGGATCACCCAAGAGATGTCCCATCGGAACCGGGCTGTATTGCCTAGGGATTACGAGCAAATAACATTGGCTCAGTTCCCCGAAGTCGAAAAAGTACTTTGCTTGCCCGGAATAGACAGTAAAGCTCAAAACAGGAGCCCGATCGTAACATTGGTCGTGATGCAAAAGGAGAAAGATAAAAAGATCTTGCCTTTATGCGAACATAGGCTACTCATGCGAATCGAAGATTATATAGGTGACAAGACAAGTCCGTTCATTACCGTTGACGCTATTACTCCGGTCTACGAGGAAGTAACCGTTTGCTGTAACCTCCGGATAAAGCCCGGATATCCCGTAGGAGATATACTCCGCCAGACAGAGGCACGCATTAATAATTGTATCGCGCCTTGGCGAGATAAGGAAGAGATCCCGGTATTTGGGCTTTCATTCTCATCGACAGATCTTTATACCTCCATACGAGAGTGTGAAGCCATCGTGGACATTGATATATTAAGCGTAGCGCATGTCGTATATACGGCAAAAGATCAACAAAAGAGCTATTATCTAAACCGCTACCCGGAAGAGGCAAGGCAAAATTTCAACGTTAGCCCTTCCCAACCTTGGTGCATATTAGTTCCTTCTGATAGGCATTTGCTATATATTGACCAAAAAGACGAACTACTGGAACAACTCGAACTCGGATATTTAGGAGTTGGAAGTAATTTTATTATTAACAAATAAAACAAACCGGATATGCCTCGTACAAACAGAAATACACTAAAAGGAATCCAATTCCGGTTTTCCGTTTGGTCGAATACATTCGCAAGGTTCTTTTCAGTCTCGCCGATATATTTGGAGACAATCACGGAAAGATCGATACGATATACATCCATCCCGTTCTTCTTGCCGATCAAGGTCGCGCAAAGCGTCTTACCCGTTCCCGGCGGGCCATAAAACAAAGTGCGGTAACCGGCCTTCAAAAAACGACTCAATCCCCAGTCCGAAAGGATGACCCGATGCCCCGTAATCCAATTATTTATCTCCTCCAACTCCTCACGCACATAATAAGATAATACGACATCTTCCCAATTCAAAGCCGTACTAATCCGTTTGGCCAGAAAATCCATATTATAGTCCGGCTTATATTCTCCCTCAAAAGATAAACGGTACAAGAAATCCTCCGATATACGCAGTTGTCCGCTCAAGAACGGTTCACCATTCCCGGCTCCTTCCAAGCCAACGACGTGATACATATGGAACCTATGCTCTTCACGAAATAGACGAACCACTTCCAGACGGCGTTCCACACGATCGCCCGCCAATAGGAAAACGGCCGTCTCACCCGTTGGCAAGAATCCTCCGTGCGATAGTCCTTTCCAACCGCCAAATTCCGTATAAGGACAGTCAAAATTCTTATTATGCACAAAAAAAATATCCAACATCTGCGGAGAAAGATGAGGCATTAAAGCCAACATCAACACCATCCACTCGTCGAAAGTAGGATCGACCTGTTCCGGCAACAACGCCTTCCAAAGCGGTCCTGCCTTCGGGAGTGGGATATCATAGACAGAAGATAAATCGCACTCCTGCCGGAAATACAAACGAATGGAGACATCCAATACCCGCTGGAACTAATCGATCCACTCGTTCATAAGACAGAAGCAGCTTTAGCACCCATCACATCCGCCTCGTGTTCCAAGGATAAATCATCGTTAACGGCCATTCCACCTACCTCGGTAGTAGGCTGCACACGTCCCTTGGCTTGCTGGATGACGTGTGTCAACTCATGTCCCAATAGCTGCTGTCCGGCAGACGTATCCGGTTTGAATTGTCCCGGGGCGAAATGGATATCCGTACCTTGCGTATATGCCAAAGCCCCAACCTCCGGCGCTTTCGATGAATCCGGGTGTACACGTACCGAGGAGAAATCCGTCCCGAAGGAAGACTCCATGCCTTGGATTACATGATCCGGAATCCCTGTCTGGTTCTTTGTTTGCCGTTGGGCCACAAATTTTCCTTGAAGAAGCTCATCCTCATCTTCCGTATCATAACGGCTTAAAATCTCATCCACGATCCCTTCTAAAGAGGTTCGGTTAAAGGTATCCCAACGACCATATAAATCATGAACGAAAGGTTCCCGATCCGCAACTAAATCTAGTTTTAAGGTACCTATTGTTATCATATGGTTTGCAGGGTATTTCAGTCTTTATTAGATGCATGCAATATCTATATTATTCTTCGATTAAACAAGTATTATCCAGATTCTTTTCCACAAAAACATATAAAAGTTGATTGTGCCAGAATAAAACTTATGCGTACCTATAGGTAAGCCTGATCGGTACCTATTCTATTCTTAAATTATCGCCACTGATTTTACAATCAGCGGCGGCATTTGTATATTCAGCGGCTGTGAATATAAATTCAGCGCCGCCAAATTAAGAAATAGAGCTTATTCGACAAAGAATATATAGGCTCTTGGAGAAGTATTTCCTAGGGAGAGAAACGTTTTTCCTCCAACAGAGAGAGATATCAAAGATATTTACGTAAATTTGCCATTCAGTTACAATTTATCAACCTAAATTCTTTATTTACATGGAATCTGTAATGAAAAAAACAGCCGCCACAAGCTTGTTAGCCTCTTGTGCGGTATCGCTGGCCTTGTTTTCCTCTTGTGCCAGTCAAGAACAAAACACACTTACTCCCGAGGAAATCGCTGACGGATGGGTTCTGCTTTTTGAAGGAAAGACATTGGATGGCTGGAAAGATTACAACGGGACTACATTGACACAGCCTTGGCATGTAGTGGATGGTTGTATACAAGCCAAAGGAGATGGCAGCGACGCTAGTGGCTACATCGTAACCGATAAAGAGTATGAGAACTTCGAGCTTTCTTGGGACTGGAAATTGTCCAAGGGTGGCAATAGCGGTATGTTGTACCATGTGGTAGAGCGTCCCCAATTCGCTGTTCCTTACGTAACGGGGCCGGAGTATCAATTGATCGACGAGCCGAACTTCCCGGACCCATTGGAAGAGTGGCAGAAATTAGGTGTGGATTATGCGATGCATTTGCCGGATAAATCCAAGATGAAGGTGAATCCGCAAGGCGAATGGAACAACTCCAAGATCGTATTCGATAACGGACATGTGGAACATTGGTTGAACGGACAAAAGATCGTTGAGTTCGAGGCATGGACAGACGATTGGCACGCTAAGAAAAATAGCGGTAAATGGGCCAACGCACCGGAATACGGATTGGCGAAAAAAGGTGTGCTTTGTTTGCAAGATCATGGTTATCCCGCATCTTTCCGTAACTTGAAGATCAAGGAACTTCCCCGTAAGACCGGTAAGGAAGTGAACTTGTTCAACGGCGTGGATTTGACGGGATGGGAACCATACGGTACGGAGAAATGGTACGTAAAAGACGGCTTATTGGTTTGCGAAAGCGGTCCCGACAAACAATACGGTTATCTCGCTACCCGTGATTATTACGATGATTTCGATCTAACCGTAGAGTTCAAGCAAGAGGCTGACGGAAACTCCGGCGTATTCATCCGCTCTTTCGTAGAGGAAGGCGTGAAAGTAAACGGCTGGCAGGTAGAAGTAGCTCCGAAGGGTCACGATACAGGTGGTATCTATGAGTCGTACGGACGTGGCTGGCTGGTTCAGATTCCGGACGAGAAAGAGAATATATTGAAAGAGGGCGATTGGAACACGATGCGTATCAAGGTACAAGGCGACAACGTACAGACTTGGCTGAACGGACAGGAAATGGTAAACTTGAATGACGAGAAGATCGGAGCCGGCAAAGGCCGCATCGCCCTTCAGATTCACGACGGTGGAGGCATCAAGGTTCTTTGGCGTAATTTAAAACTTACGACATTATAATAGAACGAAACTAGATTATAAACCCAATAAGGTGTTTCAAAAGAAGTCTTTTTGAAGCACCTTATTTTTATCATTGATAACACGCTCTTTTATCACTGGATTTTATGAATAAACTTATCTTTACAGCTATCCTTTCGGGATTTGCCGGTCTCTACGCCATGGGCCAGAACGAGATCCGGCTTATGGACATGGACCTAAATAAATCCTACCAAACCTACGGTGGCGCCGTCAAAGGGAAATCAGTTACCAACGAGCCCGCCTCCATACAAGGAAAAACGTATGATGACGTGATCGGGGTACAAGCCAAAAGCCATATCAAGATCGATTTACACAAGAATGCGTCACGCTTTCAAGCACAGGTCGGGATCGCCGACTCACATATCGATTATACAGATAAAAGCCTCACGGTTATCCCTTTTGTTGACGGAACGAAAATGTATTTCGATACCCGAAAAAACGCCAAGACATTTGTTGGTCTAGAAGGTAAAGACGGAAAGGTACATCCGGGCTCGGTCTTATTTATCTTGAAAGGAGATGACAAGGAGCTTTATAACAGCGGTATCGTCAAACTTGGCGACGCCCCGAAAACAATCGATATCCCCCTAAATGGCATAAAGATATTGGACCTTATCGTAGAGCCTACCGACGATGGCCCCAGCGGAGATCATGCCTTATGGATCACGCCCCAAATAGAGTATATGGAGATCATCCCCTCGATCATCTCCACAAGCTATCAAGGGAAAGGGCCGGAGGTATCATCCGGTACGGAGAAGAAATTACTTGATAAAATCAAGCGATTGCCCCAACAAGGGCTTCCTTTGGAAAACACCTCTTTCGACTGGCTTTTACAACCCTCACGATCCAAAGCCGGCATATATGCGACTCCCGATGGCAAAAGCATCTTATTGTCAAACGGAATGGTAGCACGTATGTTCCGTGTCTTGCCCAATCTCTCCACTCTAGATATCTTTAACCGGATGACCGGAGAAAGTATGCTTCGTGCCGTAAGTAGCGAAGGCAGTTTGACGATTGACGGGAAACGTTGGGAACTTGGCGGGCTGGCCGGCCAGCCCGAGCGCGGATACTTCCAGATGGAATGGGTCGAGCAGATGACTACCCGCTCCGGTTCTTTTCTCATTGAGGATTTCCGCATAGAGGAGCTGCAGGAAGATATCAAATGGGCCAGAAGCCGCTGGGCACTGAATAAGAACGTACCCACAGGGAAAAGACTGACTTTCGTATTGAAAGGAGAGAAAGAAACAGAAGGTGTCACCGTAGAACTCCATTACGACTTATACGATCATATCCCGGTTATCCGGAAAAGTATGGAGGTTACCAACAAGACCCCGCAGTCCATAGATATCGATGCCTTTCAATTGGAATATCTGGCATTCGCCGAACCGGAGTCTCCCGGCGGTGGAGATCCCTCCAAATTCAGGCTCCCGAACATACATATAGAAAGCGATTATGCTTGTGGCGGAGAGTTTACCGAGCGGGAAACCGATATCACGGAGAAATGGGTAGCCGATCCGGAATATACCTCCCAACGCAACTATCCTTTGCTCACGCCTTGCATATTAGACGTATCGCCCAAGCTAGGTCCCGATTATACCCTAGCGGCGGGCCAGGAGTTCAAGTCCTTCAGCGTATACGAGATGCCGTTCGACAGCGATGACCGGGAACGGAAGGGCTTGTTCAAACGACGCTTTCATTATACGGTAGCTCCATGGGCTACGGAGAATCCGATCTTCATGCACCTTACCTCTTCCGATCCGGATGTTATTCGTACCGCTATCAATCAATGCGCTACCGTTGGATACGAGATGGTTATCATCAGCTTTGGATCCGGATTGAACGCCGAGGATATCTCAGAAGAAAATATCGTCAAATATAAATCTTTGGTGGATTACGCCCGCAACAAAGGTGTAGAGTTAGGGTGTTACTCCCTCTTATCAAGCCGTTGGATCAGCGACGAGGTAGATGTTATCAATCCCAAGACAGGAAAACGAGGGGGGATGCGTTTCGGTAGCGCTCCCTGCCTTTGCAGCGATTGGGGATATGAGTATTTCCATCATATACGAACCTTCTTCGAGCGTACAGGCATGCGTTGCTTCGAGCACGACGGCTCCTATCCCGGCGACGTATGCGCATCTACCCACCATACCTATCATAAAGGGCTGGAAGATTCCCAATGGAATCAGTTCCATAAGATAACCGATCTCTATCGTTGGATGTGCGAGAATGGCATTTATATCAATGTTCCCGATTTCTATTTCTTGAACGGGTCTACCAAGACAGGCATTGGTTACCGTGAAGCCAACTGGTCGCTTCCCCGGGACCGGCAGATCATCCATGCCCGCCAATTGAATTATGATGGTACATGGGATCGGATGGCTTCGGCATGCTGGAGCTTCGTTCCTCTCGTGGAGTATCAAGGAGGAGGAGAGGCCGCCACCTTGGAGCCCCTCCACGAACACTTGTTCGAATACAAAACACATATGATGCAAAATTACGGAGCTGGTGTCCAAGCTTGCTATCGAGGGCCACGCCTGTATGATACCCCGGAGACCCAAGCGGCCGTAACCGAGGTTATTCAATGGTATAAGAAATACCGCGATATACTCAACAGCGATATGATCCACTTACGCCGGCCGGACGCACGAGACTGGGACGGGTTTATACACGTCAATCCCCACAAGAAGGAGAAAGGTCTAGCCATGTTCTTCAATCCGACCCATCAAGAGATCACCCGTACGATCCATATCCCACTCTATTATACCGGCCTGACGCAAACAGCGCGCATCCGGGAAAAAGAGCAAAAGCCCGTCACCTACAAACTGAACCGGGACTATACGGTGGAGCTTACGGTTAAAATCCCTGCCAACGGATATACTTGGTATGTGGTTGAAGCGGCCGATTAGAACTAAAATGGCCGGGATAATCGCTATCCCGGCCATTTTATCTATCTATAGACTTCTTTATCTACGTCCGTTACCTAGATGTTTTCTGCCATGTTTATTCCCTTTAGGCTGCTGTTTCTCCAGATATTGCTTGTATTGCTCCTCCGTCAATATCTTTTTCATCTGGGCGTTCTTATCCTCACGCATGGCCAACATCTTTTCCCGTTGCTTCTCACGCTCAGCCTTCATCGCCTCACGTTCTTTCTGAGCCTTTTCCATATACTCTTTTTGAAGTTTACGGAACTCCACCGCTTGTTTCTCATCCAGCTTCAAGTCGGCGATCATCTTCTCGCAACGCACGGACGGATCCATCTTACGCTTGTCCATACGCCTGTTCTCACGAGCGAACACAGAAGTTGAACTCAACAATACAACCAAACACAATCCTATTACCTTTTTCATAAACTACTACTTATTACTTTTATTATAAATTACCTGTTTATGAAGCGCTTCGAAAGAATAGACATCGATAAAAAGGAAAGGTTTAATCGGAAATAACATTTAACATCTTACCACAGGCCATTTACCATCTCGGAATCTCCAAATCATCCTTACTGGGTAATGCCGGGAATTTAGCGTGTGGTTCCGCCTGATACCAGAAAGTAGTCGATGAGATATCCGACTTCTGGTTATTATACCTACCGTCGTGCCGCCAACCCAAATCTTGAATCGTAACCTTCAGATCCTTTTCAAAACGAACCGGGTCCAAGATATGCCAGCGATACAAGCCGAACGCCGTAACAGCCCGATATAGGCCATCCGGACGGATCACTTGGTGCATTCCCGCATAAGGAGTGGTGAATTCTTGGTACTGATGTGTTTTCTGATTCTCGAAGTTATACGAACCGCAGAAATAATCCTCCGTACCTGTTCCACAGATTGTCGGGTATTCCTTGTCGCCATCCATATAGAACTTGATCTCTCCTTCACCCCACCAACAGTTATCATTGACACGCCAAGCCAAATAAGTTCCGACATATTGTCCCTTTCCCTTGATTCCATCCACCAACGTATGG
>ERZ809074.5251-NODE-5251-length-9923-cov-5.141062_pt1 | contig 9923 bp, 10 predicted proteins | sample MGYA00520795_ERZ809074 | MGnify/ENA primary metagenome ERZ809074 (study PRJEB31570, sample SAMEA3212989) | Homo sapiens | biome: human-gut; feature: human gut; material: fecal | place: Sweden | collected 2011 ...
AGAGACAATCACAGCACCGGTAGAAGGTGTGGGACACTTTGAACCATTACGTCATTATGCAGAAGTGCATCTGCGTCTGGAACCGGGAGAACGTGGATCCGGAATGCAGTTTGCAGCGGAGTGCAGTGAAGATATTCTAGACAGAAACTGGCAAAGGCTTGTTCTGACACATCTGGAAGAGAAAGAACACAAGGGAGTGCTGACAGGTTCTCCTATCACGGATATGAAGATTACGTTGACTTCCGGACGTGCACATCAGAAACATACGGAAGGCGGAGATTTCCGTCAGGCAACCTATCGTGCAGTGCGTCAGGGATTAAAGAAAGCAGACAGCATTCTTCTGGAGCCATATTATGAATTTCGAATGGAACTTCCATCAGAAAATGTAGGACGGGCTATGACAGATATCCAAAATATGTTCGGTAAATTCGGAACACCGATGATAGAAGAAGAGACAACCGTGCTGACAGGAAGTGCACCGGTGTCCCTGATGCGTGGATATCAGAAAGAATTTACTGCCTATACAGGTGGACGTGGAAGAATGGCAGTTTCGTTGAAAGGTTATGATGTCTGTCATAATCAGGAAGAAGTTCTGGCAGCGTCAACCTATGATTCAGAGGCAGATCTGGCGAATCCGACAGGTTCTGTATTCTGTGCACATGGAGCAGGATTTGTTGTGGATTGGGATGAAGTTGAAGAATATATGCATATGGAGCATACATTGGAATCAGGAAATGATGATGAAATGGATGTAATGGAGGTGACACTTCCAAAACGCAGACACTCCAGTATTGAACTGACACAGGAAGAGTTGGATGCAATCTATGTCCGCACACCGGATCCGAAGAAGAATCGTTCTACAGGTCCTGTAACTGTCCGGGCAAAGGAAAAGACAAGAGAGCCGGGAAGCGCTTATCAGGATCCGAAGTGGGAAGCACGCCGGAGAGCGAAAGCCGGAACAGAAGAATACCTTCTGGTAGATGGTTATAATATAATTTTTTCATGGGAGGAACTGAAAGAACTTTCAGAAAGAGATATTGGTGCAGCAAGAGGAAAGCTTGCAGATATTCTAAGTAACTATCAGGGATTCCGCAAATGTACCCTGATCCTTGTGTATGATGCTTATAAAGTAGAGGGGAATCCGGGTGAAGTGCTGAAATATCATAACATTTATATTGTCTATACGAAAGAAGCAGAAACAGCAGATCAATATATTGAGAAGACAGTCCGCAGGATTGCGAAGAATGCAGATGTAACAGTAGCCACATCAGATGGACTTGAACAGGTGATCATCATGGGGCAGGGGGCTCACAGAATGTCTGCACCAGGTCTGAAAGAAGAGGTTGAGTTGGCATTAAAAGAACTCAGAGGAGAGCATCTGGGCAGGCAGGTAAATCTGAAAAATTATCTTCTGGATTATCTTGATGAGGAAACTGCAAAACAGATGGAAGAAATCCGTTTGGGAAAAGAAAAGTGTTAATTTTTAATGAAGATACAAGTTTTTTGGTGATATTAATGTTATGATATAAGAAATAAAGTCGCAAAACGAACAAGTGAGCAAATTGATCAGTGCTCTGGGAAAGTGAGAATTGTGACTTATGAAAGCGAGGTAGAGATGATGAGATGTATGAACTGTTATCAGGAGATACCGGATAGTTGTAAGTTCTGCCCGAATTGCGGGGCGAAGCAGCCGGTACAGAAGATGGAACCTGTATCACAGGTGAAGGAAGAGACAACAGATAACATAACAGAAGATACAGCAGAGGTACAGCAGCCGACAGAAAAAGTGCAGTCAGAAGAAGAGGTGCTGTCGGCAGAAAAAGTGCAGCCAGAAGAAGATGTGCAGCCGACAGAACCAACACAGCCAGAGGATGTGGAAGGTTCATATCAGAACGATCCATACAAAAGTGTGAATCAGGAGCAGAATACTTCCTATGGTGAACCAAACAACTATGAGTATGGACAGGGGTATGGTCAGCAAAATCAGAATTATAACCAGCAGAACCAGGGATATTATCAGCAGAATAATTTCAATGGAATGCCACAGAAGCCAGTGAACTGGGTTCCGTATCTTATATTATCGATTATTTCAACGTTATGTTGCTGCCTTCCATTTGGTGTAGTGGGAATCGTGTTCTCGGCGAAGATCAATAGTGCTATGCTGGCAGGAAATCTTGAAGAAGCACAGAATAATGCGAAGATGGCAAGAATCTGGATTATCGTATCCTTTGCAATTGGTCTTCTTACATGGTTGATCTACATGGTTCTGATCGTGACAGGGGCAGTTTCCGGTTCGGCTTATTACTATTATTAAAAAGTGAGCGGATGATGATTTGGAAGAGAAAGATGTGTGAAGCATTTCAAACAAAAAGGTCAGCCAGGATCATCGCAGTTCTGACGGGGGCAGTGATTGCAGTGGCCGCTGCGGGTTATCTCTTTTTTCATAATCCGCACCAGTATCCGCTGCCCTGCCTCTTTCATATTATTACCGGACTGTATTGTCCGGGGTGCGGTGCCGGGCGGGCAAGCTATTCTATTTTACATGGAAGATTTTATATGGCATTCCGGTATAATCCGATGTATGTGACATTACTCCCGTTTCTTGGTGTGTATATTGTAGCACGATTGATTGACTGGGTTTTGACCGGTGGTAATCATGTGGATCAGAAGATTAATCAGAAAGTTCTATATGTGGTATTAGTTATAGTGGTGGGGTTCGGAATCGTGAGAAATATTCCGATTTATCCATTTACATTGCTTGTGCCGGCGGGATATTAAAAAATAAAATCAGAGAAACGAAGTTCTTTCAGATTCTGTTTAAATGAGTGACAGAGAAAGAACTTCATTTTTTGATTTATTAAAAAGCATGACTAGGAAAATTCTCAAGAATATGGTATTATGAAAAATGATATATTGTGATGTAAGTGTCAAAAGTAAATTTTGCCACTCACTGATGTAACCGGATTGCTCCATTGCTATGCAATTCCCGCAATCCTCGAACACCTCAAACTCCCATAAAATGGCGTGTTCACACCATTTTATTCCGTTTTCGGTGTTCGGCGTGTCAATAAGTATAAATTGCTTATTTGTGCGAGCACAAACGCAATTTATACTTTTGACACTTACATCATATTGTGCGTAAAGAAAAGTAACGCGTCAACCTGAAGGAAAGACCGAAGGTTATCATTCATCGGTGATCCGATGAAAAGTAACAGGATATGGAGGAATGAAGAATGATTAATAAACTGGTAGAGAAGATCAAAAAGACAGGTGCACCGATCGTAGTTGGACTCGATCCAATGCTGAACTACATCCCACAGCACGTACTTGATAAGGCTTATGCAGAGTATGGTGAGACTCTGGAAGGAGCAGCAGAGGCAGTATGGCAGTTCAATAAGGAGATTGTTGACAAGACTTATGATCTGATTCCGGCAGTAAAACCACAGATCGCAATGTACGAGCAGTTCGGAATTCCTGGACTGATGGCATTTAAGAAGACAGTAGATTACTGTAAGTCTAAAGACCTTGTGATCATCGGAGATGTAAAGCGTGGAGATATCGGTTCTACATCTGCTGCTTATGCAACAGCACATCTTGGAAAGATTAAGGTTGGAAGCAAGGAATATACACCATTCGGAGAGGACTTTGCAACAGTGAATCCGTACCTTGGATCTGACGGAGTGAATCCATTTGTTGACGTATGCAAGGAAGAGAAGAAAGGTTTGTTCATCCTTGTTAAGACATCCAATCCGTCCAGTGGAGAGTTCCAGGACAGAATTATTGATGGAAGACCGCTTTATGAGTGGGTTGGTGAGAAGGTTGCCGAGTGGGGAGCTGACTGCATGGGAGATGAGTACAGCTACATCGGAGCGGTTGTAGGAGCTACTTATCCGGAGATGGGTAAAGTATTAAGAAAGATCATGCCGAAGTCTTACATCCTTGTACCAGGATACGGTGCACAGGGCGGACAGGGAAAAGACCTTGTTCATTTCTTTAACGAAGACGGACTTGGTGCGATCGTAAACTCTTCCCGTGGAATTATTGCAGCTTACAAGCAGGAAGCTTATGCGAAGTTCGGACCGGAGAATTTCGGTGATGCATCAAGAGCAGCAGTTGAAGCAATGGTAGCTGATATCAGCGGAGCACTTGCAGCAGCAAAATAATTTCAAGAAAGGAATTGCATAAGTTTATGGCAAAGCAGAAAGAAAATGCAGTAGTACATTCCCAGGAGCAGCTGGCGGATGGAATCTACAGCATGTGGATCAATACAGAGGCAGCAAAGGACGCAAAGCCGGGACAGTTTATTTCTATGTATACAACAGATGGAAGTAAATTACTTCCGCGTCCGATCAGTATCTGTGAGATTGATAAAGAGAACGGAAGACTTCGTGTTGTTTACCGTGTGACAGGACCAAAGACAGGAACAGAAGAATTTTCTAAGTTGAAAGCAGGAGATATCATTCCGGTGATCGGACCTCTTGGAAATGGATTCCCATATGAGAAGGCTGAAGGAAAGAAAGTATTTCTGATGGGCGGAGGAATCGGTGTACCGCCGATCCTTGAACTGGCGAAACAGATGGACTGCGAGAAGAAACAGATCGTAGTAGGATACCGCGACGCACAGACATTTCTTAAAGAAGAGTTCGAGCAGAACGGAGAACTTTATATTTCCACAGAAGATGGAAGTGTCGGAACAAAGGGAAATGTTATGGACGCAATCCGTGAAAATGCTCTGGAAGCAGATATGATCTATGCCTGTGGACCGACTCCAATGCTCCGTGCGATCAAACAGTACGCAGAAGAGAACGGAATCGAGTGTTATATCTCACTGGAAGAGAGAATGGCATGCGGAATCGGTGCCTGTCTGGCATGTGTATGTAAATCGAAAGAAAAGGATGCACATAGCAATGTAAATAACAAGCGTATCTGTAAGGATGGCCCTGTATTCTTGTCTACGGAGGTGGAAATCTAATGAACATGAGCGTAAATATTGCCGGTGTAGAATGGAAAAACCCGGTAACAGTTGCATCCGGAACATTTGGTTCAGGAGAAGAATTTTCAGAATTTGTAGACCTGAACCGTCTTGGAGCAGTGACAACGAAAGGTGTGGCGAACGTACCGTGGGCTGGAAACCCGACCCCGCGTGTAGCTGAAGTTTATGGCGGTATGATGAACGCCATCGGACTTCAGAATCCTGGAATCGATCTGTTCTGCGAGAGAGATATTCCATACCTGAAGAATTTTGATACAAAGATCATCGTAAATGTATGCGGACACGCTCCGGAAGAATATCTTGCAGTTGTAGAGCGTCTTGCAGACGAACCGTTTGATATGATGGAGATTAATATTTCCTGTCCGAACGTTAATGCAGGATTTCTTGCATTTGGGCAGGATGCACATAATGTGGAAAAGCTGACAGCGCAGATTAAGAAGATCGCAAAGCAGCCGATCATTATGAAACTGACACCGAATGTAACAGATATCACAGAGATTGCAAAGGCAGCAGAAGCCGGTGGAGCAGATGCCGTGTCTCTGATCAATACACTGACAGGAATGAAGATTGATATCAACAGAAAGACATTTGCAGTAGCGAATAAGACCGGAGGAGTATCCGGACCGATCGTGAAACCAGTTGCAGTGCGTATGGTTTATCAGGTGGCACAGGCTGTTAACATTCCGATCATCGGAATGGGTGGAATTTCCTGTGCAGAAGATGCAATCGAATTCCTTCTTGCAGGTGCAAGTGCAGTGTCTGTAGGAACAGCAAACTTCCACAATCCGGCAGTGACACTGGAAGTGATCGATGGAATCGAAGCTTATATGAAGAAGAATGGCTTTGAGAATGTAAAAGATATGGTTGGTATTGTAAAATAACCCCGGAGGTAAGATAGAATGGAAAGTTATAAGAAAGAATTTATCAAATTTATGGTAGACTGTGCCGCACTGAAATTTGGAGATTTCACACTGAAAAGCGGAAGAAAATCCCCATTTTTCATGAATGCAGGAGCATATGTAACAGGATCCCAGTTAAAGAAACTTGGAGAGTATTACGCAAGAGCAATTCACGAGACATATGGAGATGACTTCGATGTACTGTTTGGACCGGCGTACAAAGGAATCCCGCTCGGAGTTGTAACAGCAATCGCATACAGTGAATTATATGGAAAAGAAGTACGTTACTGCTCAGACCGTAAGGAAGAGAAAGATCATGGCGCAGATAAGGGAAGTTTCCTTGGAAGCAAGCTGAAAGACGGAGATCGTGTGATCATGATCGAGGATGTTACAACATCCGGTAAATCTATGGAAGAGACAGTTCCGAAGGTAAAAGGTGCGGCTGACGTTACAATCGTTGGACTTATGGTATCCTTAAACCGTATGGAAGTAGGAAAAGGCGGAGAGAAGTGTGCACTTGACGAAGTGAAGGATCTCTATGGATTTGAGACAGCAGCGATCGTTACAATGGAAGATGTTGTAGAGTGCCTTTACAACAAGGAATGTGACGGAAAAGTAGTGATCGATGATGAATTAAAAGCAGCGATCGATGCATATTATGAGAAATATGGAGCAAAATAAGGAGGCCTGGTGTTTTGGAAAAAGCGTATCGTGTAATGAGAAACAGCGGAGCAGGTAACATTGCAATTGGAATTATCCTGCTTGTTACAGGAGTTACGGTAGGAATTATTTCTATTATCAATGGAGCCAGTCTGTTAAAACATAAAAATAATATAACATTTTAAAAGGAAAGTCCCCTCGTAGCTTGTTCATTGTGAGTAGTTACGTCCGAAGTGAACCGGCAGAGGGGACTTTCTTTTTCTGTGAAGGTGTAAGAAATTGACAAAAAAAGAAGCGAAGAGAGTCAGGACGCTTGGAAAGATCCTGTTTATATTATATATTATCTTCCTTGTATACTTTCTGTTCTTATCAGACTGGTACGGCAGGGAAGGCGTAATGGATGAATACCATTACAATCTGGTGCTATTCAAAGAGATTAAGAGATTTATTCAATACAGACATCAGCTGGGAACTTTTGCGGTGTTCTCAAATTTATTTGGAAATATTCTGATTTTCATGCCAGTTGGTTACTTTTCTGCAATGGCAGGAAAAAGAAGAAGCTTTTTCAAAACGTTATTTTGGAGTTTTTGTCTGACTTTTTGTGTAGAGTTAATGCAGCTGATCACGAAAGTGGGATGCTTTGATGTGGATGATATTCTGCTGAATACAATCGGCGGTGTACTTGGATATATAGTTTTTGTAGTTTGTAATCTACTAAGGAGAAGAAATGATCGGAAAAAAAGAAAAGAAAAACGATGAAAGAGAAAAAAATCAGAAGAAAGAAAAGGAACGAAAGAGTAATCAATCAAAGAAATATGGGAAAGCAGCTTATCTGCAGTCAAGAAGAGGTGTGATTTCCTGCTGGTTGACAGGATGGTCACTTGCTATCTTGCTGGGATGTGTCGGATACGCATTCCTGACGAGAGGAAAGGCAGCCGGAATTGTCGGAGGGATTGCAATCCTTTCTTTAATGCTTGACATATATGGAATCCGAAGTGCGATAGAAGGATTTGAGGAGCAGGATAGAAAATATCTTTCCTGCAAATGTGGAATCGGGATCGGTATTGTGCAGATCTTGTGCTTCCTTGGAATTTTTGTTGGAGGTCTGAGCTTATGATCGGAAAGTTAAGTGAGTTACAGAAGGAGAAAAATGAACAGTGCACACAGCGTCATGAACTGGCAGTTGAGCGTCTGCGCACGATCGTGACAGAAGAAACAGTGGATGCAGCATATATTTCTTACTTTCAGGATTGTACCTTGTTTCTGCTTGAGTTAGAGAATACACGAAAAAAGCTAGAAGATGGAAGCTGGGACAGCTTAAGTCTTGAAGAAAAGCGTAGCCTGAACAGGATTCTTTATAGTGATATTATAGGAGAGAAATATCAGACAAGCTATGCCAATCAAGACTATGCCTGTGAAAAATTGGGGCAGGAGATGGGACAGCTTTTAAGTTTGTTGTACACGGAAATCAGAGCAGGAATTCCGTATGTGTTTGAACAGCGCAAGGATTATCTGACAATCCTCTATGAGTTGTTTCTCGAAGTCTATACCTGTTTCGAGGGAATGAGTGAGGAAGAGAATCCAGTTCCAAAGCCGGAGCAGATCAAGGAGATTCTGTATTGGTATGCAAGCGATTACTGCGATGTATTTTATGCAGACCGAATTCTGGAGCAGATGGATCCGTCAGCGGATTTTGCAGTACAGATCATTGAAAATGCAGATCTTGATAAAGATGATTATCTTTATGAATTTGGCGAATACATTTCCAAGAATGAACTTGGAACAGCTCATCATCTGAGAAATCTACCACAGGAGACATTGCAGAAGATGGCAGATGTATATACGGAAGGATATCGGGTTGGTTTTATTAACACTGGAAAAGATCTGTCAAAGAAATCGATTGTAAATATCCGTTACAGTCTTGGATTTGAAAAGGTGATCTGCCTTGCAATCGAGAACTTCCGTAAGATGGGATTAAAGCCGGTTATTTACCGTGCTGCCTCCAGCGTGATCACGAAGAGAGAGCACCACAAGATTGGATATTACGGTGCGATTGCGAATCAGCAGTATGAGTATGATCATAGACAGGACCAGGCACTCTTTATGGATAAGCGTTATGTAGAACGTAAGCTTGAGGTGATGAAGACCGTTTTTGAGCAAAATAAAGAGATGGCAGCAGGCGTTGCAGGACCGGCAGTTATGGAGATCTTCGGTGAGACTCCATTTTCACCGGAAGCGAAAGAAACAGCACCGGCATATGATGAGGCGCAGAGAGAACTGGATCTTCTCTTTAGCAGCAGATCAGGACAGATCACGAATGAGTATATCAAGGGTGAGGAAAGAAGTTTCACGATTGTTGCTTATCCGGTGCCGGAGATTGGGGCAGATTATGCAAAGATCTTTGATGAAGTGATCAAGATCAATACATTAGACGCGAAACTTTATGAAAAAGTGCAGCAGACAATGATCGATGCGTTAGATCAGGGAACTTGTGTACATGTAAGAGGAAAAGGAGAAAACCAGACAGATATTACGGTACAGTTATATCATCTGAAAGACACACAGAAGGAGACAATCTTCGAAAATTGTGTGGCAGATGTGAATATTCCTGTCGGAGAAGTATTTACATCACCGGTTCTGGAAGGGACGAACGGCATACTTCATGTAAGCAAGGTATATCTGGACGGACTTCAGTATGAGAATCTGAAGCTGACATTTCAGGATGGAAAGATCACCGACTATACATGTACGAACTTTGAGGATGAAGCACAGAATAAGAAATACATTTACGATAATGTGTTGAAGAATCATGAGACTCTTCCGCTTGGTGAGTTCGCAATTGGAACAAATACGACTGCATATGTGGCAGCAAAGAAATTTAATATAGAAGATAAGATGCCGATTCTGATCGCAGAGAAGACAGGACCGCATTTTGCAGTAGGAGATACATGTTATTCCTGGAGCGAGGAAATCAGAGTCTACAATCCGAATGGAAAGGAAATTGTGGCGAAAGATAATTCCTGTTCTCTTCTTCGTAAGGAAGATGTATCAAAAGCATACTTTAACTGTCATACAGATATAACCGTGCCTTATAAAGAGTTAGAAGAAATAAGTGTAGTGACAAACGAGGGAAAAGACATTATACTATTAGAGGACGGAAGATTCGTATTGCCGGGAACAGAGGTACTTAATGAGCCTTTGGATGAAGCGGGATTTTAAGGAAATCCTATAGGTAATTGGATAGTTAATAGATGATTAAATGGAATCTTTCATAAGTATGGATAATAAATAAACAAAGTTTTCCAAGGGAAGGAAAACAGTATACCACTGAGGAGGAAATGATATGCCAAAAGTAGGAATTGTAATGGGCA
>ERZ809074.5255-NODE-5255-length-9913-cov-4.005579_pt1 | contig 9913 bp, 6 predicted proteins | sample MGYA00520795_ERZ809074 | MGnify/ENA primary metagenome ERZ809074 (study PRJEB31570, sample SAMEA3212989) | Homo sapiens | biome: human-gut; feature: human gut; material: fecal | place: Sweden | collected 2011 ...
TACAACTGGCGGCAATCGTTAAAATTCTTTGCCAAAATACGCGCGCAACGATGGTTAAAGCCGACTTGTTAAAATTCGTACCAGCAACCCGGGAAGAAATGTCTGCCCGGGGATGGGACGCAATAGACATTTTAATAATTTCCGGGGACGCTTATGTCGACCATCCGACATTCGGTCCGCCGCTGATTGCGCGGATCCTGCTCGACGCCGGATTCCGCGTCGGTATAATAGCCCAGCCCGATTGGCGCAATCCGGACAGCCTGAAAATATTCGGTCGCCCCGCCTTGGGATGCGGAATTTCCAGCGGAAATATGGATTCGATGCTAAAGATTTACACTGCCGGCCGGAGGCTGCGCCGCGAAGATATGTATTCGCCAGATGGGAAAACCGGCCTATGCCCGCCGCATGCGTGCGTCGTTTACAGCCAGCTTGCGCGCAGGGCGTTTCCGGGGATAAAAGTCATTATCGGGGGCGTTGAGGCAAGTTTGCGCAGGGTTGCCCACTACGATTATTGGCAGGATAAAATGCGCCCTTCCATCCTTGTGGATTCTAAGGCGGATTTGCTATGCTACGGACTCGGCGAAATTACGATGCTTGAAATTTTCAGCCGCTTAAGAAACGGAGATTCCCTAAGCGGAATACGCGGCACATGCAGATATTTGGGCGGGCGGGAATCTTCGGAGTTCGTTTGCGGCGAATCTTGCGCGGAACTTCCCTCCTACGAACAGGTATGCTCGGAAAAATCCGCTATAATGCGCCAAACCGTGGAGATGGAAGCGCAAATGAACCCTTGGTGCGGCAAGCGCCTAATCCAGCGCACAAACGGCAGAATACTGCTTGTGGAGCCTCCGCGCCCGCCGATGACGTCGGAACAATTCGACCACTTTAGCGAACTGGATTTTACGGGGCTTCCCCATTGGAGTTATTGCGGAAAAAAGATTCCGGCGTGGGAAATGATAAAGGATTCCATTACGGTGGTTAGGGGATGCCCGGGCGGCTGCGCTTTCTGCGGCCTGGGGTTGCACCAGGGCAGGAATTTGGTATCAAGGTCTCCTGAAAGCGTTGTTGGGGCTGTTGAAAAGCTTTCCGGGCAGGCTTTCTTCCACGGTACGGTAAGCGATGTTGGCGGTGCTGCCGGCAATATATACAGCCACCACCCGCGCAATCCCGAACTCTGCAAGAAGTGCCGCAGGTATTCATGCATATTTCCGGCGTTTTGCCCAAACTATGTCGCGGACGAAAAGCCTTTGATTGAGTTGCTCGACAAGATAAAAAAAATTCCGCGCGTAAAGCACGTTTTTATAAACTCTGGAATCCGCCTTGATTTGGCGCTCAAGCAGCCGAAGCTAACCGAAAAAATTATCGCCGAAAATGTATCCGGACAAATTAGCGTTGCTCCTGAGCATTTGGACGCAGGCGTATTGCGCATGATGCGGAAAGGCAAGGAAGGCGAGTTTGAGGCTTTCAGAAAAATCTTCGACCGCGTGAACGCAAAAACGGGGAAAAAGCAATATATGGTTCCTTATTTCATCTCAAATTTTCCGGGATGCACGCGCGAGCAAATGCAGGTTGTCGACGACTATCTCGCGAAATCTAAATGGAATGTCCAACAAGTCCAGGATTTCATTCCTCTGCCGATGACAATGGGATGCGCAATGTATTGCGCGGAGATTCTTCCCGACGGAACTCCTATAGAGGTAAACAAAGGCTTGGCGGAACGCAGAGCACAGCGCGAAATGCTGTTGCGCCAGCATGGAAGCGCGCATTCAAAAACGCAGGCAAAAAACAAAAGACCTTTTAAAAATTTTGCGAAATTTCGCAGCGGCGGGCGTTCCGGTTTTTCCGGGAGGCATTTCCCGCGCAAATGACGCCGGCAATTAGTTCTAGTGGGAAATGGGGAAGGGCTCCGATATTCTTTGTGAGAGCTCCAAAGTTGCCCGCCAGACTTGAAAGAGGTTTGCGGGCTTTTGCGGCCAAGTTGGATTTTTAGCTGAAAATCAAAATACTTCCGGAATCCTGCAGGTATGTGTCAGGGCAGGGGATTTTTGCGGGAGATATGGTAAAACACCCGAAAAATAATGCGCGATTTTGACAAGGCGCATTAAACGCGCGGGAGTTTTTTTGCTATTGCGCTCCTTTGCGTGATTGCCGAAGTTTTCCGTTTTCCTTTGCAAAGAAGGATTTTGCCTCATTAGCGTCTTTTTCAATTTGCTGTTTTAATTGCTGCAAGTTTGAAAACTTCTTTTGCGGGCGCAAAAGTTTTAGAAAGCGCACTTTTGTCCTTCTGCGCGCCCCAAATGGGACATTTTTTGCAAATAAATGCGTTTCCACTAAAGGCTCGGTTTTGCCTACAGTTGGGGATGTCCCATAATTTGCGACGCCTTCATATGTAGCGCCGGCGCATTCGAGAATCGCCGCATACACTCCGAAAGGAGGCTTGCATTCGGGATCCCACGGGAGGTTTATTGTGGGAAACCCTATCTTTCGCCCCAGCCGCTTGCCTGTTTTAGTTGTGCCGGTTGCCGTGTAATTTTCTCCGGACAATTTCTTGTACAACGCCATATCTCCTTTTATGACAGCGTCGCGCAGGCGCGTTGAGCTTATGCGTCGCCCGCCCTGTGCAACTCCTCCTACAGAGCGGTATTCCCAACCGTTTTCCTCCGCCATTTTAGCGAGAGTTTTAGGATTGCCAGATGCGCCTTTGCCAAACACGAAGTTTGAACCGGTCACTATTGCGCGCAATTTTGGGAACTTTTCCTTTAGGAAGCGTCCAAAACTTTCCGGAGTCATTGCTCCGAACGTTTTGTCGAATTTCTTTACAAAAACTTTTTTTGCCCCTGCGTCCTCAAACATGCGGGCGCGTATTTCGGGGGGGAATAGCATTTTTACCGGCGTTCTTCCCATATCTACGACTTTTGACGGATGGGGGGCGAATGTTAGGCCGCATGTAAGGGCATGTTTTTTCCCGGCTATTTCAGACGCAGTTTCTATGACGCGCAAGTGCCCGCGGTGTAGCCCGTCGAACATCCCTATCGCCAAGACGCAAGGCCGCTTGCAGGCTTTTAGGCTGTCCAAGTCTGTTAGGATGCTTTTCATCGCATTAAAGCGCAAAACTTGGCACCGCGCTCGCCACCGGAATCAATATCTTCTTGATTGCCGACGGATTCATATTCGAAAGCTGCTCTATGGTTATGGCGTTGGCGACGTTAAATTTATCGCTGGATATTCTGCGGAGGCTCGTCATATAGGCGCCGCATCCTATGCGTTTCCCCAGGTCATTGCAAACCGTTCGCACATATGTTCCCTTGCTGCATGAGAGCCTAAATTTAGCCTTTGGCTTGTCGAAGGAAAGCAGGTCGAAGGAAGATATGTGGATGAAGCGCGGTTCCCTTGGAATTTCTTGGCCCTGCCGCGCGAGCTTGTAAAGGGCAACGCCGTTTACCTTTTTTGCGGAGAACATTGGAGGCGTCTGGTATTGGTCTCCTATAAATCCGGCCATTTGCTTTCTCAGCGAGTCTTCATCGAGAGCTTCCGGAACGGGCAGTTCGGCAACAACATCCCCGTCGCGGTCGTGCGAATTAGTTTCTTTGCCTAGTTCAAATTCTCCCTCGTAAACTTTGTCGAGGCTCATGAGGTATTGGGAAACTTTAGTTGCTCTGCCAACGAGTATCACAAGCAATCCGGTCGCCAGCGGGTCGAGCGTGCCGGCGTGCCCCACGGAGCGCATCTTTAAGCAGCGCCTTACTTTGTCGACAACATCGTGCGAAGTGCATCCGCTGTCTTTGTCTATTAGCAATATTCCTTCAAATTCTGACGACGGTTTTTCCATTTAAATTTTACTGTTGAGTTTGTCTAAATTGAGCAGATGCTCCTCTATTAGGGAGAGCATTTTTGGGTATAGAGTGTTTAGGTCGTATCCCTCGGCGGTGAATCCCGCCGCCGCCATATGCCCTCCGCCCCCGAATTTTGCTGCGAGGTCGTTTACCATATATTGCGGGCCTTTTCCGCGAAGGCTTCCTTTCACCCCGTTGGGCAAGGCTTCCAGGAGAACGGCTATTTCAACGCCGTTTACGGCGCGCGCATAGTCCACCAGCCCGTCGCTGTCAGCTTTTTCCGCGCCAGTGCTTGTGTATGCGTCCGCGGGAAGAACTCCTACGCATACCCGCCCGTCAAAGTGCATAGTCATACTTTGCAGATAGAGCGCCAAAAGCTTCATTTTTTCAAACCGTTCGCGCTGGTACAGCTCCACGGCGACCCATGCGGCGTCTGCTCCGCTTTTTACAAGGGCTGTCGCAACTTCGAATGTCTGCGTGCGGACAGAGCTTGTTGTGAACTGCCTGGTATCCATTACGATGCCCATATAAAGGCGGTTTGCATTTTCCTTGGATATTTTGAGCCCGGCGTCAAAGGCCATGCCTGCTATGAGTTCGGCGGTGGCGCTTGCGCGGGTGTCTATAATATTTATTTTTGCGTAGGTGTTGTTTGTCGCGTGGTGGTCTATGCAGCCAAGCGGCGATGGAAAGCGCGAACAAAGTTCTAGATTGGTGCGTTTGTAGTCTGCGCAGTCTACAGTCACTATTTCAAACGAATCGTCGCAGAATTCCGCTGCGCTTTGCAGCTTGGAGCCGTACGCAAAATGCTCGTACAAGTACGGCAGGGGATTCTGGTTTAGGCATACAACTTCTTCGGCTCCGCATTCTCTTAATATATCGGCAAGCGCAAATTGGCTGGAAATGCAGTCTCCGTCGGGGCGCATATGCCCAGCCACGGCGATTTTTTTCCCCGCAGCGGCCTTTAACAGTCTTTTAAAATCTTCTTTTAGTTCGGGGAAAAATTGCGCCATTTTTACTTTTCCTTTTCGCCGGCGGCGCCTTGTGCACCGCCGCAATCGTTTTCGCATTCGCTTGCGGCAATTTCATCCATAACAGATAGAAGATGCATTCCGCGTTCTACCGACGGGTCGTATATGAACTGCAACTCCGGAGTGTATTTTAAAACGACTTCTTTGCCGAGCATGCGTCGCAGTTCCCCGCGCAGCGACATTAATAGTTTACCGGCTTTAGCAACCGACTCGCGCCCGCCGACGGCCGAATAATAAACTCTGGCCTTGCGCAAGTCTGGCGATATGTCGACTTCAGTAAGGGTAATCGAAACGCTTTCCGCCCGCCAACGGCTGTGTAAAGCCTCGCTCAGCTGGCGCAAAATGAGTTCGCCCACTCTAATTTTTCTTTGGCCCATATTTCTATTCCGGCTTGTAAATGTTATCGGAAAATTTGCCTTGGGAATGAATCGCGCTACGGATTAAAGATCCGGGCGTATTTCGAGAATCTCAAAGCATTCTATTATGTCGGAAGGTTCAAAATCAGCAAAGTTGTTGAGGGAGATGCCGCATTCGTATCAGGCGCGGACTTCAGTGACGTCGTCCTTAAAGCGTTTAATTTCGCTAATCCTGCCTTTTGATATTTCTTTGCCCTTGCGGAAGACCCTGGCGAATTTGTCGCGTTTTATAATGCCTTCAGTGACCATGCAGCCTGCGACTTTACCGCCCTTGGCTATATTGAATAGCGCCCTTACTTCTGCTGCTCCCAGTTTGTTTTCTCGCAATTCCGGATCAAGCAAGTTTTTCATGGCGTCGCGGACTTGGTTTATCAGCTCGTAGATGATATTATGGGTTATAAATTCAACTCCCTTGTGTTTCGCCGCCCCGGCAACTCCGTTTTCCTGCTTGACGTTGAAGGCGACTATCGAAGCTCCGGCTGTTGCCGCAAAATCGACGTCGTTCTTTGTAATTTGACCGACTCCGTGCCCGATTACTTCAAGCGACACTTTATCGCTTTTAATATCCTTAAGGCATGCAACAAGCGCTTCGACTGTTCCGGATACGTCGCTTTTTACAATGCATTTAAAGACTTTTTGGTCTTTATTCTCTATTGCCGCCATCAATTCCTCAAGATTCGTCGGCTTTGGCGCCATTTCCTGGGCGGCAAGCTTCTTGCGCTCTTGTACGGCTTCTTCGGCCATTCGGCGGGCAGTGCGGTCGTTTTCCACCTTTTTAAATTCGTCTCCTGCTTCCGGAGCTCCCGACCATCCCATTACAATGGCGGGAGTGGACGGCGGCGCTTTGTCCAGCCTCTTGTTTTTGTCGTCCAATAGGGCGCGAACCTTGCACCAGTTTTCTCCGCAAATTAAAACGTCTCCATTTTTGAGCGTTCCGGAGTTGACTATTACAGTTGATGTGGCGCCTCTTCCGGGTTCTATTTGGCTCTCTATTATTACACCTTCGACCCGCCCTTTCGGGTTTGCCTTAAGTTCCATCATTTCAGCCTGCAAGAGGACAAGCTCGAGCAGCTTGTCGATATTTTCATTCTTTAGCGCTGATATCGGGGTACAAAGAGTTTCTCCTCCCCAGTCTTCCGGAGCTATCCCGCGCTTTTGCATTTGTTGTTTCACGCGGTCTATATTGGCGCCTCGGGAATCCATTTTATTTATAGCGACAACGACAGGCACTCCGGCTTTTTGGGCGAATGCGAGAGCCTCGTCGGTTTGCGGCATAAATCCGTCGTCTGCTGCAACGACCAGTATGGCTATGTCGGTGACATTTGCGCCGCGCTCGCGCATCTTTGAAAAAGCTGCGTGTCCGGGCGTATCGAGAAACGTTATTTTCTTGCCATTATATTCCACTTGGTAGGCCGCCGTGTGCTGGGTTATTCCGCCTGCCTCTCCAGCCACTACATTTGTGTTGCGGATTGTATCCAAAAGCGTTGTTTTCCCGTGGTCGACGTGACCCAAAATGCAGACAATAGGCGGGCGTTCGACATAATTTTTTATGTCGTCCTGTATTTGGCGCGCCATCTCGCGCTTTGCCGCAGCCGCAGCCAGCTGTTGTTGTTGCTGCTCGCCACGGTGGCGGATATCCAGCTCAAATCCGTGGCGTTCTGCTATGCGCGTGGCAACATTTTCCTCTATCGATTGGTTCATGGAGGCGAAAATCCCCATGTCCATAAGTTCAGATATCAGCCTAAACGGCTTTACGTCTATCGACTTAGCAAAATCCCTTACTATAATAGGCGGTTTTACCTGGATTACTTTTTTCTTTCCGTCTGCCGGGGTTGGGGCTTGGGCTGAAGAAGGCGGCTGATTTGGCGACGCAGGGATATGCTGCCTTGCCGCAATCGGCGGAACCATTGGAGCCGGCATGCGGTTGACAGGCGGAACTGCCGGCGCCGGGCGCGCGGCCTGTGGAGGCACTGCCGGTGCGGGTCTAACAGGCGGAACTGGCGCGGGAGAACTGCGCTTAGGCTCCATGCGCACGATAACTTCGGGCTGTTTTTGAGTGTCGGGCTTTGGCTTTGCCGGGGCGACCGACGGCATCGAAATTTTAGGGCGCGCAGGAGACGGAATCGGCGGCACCACAGGAGCCGGGCGGTTCACTGAAGGGGGAACCATTGGCGCGGGAGATTTTTTTTCGGGAGCGGGTTTTGCCGGTTGGACGCTTTTGGGCTCCTCAACAACCGGTTTTGCCTTCGAATCTTCTGCGGCTTTGTCTTCCGCCGCTTTTTGGCGTTCCACATCTTCCGCAGATTTAACGACTTTTTGCGGTTTCGGGGCTTCAGCCTTAGGTTCCGGCTCTTTTGCCTCAGGCGCCGTGTTTGCAGCGGTTTCGGCGGATTCTCGCATTGCGGAAAAGTCGTTTGTAATGGCCTCGGCGTAGATTGGGGCTATTGCGTTGGACGGAGTCTTTATTTCAAGACAGTACTTGTCCTGGCGCCGGTTGATAAAATCAATCAGCTCTTTGCTCGTTACATTAAGCTTTTTTGCCAATGCGTGGATTCTTATACTCATAGACGCCTTTTGTTTCTAAATTTTTCCGCGTGGTTTTTGCGCGCTGTTTATTGTTGGTATTCGTTTACGCGGCGGAGGATCAGCTCGGCGTTTTCCCGGCTGAATCCCATCTCTACCAGATCTTCTATTTCAACGCCTTCGAAGGCTTCAGAGCTGTTTATTCCGTTGTTGGCGAGAATTGCAGCCTGCTCGTCCGTAAGCTGCGGCAATATTTGCGTCAAGCTGCCCGCCGCTTGCGCCACTTTCTGTTCTATTCCGATTTCTCCCGACATCTCTTTGGCTATGTCTAGTTTCCAGCCAAGGAGGCGCGACGTCAATTTTGCATTTGAGCCTCTCTTGCCTATTACTATCGACAAGTCGGCTTCAGAAACTTCGAAAGTTATTTTCTTTTCGGCGGCGTCTATGTGGACATTCTTTGCCACTGCGGGCTTTATGCATTCCTCGAGCAGCGTTTTGGGGTCCGGGGAATATTTTATGACGTCTATTTTTTCTCCGCCCAACTCTCTGACTATGCTCTTTACGCGCGATCCCCCCGCGCCGACACACGCTCCGACCGGGTCTATCCTGGGGTCGGAGCTGCTGACGGCTATTTTTGTGCGGTATCCTGGTTCGCGGGCCATGGCTTCTATTTTCACCGAGCCGTCGCTTATTTCCGCAACTTCAAGTTCAAATAATTTCCGGACGAATTTGTAGCTTGCCCTGCTCAATATAACTTCCGGCCCGCGCGGCGTATTGTCTATTTCCAGCAGAAGGCAGCGTATGCGTTCTCCCGGGGCGTAGTCTTCGCCCATTATTGATTCGCGCTTGGGAAGAAGGGCTTCCGTCTTGCCTATGTCTACTATTACCGTGCCTTTTTCGCGGCGGCGGACAATTCCTGAAACTATGTCGCCTACGGAATTTTTATATTCGTCGTAAACTCTGTCTTTTTCTATTACGCGCACTTTTTGTATTATGCTTTGGTACACGTTCTTTGCGGCGATTCGCCCGAGGTTCGACAAATCCATTTCTCTTTCTATTACGTCGCCTATTTGCGGATCCGGCTTGTAGAGTCTGGCTTTGTCTATATGTATTTGCGTGGCTGGGTCGGCTACGCTGTCGGTTACAGTGAGCAGCGCCCACGCTTTCAATGCGCCTGTGCGCGGATTAATGTCTATTTTTAAATTATAGCCCGTTTGAGAGCCTTTGGCGGCGGCGTTTTTTATAGCCGATGAAATTGATTCTATCATCTCCTGGCGGCTTATCTGCTTCTCTTTTTCCATATATTCCAGGATTGCCAAGATTTCACTGCTGTTGCTCATATGTCGTGCCTTATTGTATGTTAATATATTGTATCCGCGCGCAGATATTAATCCAATGCGCGTATTGACAAAAAAAAGCGGGTAAAACAACCCACTCTTTTAAGTCGGAGTATTCAATTATCACTTATATATAATGTATTTCCAAAAAATGGTGTCAAGCGTTTTATTGAAACCGGTTTGGTTCCAAGCTTTGGCTTGCCGAGGGCCCGGCGGCATGGCTTTCATGCAGGCCCGCAAAGGGGGAGTTCCAAGCTTTGGTTTGCCGAGGTTTCCGGCGGCTTACTGCACTGTGACTATTATGTCGTTTTTTGTCCTATTGTCGGCGGCGCCTATTGATATTGTTATGGTTTTGTCTTTCAGCGCGGTAGGAGCGTCCAGCTGAACCGGCTTGTCGTTTAGCGTGACGGAGCGCAATGTTCCTTCTATCGGCTTTTTGCCTGTCGATTCTAAGATGGTGTAGCGGCCTTTCTTGAGGTCTCCGTTTATTGCGACTTTTAAATCGACCCCACCAATTACCGCCCTATCGACAACCATCTTGGGCATTTTGCCGCCGCGTTCTTCAAAAGAGATTCTAAACAGCAGATTTTTATTTTCCTCAAGCAGAGAATCGACAAGCAGATCGCCTTTCAGCTTAAAGATTGAATCTCCGACAAGCTCCACGCATACTCCGGAACGCCCCGCAGTGGGTTCAAATATTGAAGAAGTTATTGTGAAGTCCATAGTTCCTGATGCGGAAAATTTTGAGTCCTCCAATCTTATGCGGTTCATCCCTA